>Ga0170475_108382808_pt1 | contig 10577 bp, 13 predicted proteins | sample Soicark_Litter_5_FD_111474 | JGI IMG/M metagenome (GOLD analysis project Ga0170475, IMG submission 111474) | Avena fatua rhizosphere microbial communities from Hopland, California, USA. Combined Assembly of 48 SPs | reverse complement strand
TCGACGCCTACTACCAGGTGATCGTCGCCCAGTTCGGGATGGCCTTTGGAGGACTTCTCGGTACCGGACTCGGGCTCGGCCGTCCGGGCCTCACACCGCTAGCCCGCAGCGACTTCATCGCGGCCGCAATCGGGGAGGAACTGGGCGTGACCGGGCTGACGGCGGTGGTGATGATCTACGGCCTGGTCGTCGCGCGGGGGCTCCGGACGGCGCTCCAGTGCCGCGACGCGTTCGGCAAACTGCTCGCCGCAGGGCTCTCCTTTGCATTCGCCCTGCAGGTTTTCGCGATCGTCGGCGGTGTGACGCGGCTGCTGCCGTTGACCGGCCTGACCACGCCATTCCTGTCCCAGGGCGGCTCCTCGCTCATCTGTAATTGGCTCGTCGCCGGGCTGTTGATGGTCATCTCCCACCATGTCCGCAAGCCGATCGTGACCGTCGCCGACCTCTCCCCCGACGCCCAGGCCACCCAGCTTGTCAAGGCGGTCGCCTCGTGAATGCGGTCGCGCGAGCGGAGGGAGTGAGCACCCCTCGCGAGCGTCGGAGACCGCGCGGCGATGTCTGGACGACTGAGCGAGCAGACACGCTTTTCGTCTGCGAGCGAAGGAGGAAGACAGCGTCAAGAAGCGCGGTCGCGCGAGCGGAGGGAGGGAGAACGTGAACCGGCCGATCAGGCGGGTGGCGTTCGTGACGATGGTGATGTTCGCGTTGCTGCTCGCCAACATCACCTTCAACGTGTTGTTCCGGCAGGAGGCGCTGGCCGCCAACCCCCAGAACAGACGGGTCCGCGACGCGGAGTTCGCCCAAAACCGCGGCTCCATACTCGGCGCCGGCAAGGCCGAGATCGCCTCGACCAAGCCGTCATCCGACCGGTTCAAGTATCAGCGAACCTATCCGGGCGGACGGCTGTACGCGTCGGTGACCGGGTTCTACTCCTACGACCACGGCTCTACCGGCATCGAGGCCAGCTACAACCGGCAGTTGGCCGGCACCGACAGCTCGCTCGTCGTCCGGCGGCTCATCGACTCCATCACTGGTCGAACACCGCAGGGCGCCAGCGTCCAGACCACGATCGTCCCCAAGGTCCAGCAGGCAGCGGCCACCGCCTTGGGCAGTCAGAAGGGCGCGGTGGTTGCCCTCGACCCGAAGACCGGCGCGGTGCTGGCCCTGGTCACCAGCCCGACGTACGACCCCAACGAAATCGCCACCCACAATGTCGCGGCGGCGCAGAAGGCGTACGAGGGACTGGTGAAGGATCCGACTCGCCCACTGAGCAATCGTGCCGCCCGGGAGATCTACCCGCCCGGATCGACCTTCAAGCTGGTCACGGCCGCCGCAGCCCTCGAGGACGGCAAGCAACCCAGCTCCCTGGTCGACGCGCCGAACGCCCTGCGGCTGCCCGGCACCAACGTGTACCTGCCCAACAGCACCGACTGCGGTGGCACCAAGATCACCATCACCCAGGCGCTCCGCGTCTCCTGCAACACGGCATTTGCCAACCTGGGCCTCGAGCTCGGCCAGGACAAGCTGCGGGCACAGGCGACCAAGTTCGGCTTCAACCAGCGGCACCTCGGTGAGCTCGGCGGGGTGGCCAGCCAGTTCCCGGATCAGATGAACGAGGCCCAGCTTGCGCTGGCCTCGATCGGACAGTTCGACGTGGCCGCCAGTCCGCTGCAGATGGCCATGGTCTCGGCCGGGGTCGCCAACGACGGCGTGGTGATGGATCCGTACGTGGTCTCGATGGTGCAGGCGCCGGACCTGAAACCGCTGGAGACCCACAAGCCGGCGATGCTCTCGCGCGCGATGAGCACAGCGAACGCCAAGGAACTGCAGCAGATGATGATTACCGTGGTGGAGTCCGGCACCGGCGTCAACGCGCAGATCCCTGGGGTCATCGTCGGCGGGAAGACTGGTACGGCGCAGTCCGATCCGAAGCGCAAGCCGTTCGCCTGGTTCACATCATTCGCCGCCTCCGGCAATTCCGAGGTGGCGGTTGCCGTGATCATCGAGGACGCCGACGTCCCCCGCAACGACATCGGGGGCGGCCGGCTGGCCGCACCGATCGCAAAGGCCGTGATGGAGGCGGCGCTGTGAAGCCCAGCGGCACACGCCGGGGCCGGCTGCGACCGATGCCGGGTCGACAGCCCGGACTCGAAACGAGAGGATCGGGCAGATGACGGGCGAGCCGAGGATGATCGGAGGCCGCTACCAGCTCGGCGACCTGCTGGGCCGGGGTGGCATGGCCGAGGTCTCGCAGGCGCTCGACACCCGGCTGGGCCGGCCGGTGGCAGTCAAGCGACTGCGAGCCGATCTGGCGACCGACCCGACCTTCCAGGCGAGATTCCGCCGCGAGGCGCAGTCGGCAGCCGGCCTGAACCACCCCACCATCGTCGCCGTGTACGACACCGGCGAGGAGCCCGACCCGACGACCGGCGTCTCCATCCCCTACATCGTGATGGAACTGGTGGAGGGCCCGACGCTGCGCGACGTCCTGCGCGACGGGCGCAAGATCCTGCCCGAGCGCGCTCTCGAGCTGATGCAGGGGGTCTTGGACGCGCTCAGTTACAGCCATAAGGCCGGGATCGTCCACCGCGACATCAAGCCAGCCAACGTGATGCTCACCCCAACCGGCGGGGTCAAGGTGATGGACTTCGGGATCGCCCGGGCGGTCGCGGACACCTCGGCCACGATGACGCAGACGGCCGCCGTCATCGGAACGGCACAGTACCTGTCCCCCGAGCAGGCCCGGGGCGAGACGGTCGACGCCCGCAGCGACATCTACTCTGCCGGCTGCCTGATGTATGAGCTGCTCGTCGGTCGACCGCCGTTCGTGGGTGATTCGCCGGTCAGTGTGGCCTACCAGCACGTCCGGGAGACGCCGGTGCCGCCGAGCACCTTCGACCCTGTCATCACCCCAGACATCGACGCGATCACCCTCAAGGCGCTGGCCAAGAATGCGGCGGACCGTTATCAGACGGCCCGGGACATGAAGGCCGACATCGGTCGGGTACTGGCTGGCCAGCAGGCGACGGCGGTCGTGCCCGTCGTCACGGCGCCGCCGACCCAGGTCGCGCCGCCCCCACCGGAGGAGGACAAGAAGAGCCGTGCGGGACTGATCACGCTGATCGTTGTGCTGGCGGTGCTGCTGCTCGGAGCCGGCGCGTACGCGCTTTATCGAGCGCGGAACCAGGCGCCGGCACCGGTGGCGAAAGTCGAGGTCCCCACCGTGCTGACCTACACCCAGCAGCAGGCCACGGACCAGATCACCGCCAAGGGACTGAAGGTGGCGGTCACGAACCAGAATGGGCCGGACGCGACCAAGGACACCGTGGTGGCGCAGAACCCCCTGGGCGGTGCCCAGGCCGATACCGGCAGCACGGTCACCATCACCGTCAACCAGGGACCCAAGACGAGCCAGATCCCTGACGGGCTGGTGGGCAAGGACGTCCAGGGTGCCGAAACCGCCCTCAACAAGGCCGGCTTCAACAACGTCACGAAGAAGGCGGCCACCGCCGAGCCGAGCCAAGCCACGGCCGGCCAGGTTCTCAGCGTCAGTCCCAAGGAGAAGGCGCAGGCGCCGCTCGACACAGAGGTCACTCTGACGTACGCGACGGGGAAGTCGATCGTGCCGACCCTCACCCAGCGCACCTATGATGCGGCGAAATCGGACGCGGCCGGCGCCGGTTTCCAGGTCAGCAAGGTCGAGAAGGAGAGCACGTCACCCGCCGGACTGGTGATCTCGCAGAGCCCGGAGGCGGGCACCCGTGCATCCCGGGACACGGTGATCAAGCTCACCGTGGCCAAGGCCGCACCTCCACCCCCAACCACCGCCCCGCCGAGCACTCCCCCGCCCACCACTACGTCGCCGACGCCCACTGCCACCCCCACCTGAGCGGAACTGTGTCGCGGCTCCTGGTGATTGCTCGCCCGGGCCGCGCGCTGGTCATATTGTGGTCGCGGCGGCGCGAGGCGGCGCCCTGGCACCCTGCCCATCCACCGCTCGCAGAAGGACCGAGACTCAGGAGATCACATGGCCACCCTCAGTGTCTGGAAGTTCGACCGTCCCGACGGTGCCTTCCAGGCCGTCCACACCCTGAAGGAACTGGAGGACGAAGGCCTGATCGTCCTGCACGACGGAGCCATCGTGGAGTGGCCGGAAGGCAAGAAGAAGCCGGCGACCGAGCAGCTCCACGACCTGGTGGGGCCGTCCGCGCTGGCCGGCGCATTCTGGGGACTGCTTTTCGGCATCTTGTTCTTCGTTCCATTGATCGGGGTGGCGGTCGGCGCGGGAGGGGGCGCGCTTGTCGGAGCCCTTCGTGACGTGGGCATCGACGACGACTTCATCCGTCGGACCAAGTCGGCGGTGACACCGGGCACCTCGGCCTTGTTCCTGCTGACTTCCGGGGGTGCGCCGGACCGTATCCGACAGAGGTTCATCGGTACCCACGCCGAGCTGATCGACACCAACCTGTCTGGGGACGAGGAAGCGCGGCTCCGCGAGATCTTCGCCGAGCACTGAGGTCGTCCGACTCCGAGGTACCTGGGGGGGTGGGGTGATCGAGGGCGACGCTCACTGACCGAGGCGGCCGTCGATGCGCTCCCGAAGCAGGTCGGCGTGACCGTTGTGCCGGGCGTACTCCTCGATCATGTGGACGAGCAGCTCCCGTAGCGAGATGGGTTGCCCGTCGCTGTCGCTCCCGACGAATGCCAGCTCGGTGTCCTGCACGAACTGCTCGGCGAAGCCCACCTCCTCCCGCCAGGCGGCCCACGCCGCGTCCACCACTCCCTGATCGGCCACGGCACCATCGAAGTCGCCGTCAGGCTCCGCATTGGACTGGTAGAGCTTCGGCACGTCCTGTCGGGCAAAGCGCCGGCGAAACCACCCGCGCTCCACCTCGGCCAGGTGCCGAACCAGTCCGAGCAGTGACATCGTCGACGGCTCGACCGAGCGCCGAGCCAGCTGTTCCGCGTCGAGGCCCGCGCACTTCAGCTGCAGGGTGAGGCCTGGCAGCGCAAGAACTCAGCGAGTGTCGCGCGCTCGTCACCCAGGCGGACCCCGCCCTCCCGCGGGTCCTCGGCCAGGTCGAGGAACATGTCAGCGCGATGCTGCGACCTGCTCATGACGCCATGCTCGCCGCATCCCCAGGCGTCGGCAAGGCCGGCCTCGCTCAAGGCCGACAAGGAGCTACGGTTTTGCCGCCGATCACAGTATCGAACGCGCGTTCTAATGCGTGCTATGCTGCGGCCATGACTACCGTGCTCCAGACCTCCCTGTTCGACCTGCAGGACGAGATCGGCTTCCGGTCACTCGAGGGGTTGACACGCCAGGTGCTGGGCCGCGGCGCCTGGCTGGACCTGCTGCCCGGATGGTTCACCGGGGCTGAGGCGCTCTTCGACCTGCTGGTGGAGTCCGTCCCATGGCGGGAGGAGTCGCGTCAGATGTACGAGCGAATGGTCGACGTACCCCGCCTGCTGTGTTTCTACGACGGCGATGAGCCACTGCCGCACCCGAGCCTGGTCGAGGCGCGGGAGGCGCTGAGCCGGCACTATCGGATCGAGTTTGGGGAGTCGTTCCGTACGGCGGGAATGTGCCTGTATCGCGACGGACGGGACTCAGTGGCCTGGCACGGCGACACCATCGGACGCGGCCGGGTGGAAGACACGATGGTGGCGATTGTGTCGCTCGGCGCGGCACGCTCTATGCTGCTGCGTCCCCGCGGCGGTGGGGCGACCATCAAGAAACAACTGGGACCCGGCGACCTGCTCGTGATGGGCGGCTCCTGTCAGCGCACCTGGGAGCACGCCATCCCCAAGACGAGCCGGCCGGTCGGCTCCCGTATCAGTGTGCAGTTTCGGCCGCAGGGCGTGCGCTGAGGCGGCCGGTCAGGTCGCTGACATCAGCGGCGCGAGGCCGGCCGCCCGCGCCGGGGCCCCGCTGTCACCGCATACCACGAGCCAGTTCGCCAGCATCTGGTAGCCGCCCTCCGTGAGGACGGACTCGGGATGGAACTGCACCGCCTCGACCGGCAGCGACCGATGGCGTAGCGCCATGATCACTCCGGTCTGGGTGTGCGCGGTGGCCTCCAACTCGGCGGGAAAGGTCGCCGGGTCAATGGCTAGCGAGTGGTACCGCGTAGCCGTGAACGGCGAGGGTAGTCCCGCGAGGACCCCCAACCCGGAGTGCTCGATCCGGGACGTCTTACCGTGCAGGAGCTCGGGTGCCCGGTTGACCACCCCGCCGTACGCGACACCGATCGATTGCAGCCCTAGGCAGACGCCGAAGATCGGTACGTGTCCACCGTGGCCGCGCACCACGTCGACGCACACCCCGGCCGCCTCCGGCGTCCCGGGACCCGGCGAGATCAGCAAACCGTCGAACCCGAGGTGGAACTCGGGAGTCTCGAAGCGGGGGTCGTCGTTGCGCCACACCTCCACCTCGGCGCCGATCTGGGCGAGATACTGGACGAGGTTGTACACGAACGAGTCGTAGTTGTCGATCACCAGGATTCGCGCGGCCACCCACACATTCTTCCGCATGGAGCGGCGATCTCGCTTGTCACCGGGGCGCGGCCGGCGGTCGGCCGACGGCGGAGTTCGAGGTTGCGAGCCGGGCCGACTGCACGTCGAGGGCACCGGTGTGTCCCGGCATGACGATTCTGGGCAGACGCTCAACCCCGTACCCGAGACCATATGCGGCGACGTACTGCCGGTAGATCCGTACGGGCTGCGACGCGCTCAGGGCGGCTTCCAGCCCGCCCTGGTTGCCGATGGCCGTGATTACGTACGGCGGGGCGTAGGGGACCCCGTGCAGGACGACCGCGTTGCCGACACACTTGACCCCGGTGGTGGCTATCACGCGCTGTCCCTGGATGGTCATGGCCTCGGCGCCGCCGGCCCACAGCGCGTTGACCACCGCCTGAATGTCCTGGGAGTGGACCACCAACAGATCGGGATCGACGCCGTGGGCCGTCACCGAGGACGGCGCATCTTTCAAAGTCACCGTTACCGCGGGTCCGACGACCGGGTCCACGCCGGCGTCCCGGGCGAGCTGCCCCAAGGCAGGCGCCAGGTCGGCTCCCCCGCTCTGCGCCACGGCGAGTTGGTCCACTTCGCGGCGCAGGTCGCCCAGTTGACGGCTGAGGTCGGCATTGCGGCGGGTCTGTTCCGAGATCAGATCCACCAGGTCGGTGTTCCGTCCCGGCCGCAAGTCCGTGCCTCGGGCGTTGACGGCGCTGACCACGACCATCAGCCCGGCGAGGACGCAGACGACCGCCGTGACCGCGCGGCCCCATCGGCTTCGTCCTTGTTCTCGGCGGCGCCGCGCCGCCCGAGCCCGCCTCAGAACGCGTACGGCGTCGCCCGTCAGCTCCCGGAGGGTCCTGTTGCCTCCCACGACCCTCCTGCTCCTCCACCGGGGACCGGTGCGACATACGTACAAAAAATGGCTCGGCTTGAACTCTTTGGCTACGCTACCTACTCGAAACGCGAGGAGAGTGTGGTGCCGGAGTCCAGAACCCGCAAGGCCGCCGAGGAAAAGAAGAGGGTCAAGGCGCGTCAGGAGGCGAAGCCGAAGCGAGTCGTCGCCCCGGGCAGCCGGCGCTGGGTGCCCCCCACCTTCATCGCGGTGGGTCTGCTGGGGGTGGCCTGGCTCGTGGTCTACTACATCGCCGGCAACCACATCCCGTTCATGTCGGCCCTGGGCAACTGGAACATTCTCGTCGGCATGGGTTTGATGGCGGCGGCGTTCGGCATCGCAACACTCTGGAAGTAGCGAGGTTCTCGTCTGCTTGCCGCTCCGCCAGCCAGGCCAGATCGAATGACAGCGGTGTGATTCTCCACAACTGGGGAAACAGCTGTGGAAAACACGCGCTCACGGTGGATCAAGTGAGCTCGGGCCGAGCCCAGTACCAGGTGCTGCTCAACCGGCGCCGGGCCGCCAGCCCTCCCGTGATCATCAGCAGGCCCGCCGCCAGGGCGAAAAGCCAGGCAACGCCCAAGTACGTCGGCACCCCAGCCCGCTCCATCAGCTGCCATCCGGTGATGACAAGCACGGCGCTGAGGGCCAGGCACCAGCCGGCGATCAGCGCCAGCCGGCGGAGCCACCGTCCGACCTCGTCGCTGAACAGCACCGAAACCGAGAACACGGACAGCACGAGCCCGATCTCCTGCAGTCCGAGACCGAAGTAGGTGATGTTGATCCCTGCGGAAAACGTGGCCACGTCGACGTGCTCGCCGAAGCCTGCCGCCCGCGGATCGGCCTTGAGGAAGAACATGCCGACCCGGATGAGGGAGCGACCGTAGAACGCGGCCGCCTCCACCATCACGTGCGGCAGGACCAGGCTGGCCAGCATGCAGAGCACGGTAATTCCCGTGACCACCCCACGCCGCCGGTAGCCGCGTCGCCGGCGCTCGGCGAGCTCCGGATCAAGCTGGATCACGACGCCTCCTCGGCGGAAATCGCCGCGTGATACCCGCTCGTCTGGCACCGCCCCGCCCCGACCGCCCGCGAAGTCTCCGCGAAATACTCACCGGGCGCAGCGGTCAGCACCAGATCGCAGGAGAGTCCCCGACCCATGTCAGGTCGGACCAGCTCGGTGAGCCCAGCCGCCGGCACGGATCCGATCTGGGCTGAGTGAACGGTCGATCTGGATCGGTTCAGGCCGCCACCACGTCCAACTGCACTTGCGCGGTCACGCCGTCGTGCAGCTTCACGCCGACGGAGTGGGTGCCCAGCGTCTTGATGGGCTGGTTGATCTCGACCGCGCGACGGTCGATCGAGGGACCGCCAGCCTTCTTGATGGCCGCCGCGACGTCGTTCGCCGTTACCGCCCCAAACAGTCGGCCGGAGGCACCGGCGCGGACCGGAAGGCTGATCTGGAGGCCTTCGATCTCGGTTCGCACCTGCTGGGCGTGGTCGAGACCCCGGATCTCCCGCGCCTCTCGGCTGCGCTTGATGCCCTCGATCTGCTTTTCGGCGCCTCGGGTCCACCCGATGGCGTATCCCCGCGGAACAAGGTAGTTGCGGCCGTAGCCGTCCTTGACGTCGACGATGTCTCCGGCGATGCCGAGATTGTCGACGGCGGCAGTGAGGATGAGCTTCATCGTGGCGTACTCCTGAGCTCAGCGGGCTGTCGACGCGTACGGCAGCAGCGCAACCTCGCGTGCGTTCTTGATGGCGATGGCGACCCGGCGCTGCTCTTGAACCGAGAGGCCGGTCACCCGGCGCGCCCGGATCTTGCCGCGCTCGGAGATGAACTTCCGTAGCGTCGCCGTGTCCTTGTAGTCGATCTGCTGGCCGGCCCGGAGCGGATTGGCCTTCTTCTTTGGCTTGCGCTGTGCGGGCGGGATGTTGGGCATTGGCTGTTGCTCTCCTCGAAGGATCTGGATCAGAAGGGGGGCTCGTCGCTCTGCGGGGTGCCCCAGGGGTCCGAGCTTTGCGGACTGCTGCCAGCGGTGGCACCGGACGCCCAGGGATCGCCGCCGTAGCCTCCCTGACCAGCGCTTTGACCGGCGCCTTGACCAGCGCCCGGACCGCTGGGCCGGGCGCCGCCTTGGCCACCGCCTCCGCCGGTGTTGCGCGAGACCTTTGCGGTGGCGTACCGCAGCGCCGGACCGACCTCGTCCACATCGATCTCGAACACCGTTCGGCGCTCGCCGTCCCGGGTCTCGTAACTCCGCGACTTCAGTCGGCCGTGAACGATCACCCGCATCCCTTTCTGCAGGGACTCGGCGACGTTCTCGGCGGCCTGTCGCCAGACAGCGCAGCTCAGGAACATCGCGTCCCCGTCACGCCACTCGCCGGAGTTTCGATCGAAGGTCCGGGGCGTGGAGGCGACCGTGAAGTTGGCCACCGCTGCCCCCGACGGGGTGAAGCGCAGCTCGGGGTCGGCGGTCAGGTTGCCGACGAGGGTGATTGTGGTGTCGCCTGCCATGTTGTCTCCGTGCGTGTTGTTCCAGTCGGGATCGGCTCTGGGTGAGCGGTCCTAGCGTGCCAGGAGGCGCCGACAGTCGCCACCGCTCCGGAACGAATCTGTGGATCAGTGCAGATCAGGCCGGATCACCTTGGTCCGCATGATCTGCTCGTTGATCGTGAACTGGCGGTCCAGTTCCTTGACGTCGGCCGGGTCGGCAGTCAGGTTGATCACCGCGTAGATGCCCTCGGACTTCTTCCGGATATCGTACGCCAGCCGGCGTCGGCCCCAGATGTCCAGGTTGTCGACTCGACCACCACCCTTGGTGATAACGGTCAGGTACTGCTCGAGCGTGGGCTGAACCGAACGCTCTTCGGTGTCGGGGTCGAAGATGACCATGACCTCGTACGGGCGCATGCGCGAACTCCACCTCCTCTGGTCTCGGCGGCCAAGGGGACGTCCCTTGGCAGGAGGGCGAATGCTTCGAGGACGACGTCCTCACGACCCGGCGCCGGGGCCGAGCCAACGCATGAGGCTACCCGCTATCGACCGCGGAACGCGAATCGCGGCAGACCTACCGCTCGACCATCTGGCCCGGCAGGAGAAGACGGGCCGCTCACCTACGGCCCCGGACAGCGCAGCTGCAACTCGGCCCATCGGCCAGCCGCC
>Ga0170475_106832926_pt1 | contig 10579 bp, 8 predicted proteins | sample Soicark_Litter_5_FD_111474 | JGI IMG/M metagenome (GOLD analysis project Ga0170475, IMG submission 111474) | Avena fatua rhizosphere microbial communities from Hopland, California, USA. Combined Assembly of 48 SPs | reverse complement strand
TCCTGATCCATCAGAACTCCTTGAAACGAGACCAAGTTTCAGCACGGCGGGGCACAATCTAATCGATTGGCACGTGTAGAACTGTGGGTAAAAACCCGAAGAAACTTTCTTCGGGACAGTAACTTTGCACGGAGTGAGACAATGAACCTGATCGATAGGCACAGTGACGGAGCTTTGGGTAATCGATATATCGGGATGAGAGCCGAGTCAGCTTTGGGAGCGTCGACACGAGGCCCCTACACTTCCGCTTCAGATCGCACATCAAACCAATCAGATTCAAAGGCTGGGCAGCTACGACGGCACAGCCTGGAATCCGTTGCGGGAATGCTTGACCGCATCGGTTGTGGTTATCTGGTACTGAACCGCGAACGGAAAGTGGTCGAGTGGAATTCAGCCGCCCAAACCACGCTCGAGCGCCAGGGCGAAGCGGCTGATACGGCCAGCAGGCTTTCGGTTGCCTTAAGGCGGCTGATCGCGAATGTTCCGGCGCATTTTCCACCGGGATCGCTGTCTTGGGTTGTGATCCGCAGCATAGGCGACAGGCCGCTGATACTGAACGAGGAGGGTGTGAATACGCCTGACGGAACAAGCATGGTGGCATTGTTGGACCGTGAAAACCGATCGGGGCCAAATCCTCATACTCTGCAGAAGATGTTCGGCCTGACCGGTGCGGAAACCAATCTCGCATTGCGTCTGGCTCAGGGCGATGCACCCTTGGAGATCGCTCAAAGCTCGCGCCTCAGTCGCACCACGATCCGCTCCCAGCTTGCCTCGTTGTTCGCCAAGACCGAGACGAACCGGCAATCGGAATTGGTAGCGCTTCTGGCGGCATTTCTGTATTGCCATAAGCCTACCTTTTAGAGCGGCGCGCTTTGAAGCTCGAATCGTGTCGCCGCTCTATCTCCTCTTTGAGCATCGAGGAAAACCGGTTCCCATTTTGGTCCGATGCTCCGGTCCGGAGCCAAGCACCGGGAACCAGCCCGCCCAGGCTTCAAGGCGACCGAACTGGGCAATGCCGTTGACAGGCAGCGCCTCGTTTTGGCGCTTGGCAGTTCTTGCCGTCGACCGGGCCGTCCTCACGTGCCGACGCGACATTGCCGGCATTTTCGAGAGGCCAAGGGTTATTGCCCGTCGCGAAATATCCGCCTTCTATCCAAGACGTCGCAGAGGCAATGGCTCAAGCGCTCGCCCTTTCGTGGCGCACTGATCCGAATCGGGGTTCCTGCATCGTCGATGCTGTTACCGACTGATTTCGATCTCGTGACCGCTCGAGTGGTCGCACTCTTCGCAAGGAAAACCGTTGCCACCGGCAACTCTTCGGAGTCTCGCGCCGACGTCAGCGATCTGCCACAGCGAGTCGCGTCGAAGACATTCATCGACGCACATCAAATTAGATCCTGCAAAATCGCTGCGCACTTCGCCGCTGTCTGGATTCGAAATTCGATTTCGCCGATGCCGTCGAATGGCAGAAACTTCAAATCCGCCGCACCCGATGAACCAGCATCAGGTCAGCGCAAGAACCAATACCGCTGCCGGGTGTCGATTGTGCGTGACCTGAGCGACATCAGAGCATAGATCAGCCCAGGCATGATCTTCAGTCGCTTTCTTATGAAGATTGCCATCGCCACATTCCAAACGGCCAGTGCGAGCGCTAGGCCGACCGCGGCACCAAGTGGACCGTAAAGCTCGATGCCCGCCATGCAGCCTATGATGCCGGCCGCCGCACCGGCGATCATGGTCACGGCGGCCACCCATTCATTGCCGGTCATGGTCAGGAGGTACAGTTGGGGGCCGCACAACGCGACAAAGACATATCCGAGCATCAGGACCCGCGCTATGGATGCCCCTGTGCCGAAATCCTCGCCGAACCAGCTCAAAAGAGGTTTGACGATCACCAGCAGCGGGATGGCTATCGCTATCGCGCCGCCGGATGATAGGACGGCGGCTCGCGAAAATAGCTGCTGCAGCCCCTTCCGATCGCCCCGGGCATGAAGGGCAGCCGCTGTCGGCGAAAACATCGAGGCGACGGCAACGAGCGAAAGACCCACAAGCAACGCCACGTTCAGTCCCAGGGCGAATATTCCTGCGTCGCGGATATGACCTGTCCAGCCCAGCACCATTACCCCGGCCCGGTTGATGAATACATCTAGCCCGGCCATCAGCATGATTGGCGGAACCGCCGACCACCACTCCCGCGACGCATTGGCAGGATGGGCCTGCCGTAAGCCTGGCGGCTGAAATCTTGTCGCCATTATGAGCACCAATGTGACCGTTATGCCCGAACTTACCAGCACCGCCTGCATTACCAAGGGTGCGTTGAGGGTCCATGATCCGGACAAAACCGCGGTTCCCAGCAGCGTTAACAACAGGCCGTCGCGGACGATGCGTTCCGGCAAAAGGGCTGAGACACCGCCGCCGAAAGCACGAATAAGTGCTGCGCCCAATGCGGAGGCCGTGACCAAAGGCACCGCTGCCATGCCAAGAAGCTGGCTGATTTCAAGTTCCTTGTGAGAAGGGCCTGAAAAGGAATAGACCCAAGCCGCACCAGCCATGCCGAAGAGTGTTGCCGCCAATAACGATCTTTGCACGGCAAACCTGATTACGCCGTGTGCTAGGTCAAGTCGCCCATTGGCCCTGTAGGCGGACACGAAGCGCAAAAGGGATACGTTGAAACCAAGCGTTGCAAGGTAGGCGAGAACGGAGGTCGAGGCCAGTACATAGGAATAGATACCATAGCTGGTGGAGCCGACCATGCGCGCGATCAACAACTGCGCCAAACTGGTCAACCCCGCACCGCCGATATAGACCATAAGGGCAAAGACGCTGGCGTAGCCGAGACTCCGGGTCATGTCTTCCTTTGTGGGCAAGACAACGTCAGCCGCGGCCAGCGGGCTCGCAGAAATTCGCGCGGTTTTCGTATCTCCACAATCGTAGATGTCGCTTGCGCGATCATCCAGTATTTTATCGCCTTGGTCCCCTTTGGCCGCGGGCTCACCGCCGGCCTGAAGAATTTTTGAGATTATCTTCTGCTCGACACGCTGAATGCTTTCCAACGACGACTGGTCGTTGAGAGTATCAATCGGAATGATTTTTCGCCCCGACCCGACAAGAATATCGTTTATGATTTGAAATATCCCGAAAGCGCTCATGTTTGTCGCAAAATCTGCTTCGAGAATTCGCTCTGCAGGCGCTTCATCCCTTAACCGTTGCCGCAAGCGCGACTCCACTATCGCGCGTGGTGCAACAATCCTTAGCGTGAAATCAGCTATTGGCGTGATGCTGATCGCCTTTGCGAGCGCGACCTTGTCGGCGGCCCCATTGAACATTGCTAGCGACGCAACCGCCTGGACATAACCCTGATCGAATATTACGACGTCTCTGGATTGCTTCGCCTGATCCCAGCGGCGCGACAGTTTCAATATGTGTTGCCAGAGCCGGGCCCGCCATATTCGTTTCTCGGGCGGGATCAGATTTATCATGGCAAGCGAAGTTGAAAGGTCTTTAATTCTTCCTCTCGGGGACAGTAATATTTTCAATGTTGCAAATATTGCCGATCCGACTCTAAGAATAAACAGAAAGATCCCGAGATCGACGCTCCCGCCCCCGTCGCTAGCCTGATGACTGAGGACAACCTTGGTGTGGTACCCCTCTGCGCGTAGTCGGCGGGCAAGGGCATGAGCCAAGGTGGTCTTGCCGGATCCAGGCGGTCCGAAGAGTTCAATGATCATGGTCAAATCCGATCATGGCGATATCGTGCTTGGGAGCCAGCTTGCCCCATTCATGATGTTCTCTCGAGCAAGAGATCAGCGCGGTCTCCGAACCGATAGCCGGCGTGCTGCTTCAGATTGACCCGCGTGAGAACGCTTCCCACCGGGACCGAAACTGACGCATCGCTCTCCAGCAGCTCCAGGACACCGCGGGCGATGCTTTGTCGCGTCCTGCCCCAGCAAACGGCGAAAAGGACCACGTCAGCCCAGCCCGTCAGAAACCTGGCCTCTGGTCCGGCAAGGCCAAGTGGTCCATTTATAATGACGATGCTGTAGGTCGAGTGCAGCTCATCCATGAGCAGGGGGCCGTCGACTGTGGACAGCAGCGGCAGCAAATCCTCTGACGGGGCGAGGGCGATGTAGTCGATTCCCAGCTCAGGCATGCCCGCAATGACATCGCGCAAAGCACAGCGGTCACTCACATAGTCTCCGAAAAACTTGTGTGGCTTGAGCGCACTGAATTCGTCCACGAACTCGTTCGTGAGGCGGTCGCCCGTGCCGTCAAGATCGAGGAAAAGCACTCTGCCCCCCAGTCGGGTGGCGGCTAGGGCGAGGCTCCAAGCAAGCTCCGTCTTGCCATCATGCTCGACGCTCGACGTTGCGAGGATGACGTGAGTCGAGCGATCCCTGGCCTGCTTGGACGCCGTCGCGGTAACAAGCAGGGACGTCACAGCGCGGCTGTAGGTGGACCTCTGTTGGCCTAAAACCAGTTGCCGCAGTCGTCTGGCGTGCATTGTGGGAGCTTGGGGTATCAGTCCCACGCACGGAACCCTCAGCGCGGCTTCAGCTTCGACTTCACCCCGCAAGGTCTGGTTGAGGCGATTGCGGACAACGACGAACATTGCACCAATGAGGCCGAACACAACCATGCCGGGCGGGACAAGGAAGATCGGTGCCAGGGTCTTTGGATTCGTCGGCGGCCATGCAGCCGAAAGGACCGAGACTCCGGCTGTGGGAGTCGCGATGCGCCGTATCAAATCCTGTTGCTGGGACAAAAGCTGGTTGTATCGCTCCGTTAAGATGCTGACCTGCGGCTCGAGCGCATGCAACCCGGACAGCCGGCCGGCTGTATCGGCCAGAACCGCATCGAGCACACTCTTGCGCTTTTCCAGAGCCGCAACCTGGGCCCGGTAGATGTCCGCCTCCGCGGCGATCCGAGCAGTGCCTTGTCCGATCTCGCGGTTGATTGCATTGCCCAGATCCAGATCGGCGGTATCGTTGGCCTGCCGAGCCGCCAAGTCGGCCAACACCGGCGATCCGATGGCTTCGGCGAGCGACGAGACCGATGCCCCCTTCTTCCGCAGGTCCTGAACCCGCTGAAGACGAGATTCCGTGGCGGAGAGATCCGCTTTCGACAAGGAGATTTGCTGGCTGAGTTCAGCTGTCTCCTTGGCGGCGTTGTCCGCCGCGCCTTGGTCGACTGCTCCATGGCTCAGTCGGTACTTCTCCAGACGGTCGGTCGCTGCCGCCAGATTGTTTTGCAAGCCTGGCAGGGCATCGACGATCGAGGCGAGTTCCAGCTTGTCCGCTGCCTGGCTTCTCCTCGCGAGATCGTCGATGTACACTTGGGAGAACGTATTGGCCACCACTGCGGCACGCGCCGGATCGCGATCCGTGAAACCTACCGTGATGACTCTCGACCGCAGTTCCTGGCCAACCCTTATGCCGAGCCGCAAGGCCTTTAGTTCAGCCGCATCCGCGGTCGCCGGCTCGCTCGCTGGCCAAATTTTGCCCAGCAGGCCATCTGCAAATGAGCGCCTATTGATTGGGCTTGGAGTAGGGTTGGGCCGAGGATTTCCAGTTCCGGCTTGTTCAGCAGTGCCGGCAGCCTCCGTTTTGCGCAGCACTTCCATCACGCGACGCAGATGCCCTTGCGAAGAGAGCATCGTTATATGGTCGTCAATGCTGGCGGCCAGCATCTCTTGAGCAGAGTCTGCCCCGGCAGGCGCATTCCTGTTTGGAGCATCGACGATTATCTGCGTGGTCGCCTCGAACTCGGCAGGCCGAACAAGACCTGCAACCCCGGCCAAAACACCGCCCAGAATGACCATCGCGAGCAGGAACCATTTTTTTCTCAGGATGGTTGTGAGGAGTTGATGAAAGGGCGTCTGCGTATCCATTTGCACGCGCAGCGGCCGCCTCATGCGCGGATCGGTCCCGCGCGCGGGTACGTGCATTTCAGCGGCGCGCGGAAGTTGAATGCGACTGACTATGGAACCTTCCATCTTATACTCCTGGTAGTTCGAACTCGCGAGACTGGCCCACTATTACTGGCGCCGATGGCCGACTGGCCTCGTTGCGCCAGGCCTGGAACATCAAAGCCGCCCACAAATCCCGAGAATAGTCTTGCCTTCCGTCGACGTGATCGCGCCAGCATCTCTCGACCTTTGCAAAGTCGAAAATCCCGTCGCCCGAGAGGCGTATATCGGCGATAAGATCGCTCGCCCAACTGCGCAGCGGCCCTCTCAACCAGACTGCTATGGGAACGTCGAAGCCGTGCTTCGGCCGATCTATCAGCCGCTCCGGAACATAGCGACGCAGCAACTGACGAAGGATCCACTTGCCTCTGCCATTGCGAACCATAACGCTCGCCGGCAAGCGCCAGGCGAATTCGACAACCCGATGGTCGAGAAGCGGGCATCGCCCCTCGAGGCTATTGGCCATGCTGGCGCGGTCCAGCTTCACCAGTATGTCGCCCGGCAGGTAGCCGGCCATGTCGTCGTACAAGAGACGGGACAGCAGGCCATCGAGATGGGGTGAGCCGTGAATTGATGTGGGTGGCTTGTAGTGGGTGAGGTTCTCGGTCGATGACTCCGTCAGCCGCTGATACAATTCATCCTCATCTGCCGCAGCAAGTAGCCGAGCCAGGCGATCCAGCCGGTCACTCCGCAGCGCATGCCGCGCGCGCGCCGAAAGTGGCAGCTTGCTCACGATATCGTGCCGGGCCGCGCGAGCCAGCAATCCGACACCTGTCGAAAGCGTCTGAAGCAGCGGAGACGGCAGCCCATGGTGTCGTTTCGTTCGTGCTGCCATGAGATGGCGGGCATAGCCAGCGAAGCATTCGTCGCCACCGTCCCCCGACAGAACCACCGTAACGTGCTGGCGAGCGAGCCTCGCCACGAGCAGGGTCGGTATCTGTGATTCGTCGGCGAATGGCTCGTCCCAGGTCTGCGGCAGTTCTGGAATGACCTCGCGCGCGGAGGTGGGCGAAAGATGAAGTTCAGTATGGTCGGTGCCCAGATGCCGGGCGACCTCAGCCGCTTGGGGAGCCTCATCAAACCCGTACTCGCCGAAAGCAATCGTGAACGTGCGCACCGGTTTTTGGGATTGAGCCTGCATTAGGGTTACGACGGCCGAGCTGTCGATGCCACCGGATAGGAAGCCACCCAGCGGCACATCAGCATTCATCCGTTGCAGAACGGCAAGTCGAAGCAGATTCTCGAGTTCATTCGTCAACTCTTCGTCGCTGCCGACGATCGGGTCTTGCCGACCTTTGGCGGCAACTTCGGCCAGCGACCACCAGTGTCGGACGCACTGTGAAAGGGATTCGACATTGCGCGCCGCAGCAAAATCTGCGGCCGTCACAGACAGGACCGAGCCTGGCGGCAGCTTGAACACGCCACGCCAGATGCACCTGTTGTCTGGCACCCATCCTCTCGACAGCATCGCCGTCGCAGCATCGAGATCGAGCTCTTGATGGAATCCTGGAAAACGGTTGATTGCCTTCAACTCAGAGGCAAAAACGAGCGCATCACGTGTTGCAGCAACGTAGAGCGGCTTTTTCCCCATTCGATCGCGAGCGAGATGAAGGGTCCTCGTCTTCAGATCCCATAATCCAAACGCGAACATGCCGGCGAAGCGCGTGAGTGCGGTCTCAAGTCCCCAGCTCTCGATTGCGCACAGCATGACTTCGGTATCACAGGTGCCGCGGAAACGATGGCCGGTCTCTTCAAGTTCACGGCGCAGTTCGCGGAAATTATATATCTCGCCATTAAACGTAATGGCATATCGGCCACTTGCCGAATGCATCGGCTGGCGTCCCGCTCCCGACAAATCGACGATGGCCAAACGCCTGTGACCTAAGGCAACACCGGCTTCACGGCTTGTCCAGAAGCCATCGCCATCGGGTCCGCGATGATGAAGGGCCGTCGTCATTTGCGTTATTGCCCTCAGCGGGCTCGTATCGGCCGCATCTGGTGCAAGAAGAATTCCGGCAATCCCACACATCCCATCACCCCCAATCACGGGGAGATTTGCCAGAGGTCGCCGAAATTGCTCGCGGAGTTCCGGCAACAAGGCAAAGAGTCACCGCAAACCACACGATCGGGTGGCGGATGATCAGGTGCGGAATCCCGAAAATTCCGATCGACACCACCAGCGCCAACAGGGCGTCTAGCTTCGCGCGCCATGCGGACATGGCAGCCGAGCCGACCATCCACAACAGGGCCAGGACCGCAATCAATCCTCCTTGAGTGTATAGATCCAGAACCGTGCTGTGGGCCTCGAAAGGTTCGAGCGAACCCGGATGATAAACGACGAAGGGGCGGTCCACATGCGGGCCGGGACCGAGACCCAGAGACGCTGACTGCATGCCCTTTTGCAATGCATCACCCCAGAGGGTAATACGAAGTGCAGCAGTTTCCGCAGTCTCCTCGCCACCGTCCCCCCTGGTGAGGCTCTTGGCAAAATCCTCGACGCTGCTCATGTCCTTGAGCACGTAGGGCGTCATCGACATCGCCAGCGGAAGGGAGCCGACCATCAACAGGAGGGCGACTTGCCGGGACACGCTGACCTTGTCACCGGTTGTCAGCCATGTCCGTACCCGCAGCCCCAGAAAAATCAGACATGTCAGGATACTCGTGAGAAGATACGTATCGCTCTTTGTCAGCCTTCCAACATAGACGGGCAGGATAAGGCTAGCGAACCCCATCAACCTCGCCCATGGATTGCTGGTGGTCGTCGCAAGATGCAAACCCAGCGGACCAAAGAGCGCACAATAGAGCGCGAGTTGATTTGGATTCTCGGACCAGCCGGTGAAGCGATCCCAGAACCACGGATTGACGCCGGATTGGTGGATCCAACCCCACCCAAGTCCCAGCTGAATGGCAAAGCATACGTTCGCGATCGCGAGCACCCACCAGGCAGCGCTGCGCAGACGGCGTTCAGCATCGGGCTCCGCCGCGGCAAGCAAGGTAACGCTGGCCATCAGTAGGTAGGCTATCAGGTCGTGTGTCGGCCCCGACAGAGACAGAACCGTGGTCATCAAGCCGACAATGGAACCGACCCCGAGGGCAAGCGCCATGATCAGCCAGAAGGCCGCAAGACGGGAAAGCGCAGGCGTGGCCTCCAGGTGACCACCGGCAAGTACGCGCCCGACCGACAGCATGATCCAAAGCGCAGGAACAATTCGCTATAACCGAAGGGCAATCCCGGAGCGGAGATCTGCGACGCATAGGCCGTTGCAACGCCGCCGCCCAGCAAAGCATTCCGGATCATCGGCGCGCTCCACCCAATTCGTGGTTTGCGGCTTCTTCTTCGAGCAAGACGGGAGGCACGGGTCGAGCAATGCCGCCGCGGGGTTGGACACCAAGGACATTTTGGTAAAGATCGCAATATTGCTCGACAACCCACGGCAGCGCGAACTGCTTCCGGACGAGTTCGACGGAGCGGCTACCCATGATCTTTCCGCCACGGCGGTCGGACAGGATGTCCACTATTCGAGACGCAAGGCCATCCACATCGTGCGGCGGAACAAGATAGCCGTTCCATCCGTCTTCAATCACTTCATTGCAGCCTGGCATCCTTGAGGCGACGATAGGCAATCCCGCGAGTCCTGCCTCCAGCAGCACGCGCGGAATCCCTTCTCGATATTGTGTCGGAAAGGCAAACAGATCGGCCATGCCAAGAAGGGCGGGAACATCGCGTCGTGGACCCAAGGCGATGACATGAGGAGCATAGCGGTCGATCTCCGCTTTATCGACTGCAAATGGACCCTCGGATTCACGCGGGCCGACAAGCACTAAACGCGCATTAGGCCTTTTAGACAGGATACGAGGCATCGCTTCGAGAAGTGTTGGGATGCCCTTCTGGCGAGTTAGCCGGCCGACGAAAATTACGACCTCGGCGGATTGGAGCCCAAGCTGCTCGCGCATTTTCACCGCCGAAGGGGCAAGATGCCTGGCCATGGCGAACGCATCGACGTCGATTCCAGAACTGCGGATCACTCGTCCGCTACCGCGCCCGATCAGGCGATAGCGTTCAAAGAAGGCCTGATCGTCGCGATTTTGAAATACCGTCGCAGCCGCCCACAAGGACGAGAGCCATTGCAATCCGCAAAAGACCGGACGCAATGCCAGAGCGCGCGGTTCCAACGACGAGAACGTCCAGCCTAGGCCGTTTATCGTGCGGACGACGGGGATTTTCCCGCGCACCGCAAGCGGCGTCAACAGGTTCGGCTTGGTGTCAAAGCTTTGGACAATATCCGGCCGCAGTTCCGACAGTAGTTTTCTAATTGCCCGGATGGCACCCCATCCCCCGCTGCCGCTGTCAAATCGGTTGAAACCGTAACGGCGATGCGGAATGCCATGCCGCAAGAACGCGGCTTCATCGCCGGTCGAGACGGCAGTGACCCGAAACCCCTTTTCGCGCAGTGACATCAGGAATGGAATTCTCAAGGCGTGGTCCTCGCCCCCCACACACACGAGATGCGGATTCATCCTGCCTCTCCTGACTGTGCGCCGTACCCGGATCGCGGGAAGTGGCCAGCCTTTGATCTTGCTTTCATGGTCCTGGTTTCGCTACTTCGGCGCGTG
>Ga0170475_104283465_pt1 | contig 10579 bp, 7 predicted proteins | sample Soicark_Litter_5_FD_111474 | JGI IMG/M metagenome (GOLD analysis project Ga0170475, IMG submission 111474) | Avena fatua rhizosphere microbial communities from Hopland, California, USA. Combined Assembly of 48 SPs | reverse complement strand
GCCCCTAAGTCCGACAGACTGCTAGCGGAAATACTTACGCCGCAGCCCCTCCACTTCCTTGCTGCCCTTAAGCTCATCGATGGATTGATCCAGCACGCCCAGCAACTCATTTGCATAAGGTAATTTGCGGCTTACCATCATATGAAAAGGCGTTGTGCTCATGCCCGGCACTTTTCTATAGGCGAACTCGGCATGGTGCAGAAAATCCGTCCTGCCAACCACGCCGTTGCCGGACACGATTTCCAGTTGCGCCAGCACGGCATCGCAATGCCCGAGCTTCAACTTCTCCATGGCGGCGGAGAACGTGCTGGTGCCGACATCCACTTCCTTTTCCTTGAAGCCGAAATTCTGATAGTTATAGCCGGCTTGGCCACAGACCTTGTAATGCTTCAAGTCGGCAATGTTTTCTACTTTGGGCTCAGCTCTTGATCTTGCGTAGAAATAAATACCAGTCAGTTCATAATAGGGTTTGCTGACGAGATAGTCGCGGTCACGCTCGGCATTGCGGGAGGCATTGGCCAGCATGGCGGATTCGCCATCCACCAATTCCAGCAGGCAGCGCTTCCAGGGCATCATCACCACCTCGAAGCCGATTTTTCGCCTGTCGAAGATCAGCTTCAGGTAATCGACGGAAAAACCCGTCACCTCGCTGGTATTGCTGCCTGTCTCCCGCTTGTAATAGATATAGGGAGGCCACTCATCCCTATCGTCGCACACCTTGAGATGTGCGGGTATCTCTGCACTCGCCACGCCGATACCGCCCAGTGCCGCCGCCAGCATTGCCATCTGTTTCATGTGTCCCCCTCCTATCTCGTACTGTAATAATCCGAAGGTATAACCACACGCCAGCCCGGCCTACTGCAGATATTTCTTACGCAAAGCCTCCACCGCCTTGCTGCTTTTTGACTCCTCCAGTCCCTGGTTCAGCAAGCTCAGCAGCTCGCCGCTGTAGGGTAGATTGCGGCCCACCAGCATGTGGAAAGCCGTGCCCGGCATGCCCGGCACCTTTTTGTAGCCCACGCCCGGCATATTCAGAAAGTCGCTCTTGCCTATCGCCCGTTCACCGGCCACCACTTCAAGCTGCGACAGGACAATATCGCAGCCGCCATCTTCCATGATCTTCATGGCGGCAACGAGGCCCACCGAGCGCGCCTTGATTTCATTTTCCTGCAGGCCGAAATTCTGATAGGTGTAACCGACCTGGCCGCAGGACGGATATTTTTTCAAATCCGCCATGGATTCGATTTTTGGCTCAGGCCGGGATTTCGAGTAGAAATAGATACCCGTCAGCTCATAGTAGGGCTTGCTGATCAGGTAATCCCGCTCGCGATCCGGGCTTCTGGCGGCATTGAGTATCATCGCGAAATCATTGCCGCCGCTCTGGCTGTTTTTTACGTCGACCAGGCAGCGCTTCCAGGGAACCAGGCTGAGCTTGAAGCGCAACTGGTGCTTGTCCAGTATCAACTTCAGGTAATCGACAGAAAAGCCGATGATTTTAGCGGTCTTGTTGCCGTCCACCCGTTCCAGGTAGGTGAATGGCGGCCACTCGGCGGCATCGTCGCAGATATTGATCTGCTCGGGTATCGCCGCATGGGCGAGACAGGGAATAGCGAGCATAAACGCCAACAACCAGGAAGGTTTCACGATCCGATCCTTTACTGAACTTGACTGTATTGATAGTGAACGACGGCATTGTGCCGCGACCCGCCAGGAAACAACAGCGTTGCCGGCGAGGGAGTGCTGCACAGGCCGCGGGCAGATAGGCTCGGCAGTATCTGCCCGGGCTGTTAAACTTGCATTGCACCCTGCACACCAACCAGCCAGACCGAGCCGATCGCTTGCGCAAAAGCCAACCATGTCAACGCCACCACGACGCGTCGCCGTCTGCGGTTTATAGCCTATGAGAGGCACCGGGCAACTTTCCAGGCAGCTCCTGATCTGGATGCTGTGGATGAGCTTCGGCCTGTCCCTGGTCACGGCGCTGCTCAACGGCTGGATGGCCTACCGGGCGGAATCCGCGCGCCAGCACGAACAGGTGCAAGTGGCGCTGCGCGCCTATGGGCAATCGTTTGCCAGGGCCTTGTTTGAAGTAGACGACGAGGCAGTAGCCCTGCAGATGGCGGCACTACGCTCTTTTCCGGCGATTCTGTCGGCTCAGATCATGGTGGGCGCTAGCCCACGCTTCATTTATAAGAAGGATCAGGCCAACCAGCAGCAATTCAGCCCGCTACTCAGCTCGCCGTTGATGGCGCCGGACGGCGGCAAGATCATCGGCCAGCTCCAGATACGCCTGGATGCGGAAGCGCTGCGCACCCAGGTATTGAAAGATTCGCTGTTGTTTTCCCTGCTGGTGAGCACCGAGCTGTTCCTGCTCGCCGCCGCCCTGTTCTGGAAAGTGCGGCGCAGCGTCTCCGAACCGATACAGTCGCTATCGCAGCATGTGCAGGACCTGACCATAGACCGGCTGGAAATGCCGGCGCCCGGCCCGGCCTCGACGGCGCGCAATGAGCTGCACCAGCTCGCGCATGGCTTTACCCAACTGCAATATGAGCTGCACGCGCAATTGAAATACCGCGATGGCACGACACTGCAACTGGCGCAGCAGCGCGATCAGTTGAATGTGCTCAATGCCGACCTGGAGCGGCGCGTGGCGGCGCGCACCGAAGAACTCAACCGCACCATGCTTGAGCAGAAGGCCATTCTCGACAACGCGCAGACGGGCATCCTGATCATACGCAACCGACGCATCCTGCGCTGCAACCGTGGCCTGGAGCAGATGGGCGGCTATGGCGAGGGCGAATTGCTGGGCCGGCCGGCCAGTGTATTCTACGCAAGCCGGCAGGATTTCCACCAGTTCATCCGCGCCGCGCAACCCTTGATCGCGGCAGGCCAGACCTTCGCCGGCGATATCCAGCATATCCGCAAGGATGGCGAGACGCTCTGGAGTTCCGTCTACGGCAAGGCGCTCGACCCTAACGACCTGGCGCTCGGCACGGTCTGGGTCATGCAGGACATCACGGCGCGCAAGCTGGCGGAAACGCAATTGCTGGAACGCTCGCTGGCGCTGGAAGTATCGCTCGACCAGTTGCGCAAGAACGAAGTGGAGCTATTGAGCGCGCGGCATGCGGCAGAAGCGGCTTCGCGCCAGAAGTCGGATTTCCTGGCCGTGATGAGCCATGAAATCCGCACGCCGATGAGCGCCATCATCGGCATGGCGCACCTGGCGCTGCGCACGCGGCTGGATGCGCGGCAGCATGATTACGTGGAAAAGATTCATCACGCCGGCCTCTCTCTGCTCGGCATCATCAACGACATCCTGGATTTCTCGAAAATCGAGGCAGGACGCCTGGAAATCGAACAGGTGCCCTTCCTGCTCGACGAGGTGATCAGCCATTTGCAGACGCTGATCGCACAAAAAGCAGCGGAGAAGGGCTTGGCGTTCAAAGTGGCCATACCGGCGGACCTGCCGCAACACCTGGTCGGCGACCCGTTGCGGCTCGGGCAGGTGCTGCTCAATCTCGTCAATAATGCCGTCAAATTCACCGAACAGGGCGAAGTCAGCCTGACTGGCCGCATCCTGGCGCAGGACGAACACGCCGCGACCCTGCGCTTCGATATCACAGACACCGGCATCGGCATGAGCAAGGAGCAGTTGGGCCGCCTGTTCGCAGCATTTACGCAGGCGGACGGCTCGACCAGCCGTAAATACGGCGGCACGGGCCTGGGGCTGTCCATCTCACGGCGGCTCGTCAATATGATGGGCGGCCAGATCGGCGTGGACAGCGTTTACGGCACGGGTTCCAATTTCTATTTCGAACTAAGCTTTGCCCTGGCCGACCCATCGCAGTCGATACGCAGCAGCGTGACGGCCTCGCAGATGGTGCATGACTATCGCGGTGCCAAAGTCCTGCTGGTGGAAGACAACGAGATCAATCAGCAAATTGCCATTGAGCTGCTGGAAACGATAGGCATCAGCGTGGAAGTCGCCGTAGGCGGCCAGGAGGCCATCGACAGGTTGATGAGCACGGGGCCGGGCACCTTCCGCCTGATCCTGATGGACCTGGAAATGCCGGTCATGGATGGCCACGCAGCCACTATCGCCATCCGCCGCGACGCCCGCTTCGACAGCACGCCCATCATCGCCATGACCGCCCATGCCATGGCCGAAGTACGCCAGCGCTGCCTGGACGAGGGTATGCAGGACTATGTATCCAAACCCATCCAACCCGATCTGCTATTCGATGCGGTAGGCCGCTGGCTGGGCAAGCAAGCGGGCACGCCGTCGGCGCCTGCCGAACCGCCCGCCAACGCAGCGGCAGCGGGGGGCGACTTGCCGCTGTCCCTGCTCACCGAAATCGATACCGAGCTGGGCATGCGCTATATGGGCGGCAAGCTCGCGCTGTATGCCCGCCTGCTGGCGCGCTTCGCAGCGAGCCAGGCAGATACGGCGCAAAAACTGGCGCAGCTTGTCGCGCAAGGCCAGTACGGCGAGGCAGAACGGTTGGCGCATACGCTCAAGGGATTGGCGGGTAGCCTCGGCGCCACCCGGGTGCAGACAAGCGCCGAAGCGCTGGAAATGGCTTTGCAGGCCAGCCCCAGCCATGACGAGGCGCTGCGGGAGAAGCTACTACCGGATCTTGAGCAAGCCTTGGCTGCCGTGCTGCAGCAGCTCGACACCCATCTCGCCGTCAGCCCTGCTGCTGAAGATAGCGCGGCAGTGCCCAAGGAACAGGTACAGGCCATCGTCGCGGAACTGGGGCAGATGCTGGCCATGAGCAGCGGCGAAACGCCGGCCTACTTTGAAAGCCAGGAAGCGGCGCTGCGCCGGCATTACGACATCGGCACCATGGCGCGCCTGCGCCGGCATATCGGCAATTTCGAGTTTGACGAAGCGAGCGCCATCCTGCGGGGCTGATTGCCCTACGGGTCAGGCATTTTGCTTGGTCTGTTTGGCGGATTAGCCTGTTTGGCAGACTTACTTGCTCTCCAGCACCCAGGCGCCGTCCCAATCGCCGGCCGGCGGGTTCATCCTCAGGTAGTTGGCACGCTCTATATGCAGCTTGCTGGGCTTGTCATTTGGGTGCAGGGCCAGCACATCGCCGAATAGCTTGCTCGCCTCGTCCCAGCGCTGCGCCCGATATTTGGCAAGCCCGTCCTTGAACAAGCCCAGCACTTCGCTGATATGGGGAAAGCTGGCATCGTCGTGAAAATCCAGCACCTCGATCACCGCCACGGGCCGGGTCTTGCCCTTGACCACCGCCAGATCGATCTCGCGCGTGCGATAGGTGCCCTTCAGCTTGCGGAAGGTAAATTCGCTGATCAGGAGCTTGGCGCCATACTGCTTGCTGGCCGACTCGAGACGCGCCGCCAGGTTGACGCCATCGCCGATGATGGTGAAGTCCATGCGCTTTTGCGAACCGATGGTGCCTGCCACCACGCGGTCGGTATTCAGGCCGATGCCGATCTCGACGGGCAGTTTGCCGGCGGCGACGCGCTGCCGGTTCCATTTGGCCAGGGTGGACAACATGGAGATGGAGGCGCGCATGGCGCGGTCCGGGTCGTCGTCGTGGCCGACGGGTACACCGAAGGCCGCCATGATGGCATCGCCGATGAACTTGTCGAGCATACCCTCTTCGTGCTGTATGCAATCCACCATCAGCGTAAAGTATTCGTTGAGCAGCGCCACCGTGCCCTGCGCGCCCAGTTGCTCTGCCAGGGTGGTAAAGCCGCGCACGTCGGAAAACAGCACGGTGGCTTCCAGATCCTGGCCGCCCAGCAGGTCGGTGCCGGAAGCGAGCAGGCGGTCGGCGATGCTCGGGTCCATGAAGCGCGCCATGGTCGATTTCACGCGCTTTTCGGCGCTGATGTCTTCGATCACGATCATCGAGCCGATGCGTGCCTTGTCCATGTTCAGCAAGGGCTGCACGGTTAGGTTGACGGACAGCTTGGCATCGCCGATCTGCAGCGGCGCATCGACGCTGATCTGCTGCTCGCCCGTTTCGCCGACCTTGGCCAGCTTGTCCAGCACCCAGGAATTGGCGCCGGCGAAAAATGTGGTGGCCGGCGTCTGCACGAGGTTGCCCGAGGTTTCGCGCAAGATGCGCAAGCCGGCCGCGTTGCAGGTGGCGATGCGCTCATGCTCATCCAGCGTCAGCAGGCCATTGGACATGGATTCCAGCATCGCATCGTTGTAGTTTTTCATGGACTGCACGTCGGCAAACAGCTTGGCGTTTTCCAGCGCGATCGACACCTGCGCAGTAAACGCCCGCAGCCGTGCCTCGTCTTCCGCCGTAAAGGTGCTGCCGCGCTTGTTGAGCACCTGCGTCACACCGATGGTTTTGCCGTATTTATTGACCACCGGCACGCACAGTATGGAGCGCGTGAAGAAATTAGTCTGCTTGTCGAATGCCGGGCTGAAACGCAGGTCGGCATAGGCGTAGGGAATGTTGATGGTCTTGCCGGAGGTAAACACGGCGCCGGCGATACCGACATGGTTGGGCAGGCGTATCTGCATGGACTCCAGGCCCTGCCCCACCTCCGACCAGAGCTGCTTGCTGGATTCGTCGTTCAGGAACAGCGTGGAGCGCTCGGCATTGAGCATGCGCGTCGCTTCGCTCATCACCTTTTGCAGCAGCACGCTGATCTTGATTTCGGAGGTCATCTCCGACACCACATTCACGAACTCCAGCTCCTGCTGGCGCACCCGCTCCATTTTTTCCGTGGATTGGGCATTTTGCAGGGCCACCGCGCCTTGACCGAGCATGGACTCGAACAGGACCAGTTGCGCGTCGGTAAAGGCGCCGCCGCGTTTGTTCAGCAGTTGCGCAACACCCACCACCTTGCCTTTGGAAGTCTTGATCGGCGCGCACAGGATATTGCGGGTAACAAAGCCGGTGCGCTCATCGACACCGGCATTGAAGCGCGCATCCGCATATGCATCGTGGACGATGGTGCCTATGCCGCTGGAAAAGACATGGCCGGCCACACCCGTGGTATTGACGATGCGTATCTCGCGCCGGAAGGTGCCATGCGCAGACCGCGAATACAGCTCGTTAGTGGCTTCATCGTTCAAAAACAGCGTGCCGCGCTCAGCATCCAGCTCCGTGGAGGTGAGATCTATCATCATCTCCAGCAATTCATCCAGCGAATTGGTCGCCCCCATTTTCTGGGATATATCCAGCAGCAGGTTGGCCTCGCGCAGGCGACGCTCCAGTTCCGCCATGGCATTGATTCCCGACTCGCTCGATACACTGCTATTCATCGTATGTCCTTGTTATTTTAAAATATCTGGCAGCCTACCTGACTTAAGTACCAGTCATACACTGCAATTCCAGTTGCTCGCGCAGCGCCGCTATCGTCTGCTGCAACTGCGCAACCTCCGCCTGCGCATGCGCACGCTCATCGCGCAGCTTTTCCGCCATCATCGTTTCGCGTACTTCCAACTGTTCGCGTAGCGCAGCCGCCACGGCTGCGAGCTGTGCCACTTCGCTAGCCGCCGCCGCTTGCAATGCCTGGATATTCAACTGGTATTCCGACTGGCCAAGCTCCAGTGCCTTACGCAAATCCACCGCCGTCGCTTCCAGTTGCGCCTGGCGGTGCGAGTAGCTGGACTGCACCGCCAGCAACTCCAATTCCTTATCATGGCGCACCTGCTCGAGGGCATCGCGCAGGCTTTGCACGGTGGCACGCAATTCCGCAACATCGGCCTGCGCGTGGGCGCGTATTTCCTGTATTTCGCCGTCCCATTGCGTGCGCTGCTGATCCAACACCTCGCGCAAACTGGCGATAGTGCCCCGTAACTGCCCCATCTCGGTGGCGGCAACCGCTTGCCAGGCCTGCTTTTCCCGCTCTTTCTCCGCATCCAGCCGCTCCAGTGCCTCGCGCAGGCCGGCAACGGTGACTTGCAACTGCGTAACCTCCCCAGAAGCGGCGGCCACCGCCGTCTGCAAGCTGGCATCTTTCTCCTGCTGAAGCTGCTCCAGCGCCAGCCGCAAATTGATAGCCGTCTGCTTGATCTGATCATGCTCTACCTGGCTAGTGGCCATGGCATTACGCACCAGGTGTTCGCCATCAAGCTGCACCTTCTCCAGCTCGGCACGCAAGCCGTATACCGTGGCCTGCAACTGGGCGATTTCCGCATTGGCATCCGTCAGCGCAGCCTGAACGGCAAAGTCACGCTCGCCGTGCACTGTCTCGAGCTGGTGGCGCAAGGCAAACACCAGATCACGCAGGGCATCTTGATGCGCGGCATGGTCGGTGGCAAGTAGCTCGGAGTTTTGCAAAAGGGCACCAGACGATAATGAATTTCAGGCTTGGAATTTCAGGCTTGGCGTTTCAGGCTTGGCCGACAAAGAAGAGTCTCGGTGCAGGCGCCACGTCGCCGCAGCGCCTATGGTTCGTCAAGCAACTGCGTCAGGTTTACGCATAACATCGATACGCGCCTCCAGCAGCTTGACGACACTGCCCAGTACCGTATTCACGACATCCTGATTGCACAAAGCAAGGAAAGCTTCGCCAGATAGATTGCCTTTGAAAAATTCCTTGGCCAGCGCCAGAAGGCGCAGTGCTTCGCTAAAGCCCACCGACTTGATGATATACGTCGCCACGGGGGAATTCTTTACATCATAGCCGGATGCCCGGCTGCGGCCAACTTCCAGCAATTCCAGCACGTCGCGTTCCAGCGCACTTTGCGGAGGCAGGCCCGCCGCTATTTCGGGCAAAAAGCTCTCCATTTGCACACTGAAGGCATCCGGCCGCGGCAATTCACCCATCATGGTGGCAAGCGGTATGCCCTTGCCCAAACGCAGCGACAAGGCTTCTATCATGGCGATGGACAGCAACTTGACGCCCAGGTATAGCCTCGCCACTTCCAGGTTGTTGCGCGTACGGCCGATCAGGCCATCATAGGTTTCCGGCTCAGGCTCATTCTGATAGCGCTGAAACACCACTTCCGGCGTCAGGAAATACATGAAGCCTTCCATCTTCTGCAAAGAATTCCGATACCCGGACACCGTGTAGGAATACGTGCTGATCAGGTCGTGATTGGTCTCCGGCATCAGGTTCCAGGTATTGGCAAGGAACTCTGCGGACGACTCGAAAGAGAAATTCTCAACGTCGCGATTAGCGAGGCGTACGGCGCGCCGCACATGGGAATGCAGCTCGTCATCGCTCCACCCCAAGGCATAGCGGGCGTTGATCTTGAGCAACCTGTCGCGCAGCAGCTCGCTGGGCGCCATGTTCTGATCTGATTTCGGGCGAAACGGGATGGTGGCTTCGATGCAGGCGGCGATTTGCGCAATCGCCGACGCATCCAGTGCGTGATCCAGGCAACGTACGGCAATCAAGGCGCTAAAAATTCGTTTTGGCCACGCGTCGGCACCAGTTGCTGACCGGGCACGAAGCCGAATATCTCGAGCAGCATCTCGAACAGCCGGTCTTGCGGCAGCTTATCCTGATCGAGGACGCACAGATGCCCATCCACTTCCCGTACGTAATGCGAAATATAGCGCCCAATGTTGACGCCGACGCCCAAGTCCACCTGCACATAGATAGAGTCATGAAACAGGGCGGACAGCACTTCGACGGCATCGCCGGACTCACCGACCTCGAAGATATGCTCAGGCGTATGGAAAAAACGCCACGCACCGGACATGGTCTGGATAATGAGCTCCGCCATCCACGCCATCTCTGCCGGGTCAGGGTGTCCTTGCAGGCTCTCGACAGCCCAATTCAAGCGCTCCAGGCATCGTTCATAATTTTTGTCGAAAACCTGATCTCGTCCATGCTGCATGGCAAGTGTCCCGTCTGTTCCGATGCCCGGCATCGGTTTCGGTGAATGATGAACTGCGTAGCTGCACGCAGGCGTAGCAGAGCTGGCGAATCTTGTGCTTTGCTCCTTCTAAGGTGACTTCCGCAAATGAACATACCCTTCTCTCGGCGCATACGGGCGCGCTGCCACGTTGCTCCTCGCTTGTGTGGCCCGCCACACGGCGCTCGTCTCGCCTTGCAACGCATCCCGTCTCCACCACGAGAAGGGTAAGTTCATTTTCGGAAATCACCTAAAAATCCATGTTTCCATGCCGGCATGACTACCTGCCGGCTATCGACCGAACAACAGGTCGGCGGTCAGGCCGCCAAGCGAACCGGAAACGCCCTGACCAGCAGCCGGCATTGAAACGAAAACCACTTGCTTTATATATATAGCACTGAACCTGAGATGCAAACTGAGGAAAAACAGCGCGCCGAGGAAAATTCGTGAACCTGTCGGTATCAACCTTCAGCCGTGGCAGGCCGAATCAGCTCCTGCCTCATATGTACCCTGCCCGTACGGCAATCAAATTATTACATTGCCATATCCACTCAGAAAACAAAACAATCTGACTTCCGATAAAATACGAACGTTGGCGGAAACATTGTAACAAGGCAAGTGGGCTGGCCGCTTTCTGAATCCTGCCAATAGCCGACGATTGAATTATCTGAACATCGTACTTGCACCTTAGGCGAAGTTGCCCGCAACAAGCGCCGCCATTACATGCATCCTGCCTACAACAATCGTCAGGTGGCGCTGCGCAGGGCAAGG
>Ga0170475_100662529_pt1 | contig 10579 bp, 11 predicted proteins | sample Soicark_Litter_5_FD_111474 | JGI IMG/M metagenome (GOLD analysis project Ga0170475, IMG submission 111474) | Avena fatua rhizosphere microbial communities from Hopland, California, USA. Combined Assembly of 48 SPs | reverse complement strand
CTCCTCGCGATCATTGCCTGTATTCAGCTTTTTCTAGTGGCCTCACTGGGCTGGGTCGCAGTCATGATCGTGTATTTGCCGACCTTTTGGTTCGACAAAAAGCGGCTCATGAGCGGTCGCACGCTGCGGCGCGTGGCCAAGGCCGCAATCACGTTTTCACCCGTTTGGCGGTTCCGAATTCACGGGGACGTCCCGAAGGACCCCGGTAAAGCGGTGTGCGTGAGCAACCACTGCTCGCACACCGACGTCTTTCTGATCTCCCATGTGCCGTGGGAAATGAAGTGGTTGGCCAAGCGCTCGCTGTTCAATATTCCGTTCATCGGCTGGAGCATGCGGCTCGTGAAAGACGTGCCCATCGACCGCGCGTCACCCTCGGCGGCCAAGCACGCGCTCGACAAATGCGCGCGCTGGCTCGAGCAAGGCGTGCCCGTGATGATCTTTCCCGAGGGCACGCGCTCCAAGACCGGCGAGATGCAACCATTCAAGGACGGCGCGTTTCGGCTCGCGATCGACACCGGCGCGGACGTGCTGCCCATGGCCGTCGCAGGCACCGAGACAGCGCTGCTCAAACATGATTGGCGTCCCAGCCCCGCGCACGGTCTGCTCACGATTGGCAAGCCAATCTCGACTCAGGGCATGACACACAAGGATGTGCCGCGCCTCAAGGCCCTGGCCCGGGAACAGATCACCGCGTTGCGCGCGGAGATTTTGCCGCTCGTCGCCGCCCCATAGGCGCCGTGGCGCGCCTCGGTCAAGGCTGAGAGATCACGTGGTGCACGACGGCGGGCGCACCCGGTAGCCCCGATTGCTTGTCAGTCAACACGAAGGACGTCAAAACGCCATCTGGCGTGACCGTCGTGTCAAAGGTGCAGGAAGACAGCGGCGCCAGGAAGGGCGAAATCACGTTCTTCCCAATCGCGTCGCCGCCACCGCGATTGTACAGCTTCGATCCGGTCACGACAGTCTGCGCGCTCACGTCGAGCAACTGTGATGCGCTCAGGAACTGGTCCATTTCGCTGTTGCCGCCGCTGAGCACGACGATGACGCCGCCAGCGGACGCAAATGAATCGAGCACCGAGTTCGCGTGCCACGCGGCACCGACGGTCGCCATCTGACCGGCGGGCGCGGCGGTCTGATCGTACACCAAGAATACCTCGTACTTCGAGATACTGAGTGCCGCGGTCGCGTTGCTGAACTTGTCGAGCGCTGTGATCTTGAAGGGCCTGACCACGGGGTTGGTCGACGCGAAACCAATGGCTTGATCGACCTTGGCCCGAGCGGACGGCGGCGCGTACTCGGTGTACGCGAGAATTCGCACCGTGGCCGCGTCCGACAGGAACACGGCGTTACGCAGGAGCGTGGTTTGCGGCGTGCCGGGCGCAGCGGTTTGGTAGTCCATGCACGCTGCGATGACATGACCGGATTGCGCGCCGACGCACATGCCGCCCTGGCAAATCCCCGATTCGCACACATTCCCGCAGCTGCCGCAGTTGAGCGGATCGATGTTGAAATCAACGCACTGTCCGGCGCAGGCTTTGAGTGGGTCATCGCAAATCAACACGCATTTGTGCCCACCCGCGCCATCCGGGGAACAGGTCGGCGCCGTCGTCGGGCACTTGTTGTCGCACGCGCCGCATTGCTCGGCCGTGTCGAATGTTTCTGGATCGACGCACTGGCCCTGGCACTCGACGAGCGGCGCCTTGCACTTGGCAACACACACGAAGCTACCCATGCCGTCGCTGGCGCAGACGGGCTTGGCGGCTGGGCACTTGGTCTCGCAATCGCCGCACGCGGTCGAGCGATCGAACGGTGGCAGACACGCGGCATCCCCGTCAGGGTGCGCGTCGCTCAAGTTACCCGCGTCGTCTTCCTCACTGCCGCCCGTCCCGCTCGAGTTTCCAGAACCGGAGTCACCGCCCGATCCCGAGTCACCGCTCGCGCCACCGCCGTTACCGGAGGCGCCGGCGCCCCCTTCGGTGGAGCCGCCGCAGATCGCGTTGTGACATTCAACGCCGTCGTCACAGGCGCGCTTGCAGCCCCCGCAGTTGGCGGGATCGTTCTGCGCGTCGACACATTGGCCGTCGCAGCTCACGTAGCTCGCACTGCACTCGCCCCCCACTACGCCGCTACTTCCGCAGGCCGCCGGAAAGGCCAGGCCAAGCAAGGTCGCCCAAAGCGCGAGACCCTTGTTCAGTTTGGAATTCATTGTGCGCCTCCTTTCGGCGCAACAGGTGCAGCAGGTGCAGCAGACGCGGGCGCGGCAGCCGAAGGCGGAGGTTCGTCCGCAGCGGGTGCGTCTTCCGGGTTCGTCGGGACGGCCGCCTTACCCGGGTTCACCGATGGAGCGCCAATCAGCGGCGTGCCGTCGGCCTTGAGCTTACGAGTGACCGTGAACTCGACACGGCGATTGAGGAGCAACGCATACTCGCTCTTCTTGTCCACGAGCGGTCGGGTCGAACCGTAGCCAATCGAACTCAAGCGATCCTGAGCGATGCCCTGCTTGATCAAGAATTCCATCACGGCTCGTGCGCGGTCCTCACTCAGCTTCTGATTGAAGTTGTCGGGTCCGCGCTCGTCGGCGTGCCCTTCGACCGAGACGTGCACATACTCCGGGTGATCGGCGATCAGCTTGCCGAGGCGTTGCAAGAGCGGGTAGCTGATCTTGCGGATGATGAAGCTGTTCACGTAGAAGTGAACGCGGTCGTCGAGCACGATCTTGTCACCCAAGACGCGCACTTGGTCTTCGTCGGGACAACCGTCGGTGTCGGCATAGCCGTTGACCGTCTCGGGTTCGTTGGGGCACAAGTCTTGAGCGTCGGGAATGCCGTCTTTGTCGTTGTCCGGCTCGGGGCAGCCGTCATCGTCCTCGAAGCTGTCTTTGTCCTCAGCGACATCCGGGCATTTGTCGGCTTTGTCGGCGATGCCGTCCTTGTCGTTGTCTTCTTCTGGGCAGCCGTCAGTGTCCTCGAAGCCGTCTTTGTCTTCGGCCACGTCGGGGCAATGATCGACCTTGTCGAGGATGCCGTCCTGGTCGTTGTCCTCGTCGGGACAGCCGTCCGTATCCTGAAAGCCGTCCTTGTCTTCCGGTACATCCGGGCACCGGTCAATGTCGTCCAAGATGCCGTCGTGATCTCGGTCGCTGTTCGGGTTCAGACCGGGCCCAAAGTCGTACATCACGTGCACGCCGAACAGGGCGATGTTCGCGTCTTCCGGACGTAGCTCGCTGTCGGGTTGAAACACGTGCATCAGCGCGAGCATCGGTCCGATGCCCTCGCGACCTTTGCGGTCCATGAAGTCGTAACCGAGCTGCGCGTCGAACATCCCGCGCGTCAGACTGTTGGTGACCGTGCCGCCGAAGTCCGCAGCCAACCACAGCCCGGCTGCGCTCGGTGACTGACCGTGATACCCGTCACCGAATGGGCGCACGCGAATGCCCAAAGCCGCCCCGGTCGCGCTTGCGTTGCCGCCGCGAGCAAACTTAGGGTCGCTCGGCCTACTGCCCTGACTCAACCACAACGAGCCGAGCTGCAACTGCAGGCCGAACACCTTCCCGAAGGGCAGCTCGAGCGCGCCCTGCCCCGCCGCACCCCAACCGAATTCGTCCTTCTGATAGCCACTCACGGCGTGCGCCGCGGCCGCGTTGGCATGCAGTCGCAATGGCTCAGCCTGAACACCCCGCGCCGCGAGCAGGCAGGCGCAGGCCAACAAAGCCGAATAAAATCGCAGTAATCGCATCTGAAAGTCCGACCGCCCCAGGATACGGCTTCGTCTCAGGATGAGATAAGCCCGTTTGCATCAGGTCGGTGGGTAGCTGTAGGTGGGCGCACGCCCCGCGCACTTGGGTCGCCGCCGGGAGACGGCACACGAGTCGCGCCGCGTGCCTCGCGGCCGTGGGGCAGCCCCAAAAAGCGGGCATGAAAAAAACTGCACCGCTTGTCGATCGCGCTCTGGGTTGTTCGTCGCTTCGACAAGGAGGCCGGAATAGTCCGCCCTACCGGAGACCCTGACCGAGGGCGGTGGCCCTCAGCACGACGGAGAAACCCATGCGATTCGTAATGATCATGTTCCCCGGACCCCAGGCTGAAACCGGCGTTTTGCCTGACACGAAACTGCTGGCAGAAATGGGCAAATTCAACGAGGAGATGGTGAAGGCAGGCGTGCTGCTCGCGGGCGAGGGCCTGCACCCGACCTCTGCCGGTGCTCGGGTACGCTTCCCCGGTGGCAAGGCTCAGGTGAGCGAGGGCCCGTTCCACGAAGCGAAGGAGATCGTCGGCGGGTTTTGGATCATCCAGTGTAAATCCACGGAGGAGGCAGTGGCCTGGGCTTCACGTTGCCCGAACTCGGGCGACGAGATGATCGAGATCCGCCGCGTGTACGAGAGCGAAGATTTTGCGGCCAGCGATCCAACCGGTGAGCTGCGCCAAGCCGAAGCGCGCTTGCGCAAGAGCGCCGCAGCGAACGCCTGAGGTGAGCGACCAGGTGCCGCGCTACGCCCGCGACGAGGTCACTTCTTCGGTGACTTCTTGGGCGACTTCTTGGCGGCCTTCTTCACGCTGCTCCTCACCTTCGCGATCTCTTCTTTCGCGACCTCGATCATCGACTCCGCCACAGCGACCAGCTTGTTTGCTTCGAGCTTCACGACCTCTGCGATGCCAGCCTTGCTCGCGGCTTTCTTGCTGGTCTTGGCGGCCGTCTTCACGGCCTTGGTCGCGCTCTCGACCGCCTTGGTCCCTTTCTTCGCCACCTTCTTGGCGACCTTGCTGGTACCTTTGCTGACCTTCTTGGCAGCATTGCTGGCCTTCTTGAGGACGGGGGACTTGGCGATGGTTTTCGACTTGGAGCTCGGCGTGGCTTTCATGGACCGGAATCTTCCATCAACTCGCCACGCTTAGGCAAATCACGGGGGCGTCGGTCGGCCCTCGCGGGGCCCGCGCTCTCCTCAGGCCTGAGGGGTCACGCCGGGCGCTTCACGTTTGGATGCTCGTTGTAATAGGCATCCAAACTCTCCTTGGAGATGCGCAGCTCGATCAACCCTTCCCCCTGGATTTTGGCTTGGCAACCGAGGCGCGAGCTCATTTGGACATCGAAGGCTTTGTCCAAAATGTCCTCCTCGTCCTCGGCCGCCGGAGCCAGAAGCGCGGAGCCGGTCTGAACGTAGACGTGGCAAGTCGAACAGGCGCACACCCCGCCGCAAGCGTCCCCCTCAGGGGCCCCCGCGAGCTTCGAGGCTTGGAGCAGGGTGGTGCCCAGCGGCACGTCAATCTCAATCCCTTGATCGAGGTAGCGGACCTTGGTCATCGAGATTCTCCGTGTTTGGCGAGGTGCGCTTCGACCCCGGCAGCGTGCGCCACGCTCTGTTCGACCGAACCCAGGTTCTTGCCAGCGATCGCGGATTGAATGGCGCGGTTCATGCGGCGCCCGGCCCAATCGTGCGTCGCATCATCGAGCGCGCTGATCGCGCCTTCGATGAGCGAGGCCTGGGTGGCGGACGAGGCGGCACCGCGCAGCGCGGACAAGGCTTGTTCGATGCGCACGCGCTCCGCCTGCTCCAGCAGATCCGCGTCGCTCGCGAATGCTTTGTCGGTCGCGAGCAAAATACGCGTCGCTTCCACCTGCGCGTCACGCAGGCGACGCAGCTCGAAATCGCTCTCGCCGTGATCGAGCGCGTCGATCAGCATCTGCTCGACTTCATCGTCGGTGAGGCCGTAGCTCGGCTTCACTTCCACGCTTTGGGTGATGCCCGTCGTGAGCTCCACGGCTTTCACGCTGAGCAAGTTGTTCTCGTCGACGTTGAAGCTCACCTCGAGTCGCGCAAAGCCGGCTGGCAACGGCGGAATGCCGCTCAGCTTGAAGCGCGCGAGGGAACGGCAATCACTGGCGAGCTCGCGCTCACCCTGCACGACGTGCAAGTCGAAGCCCGTTTGGTTGTCCGCGTAGGTCGTGAAGGTGGCCTTCGCGCCGGCCGGAATGCCGGTATTTCTAGGCAAAATCTTGTCGACCCCGCCGCCCATGGTCTCGATCCCGAGCGACAACGGCAAGACGTCCAGCAGGAGCACGTCGTCGCTCTGGCGGGCGAGGAGGTCAGCTTGAATCGCAGCGCCGTAGGCCACGACCAGGTCCGGATCGATGTCTCCCAGCGGCTCCACTCCGAACAGCTCGTTCACGTACGAACGCACGCGGGGCACGCGGGTGGACCCGCCGACCAAGATGACACCGCTGAGCGCGCTTGCCTCGATGCCCGCGTCGCGTAAGGCGCGACGGCAGGCTTTCCCGGTTCGCTCCAAGAGCGGCTGGACCCAGGCGTCGAAGTCTGCGCGGGTGAGCGCAAAGGTGACGTCGCCCCCGCCCTTTCGGGGCAGCTCGAGGCTCACCTCGCTCGCGTCGCTGAGCGCATGCTTGGCGCGGCGAGCCGCTTCCAAGGCGATGCTCACGACTTCGGCAGTTCGCAGTTCGGGCGTGGTGGCGCCCATCGCTGCCAACATCCGTTCGGCGATCTCGCGGTCCATGTCGTCGCCGCCGAGCGCGCTGTCTCCGCCCGTGCTCTTGACCTGAAACACGCCGTCTTCGAGCAACAAGATCGTGACATCGAACGTGCCGCCGCCGAGATCGTACACGGCAAAAAGGCCGTTTTGCTGCTTTTCAAGGCCATAAGCCAGGGCCGCGGCGGTCGGCTCGTTCAGCAAGCGCAGCACCTCGAGCCCGGCGAGGCGCCCCGCATCCCGTGTGGCCTGGCGTTGCGCGTCGTCGAAGTACGCCGGTACCGTGATCACCGCGCCCCCGACCTGGTGGAGCTGATCGAGCGCGCTCTGCTTCAGGCTCTTCAAAATCTCGGCGCTGACCTCGACCGCGCTGGGCGTGAGCTTGCCCAAATCGAAGCGCACGACTGCGGCCTCACCAGGGACGAATTTGTAGGCGCCGAGGCGCGTGGTCTCGACGTCCCCCGAGGCGCGGCCCATGAAGCGCTTGACGCTGGCGATGGTGCGCTCGGGCTCACGCGTTGCGTACGCCAGCGCGGTGCGACCGACTTGAACGGAGCCCTCTGCGCCATAATGGACAACCGACGGCAAGAGCGGCGTGCCATCACACGTGGTGAGTGGAACGGCTCGGCCATCGCGCACGTGAGCCACGATCGAATTCGTGGTCCCTAGGTCGATGCCAACGGCTTGCGGGGGAGCTTTGGGGTCGAAAATGTCGAGCAGCATGAGTCGGGCTCAGAGAAGGTCGTCAGCGATCGTCGCGGCTTCGTCCAAGAAGCGCCGGTAGTAGCGCAACTGAGCGACGAGCTTCAGGATTTGTGCAGGATCAGCGCTCTCGGCCGTGAATTCGGCGCCCAGGGCGGCTTGCGCACTTTGTTCGCTCTGCTGCACCTCCACGATCAAGCCCTGGAGCGCTGCGGCGTCCTTGCTGTGGCGAAGTTCGGCCAGTGCTTCACGGCGCTCCATGACTTCCATCAAGAGCGCAGGTGACGCGGGGGGTTCTTTCCCCTCCCCGCTCGCGACGCCGCGGCGAGCGAGCAGGGCTTCAGCGCGCCGGATCGGGTCTTTCAAGATCCGAAATGCCTCGTTCACCTCGATGGCACGCCCGAGCGCCATCCGGCGCTCAGCGGCGCCGGCGCTCGCGTGGCGGTCAGGGTGCAGCGCGCGACTCAGGTCACGGTGCCGTTGCTCGAGAACTGCGATGTCGAGACTGAAAGCGGGCTCGACACCCAACGCCTCGAACGGGTCCAATTTCATCTGCGCAGTTCCCATCGCAGGCCATGCGCGGCGTTTTTGAGCTGCGGCTCGAAGCGCCTCGCGAACACTCAGCGAACCGTGAACGAGTGACCGCAGCCGCAGCTGGACGCTTCTTGTGGGTTCTTGAACTTGAACCCCTGGAACATCAGCGTTTGCTCGTAGTCGAGCACCGAGCCGGCGAGGTAAACGAAGCTCTTTTTGTCCACGTAGAAACGCACACCGCCGGCGTCGTACACCGTATCGCGCTCTTTGGGGGGCGTGTCTTCATACTGGATTACGTAGGAAAAACCCGAACAGCCGCCGCCTTTGACGCCCAGACGCACGGCTGCGTCCGGAGTACCGCGAGCCGCGAGCTTCTTCTTCGCGAATGCCACCGCCTTGTCGGAGATGGTGATCTCGCGACGCGACTTGGGGGCTTCGGAGGGCGCAGTGCTTTCGGCGTTGGCGTTCGTGGTTTGCATGACGGTACTCGACGGAAAACGGGTAATTGACTCAGAGAGCTGCAGGGGCTGCGATCTCTTCGGTCGTAGTGTCGGCGTTCAGCGCGGCGCGGGCAGCGCGCTTGGCCTTGTAGTCTTCGATCGCGCTCTTGATGGCGTCTTCCGCCAGCACCGAGCAGTGGATCTTGACCGGGGGCAAGCTCAGCTCTTCCGCAATCTGGCTGTTCTTGATCGAGGCGGCTTCGTCGATGCTCTTGCCCTTGATCCATTCCGTCGCCAGCGACGAAGAAGCAATGGCCGAGCCGCACCCGAAGGTCTTGAAGCGCGCGTCTTCAATGACGCCGTCCGCGCTGACCTTGATTTGCAGACGCATCACGTCACCGCACGCGGGCGCGCCGACGAGCCCAGTGCCCACCGACGGGTCGTCCTTATCCAAGGTACCGACGTTGCGCGGGTTTTCGTAGTGCTCGAGCAGCTTTTCACTGTAGGCCATGGTGTTTCTTTCCTTAATTCCTCAATGAGCAGCCCATTGAATCGATTTGATGTCGATGCCCTGTTGGTGCATCTCGTACAGCGGTGATAGCTCGCGCAGCTTTTTGACTTTGGCGATCACGAGCGCTGCCACGTAGTCCACTTCTTCTTCCGTGTTGAAGCGACCGAGGCCGAAGCGGATGGATGAATGAGCGAGCTCCTCATCCAACCCCATGGAGCGCAGCACGTAGCTTGGCTCCAGGCTGGCGCTCGTGCATGCCGAGCCGCTCGAGACGGCAACGTCTTTGATCGCCATCATCAAGCCCTCCCCTTCCACGAAGGAGAAGGACAAGTTCAAATTACCGGGTAGGCGCTTGTCGGGGTGGCCGTTGAGGAACACCGAATCAAGCTCCTTGTTGATCGCGTTGTGCAGGCGGTCCCGCAAGCCGCGAATGCGCTCGGCCTCGGCCACGCCCTCTTGCTTGAAGATGGACACGGCTTTGGCGAAGCCGACGATGCCCGGCACGTTCAACGTACCGGAGCGATTGCCGCGTTCGTGCCCGCCGCCGTCCATCTGCGCGACGAGGCGCACGCGGGGCTTGGAACGACGAACGTACAGTGCACCCACGCCTTTCGGCCCGTAGATCTTGTGCGCGGTGAGCGACGCCAAGTCGACGTTCATGGCTCGAACGTCGAACGGGGTCTTGCCGAAGCCTTGCACGGCGTCGCAATGAAACAGCACGCCGCGCTTGCGGGTGATCGCGCCGATTTCTGCGATCGGCTGGATGGTACCGACTTCGTTGTTGGCGAGCATCACCGAGACCAAGATCGTTTGTTCGGTGATGGCGGCTTCGATGTCGGCCGGGTTCACGAGGCCATCTGGACCCGCGTTCACGTACGTGACCGTGTAGCCGTCTTTTTCCAAACGCTTGCACGAGTCGAGCACGGCTTTGTGCTCGATGGTCGTGGTGATGATGTGCTTGCCCTTGCCCTTGTAGTACTCAGCGACGCCTTTGATCGCGAGGTTGTCGCTCTCGGTAGCCCCGGAGGTAAATACGATCTCCTTGCCGGATTCGGCGCCGATGTAATCGGCGATGGTCTCGCGAGCGTCCTCCACGGCGGCTTCGGCGTGCCAGCCGTAGGCGTGGGTGCGGCTGGCCGCGTTCCCGAAATCCTGCGTAAAATAAGGCAGCATCGCCTCGAGCACGCGCTTGTCCAGCGGCGTCGTTGCGTGATTGTCCATGTAGATGGGGAACTTGAGTGCCATTGCTTGGTAGTCCTTCAGTTCACGCGGCTGCCGGCGACCAGCTCGGGGGGGTTGGGCTGTTCGTGATGCGCGCAGGTGGGGCACGAGTGCACCGACACCTCCGACTCACACGCGCTGTGACAGGTGGAAAGAAAATCGAGACTTTGCTCGAGCTCCGACTCGAGCGCTTTCAGCTCGCGAGCTTGCTGCGCGTTTCGACGAGCTTGGCCAAGTACACCTCCCGCAGGCGCATGGCGGCGAACTTGGCAGAAGCAGCGTCACTCTGACCGCGAACCAGCGCTTGGATGTCCGACAGCGACAGGCCAAGGTTCTGCAGTTTGATGATCCAGCGCACGCGCACGAGCGCGTCTTGCGCAAACAGCCGGTAGCGGCCTTTGGACCGCTCATGCGCTCGGACCAGCCCCATTTCCTCATAGAGATGAATGGCGCGCACCGTCTTACCGACTGACTTGGCGAGGTCGCCCACGAGCAACAACTCCGACTCTTCCACGGCGCGAGTCGCCAGACGCTCCACCGAGCTTCCGGGGACGAGCCCGGTGCAACGATCGCGAGGTGGCGGTGGGAGTTACGGTCGCTCATGAACTACATTGTAACCCTAACCCTAACGTATGCGTCAGGGTTATTGACCGGCCTGCTATAGTGAGCCGTCACGGCTCTGTCAATCAACT
>Ga0170475_128519671_pt1 | contig 10581 bp, 4 predicted proteins | sample Soicark_Litter_5_FD_111474 | JGI IMG/M metagenome (GOLD analysis project Ga0170475, IMG submission 111474) | Avena fatua rhizosphere microbial communities from Hopland, California, USA. Combined Assembly of 48 SPs | reverse complement strand
CCGGGCTGAACGCGACGGCGTTGACGCCGTCCCCGTGGCCGGAGAGCGTCAGCAGCTCCCGGCCGGCACTCGCGTCCCAGATTCTTGCCGTCCCGTCGGCGCTCGCGGTGGCCAGCAGCCTGCCATCCGGGCTGAACGCGACGGCGTTGACGGCGTCCCCGTGGCCGGAGAGCGTCAGCAGCTCCCGGCCGGAGGCGGCGTCCCAGATTCTTGCCGTCCTGTCGGCGCTCGCGGTGGCCACCAGCCTGCCGTCCGGGCTGAACGCGACCGCGTTGACGCGATCGTTATGCCCAGACAAGACGAATTCTGCCTGCGCGGCCTGTACCGATCGATGGAGGGCATCTTGCGCTTCAGCGATGATTCCACGACCTTGTGATTGAGTCGCCGACACGGCATAGAGCGCTAACAACAGTGCTCGCTCCGGATCGACGCTCAGCGCGCTGATCGAAGCGGCGGCCAGTGCGCGGGCGCTCGCCAGACTGGCCTGCTCCATAGCCTCGGCGCCTGCGGCTCGCGCCGCCGCTTCGGCGTCCCGAGCCCGGATGGCCTCCTCTCGTGCCTGTGCCCCCGCGGCGATCGCCGTTGCTTCAGCCGTTTGCGCCCGAACCGCTTCGGCTTCGATTGCAAGTTTGGCCTGGGTCTGGGAAACCGCCCATAGGATGGCCAGTGTAGCGATCAGCCCGAAGATGAGGATCCCCGCGGCTAGCCAACGAATCGAGCGTCTCCTTTGGGCTGAGACGCTCAACTGGAGGAACTCCTTCTCGATTTGGGTAAGCTCGTCCAGATGAGCCTCGGCCCATCTTCCGGCTTCACTCAACTCTCTGTCGCGGAAGAGCAGAGCAGCAGGACGTCCTCCGCGGTCCCAGACGTCGGCGCTCTTCTGGAGCGTGCTGAGATGGTTCACAAACCAGTCGGCATTATCATGCTGGATTGGCTCGATCAATCGGTCGTGGGCGAGCTCGTACCAGGTGGCGCCCTGTCGCCGTTCTGCGCGCGCCAAGTGGCCGTCTTCGAGGCTTTGAATGACCCGAGTAGGCAACCCCTGGCAGAACTCAGGCTCGTACAGCACCTGACCTCGGATTCCCTGCGGCGTGATGAGATAGCGCTGGACCCAGTCTCGAATTGCTCGCTCGGAGACACCGTTCTCCCTGGCAATGGCGACCCGCTCGCGATAATAGTCCGCCAACGCGCTGTCGACGGTGCCCAATGCGTTGCCCGCGCTGCGCATTTCCAGCAAGGAACTCAGCTCGATCCTGGCAGAGTCCAGGTGTCGTCGTCGTTCCCAGAGTCGATGGCAGACAAGCTGGAGCTGGACCGGCTCGACGTGCGGTCCGGGTCGTTCGTCGATATTGCCATCTGGCTGCTGGACACGCACCCGACGCAGATCGTCGACCAGATATGTCGCCGCCTCATCGGTGAACTCCACATTGGCGGCGCTAGCTGGCCCCTGGATCGCCTCGCGCGCCGCCCGCTCTCCCAGCAGTTCCAGTCGGAATGTCGCACCTGGCCAGGCTGGAATCAGGCTCGTGTATGAGTCGAGCCCGGCGATATAGTCCTCCCGCATCGAGAACAACGCCCAGAGATGCTGCCGCCTGCGCAGAGCAGTGCCGACCTGCCTGAAGAACTCGCGCTTGGCTCTCACATCGGTCGGGTCACCCTCCGTGAGGATCTCCTCGAACTCGTCGAAGATCAACACCTGGGGCTCGGTCGGGCCGTGTTCAGGTAAGAGTCGACCAAGATAGGTAAGATAGGTCGGCAGATCCAAGCGAGCCAGTTCGTCGGCGCTCAGCACGGGGTCATACGTCTGCCCCAGGCACCGCAGCGTGCTGAACAGGTAACGGTTGGCGCCGGCCTGACGGCCTTCGGTCCCCGGATCGGACCCCACACGCACCACTGGCCAGACGTGGAAGTCTTCCTCTCGCAACGCCGGGATGAGTCCGGAGCGGATCAATGATGTCTTGCCGGCCCCTGACTGGGCGTAAAGCAACAGGATGCGCTCAGCGATCAGCAGGTCGCGCACCTTTCGGATCTCACGATCGCGACCGAAAATGGGATCCTTCTCCTCGAAGGCGCGCGGGCCGACGTAGGGGTTGTCGTCGGCCCCCATGGTGCTCACGCTCGGGCCTCCCGGCCGACGAGTAGATCATCGATCCACGGCTGTCCAAGGAGTTCCCGAATGAAGTCTTCGGGGTTGCCCCAGTAGACGCTAATGCTGGCGCCCTGGAAGTAGGATTCTAGATACGTCCGGGCGCGGTCCGCATTGACTATTTCGACCTCATCTGGCTCGATCTGCACAGCGATATGCTTGTAGGACGTTCGCTTACTCCCTCCTTTCTGGTTCATGATGGTGCGGAAGAGGACACGAAAGCTCCAATCGTCCATTCGGAAACCGAGGAACAGTAACGCCGTGCTGGCCTTGGCCTTTCTCACCACCGGCTCGATTAGGTCATTGTATTTAGTAATGCCGATCAGATAATCGAAATGGTCGTCCTCCGTGAGCACGATTGAGGCCGGGTGGTCCAGATGACCAAATGCGTGATAGATGAGCGGATGGTTGGGATCCGGTTCGGGATTAAGGTCGGGACCGGAGTTACCGTCACCTGACTCCATCTTCTCTCGGCGTCTGCGGCAAATGTTGCAGTGCTCCGGCGGATAGTTATCATCGCCGTTTGCCTCAGCCATATCCAGTTCGTCGTTCTTGGGGTCGATGAGTTCGTCATTCCAGGGGCCGACGAACATCCGCGGCTCCTTGCCCCGTTCCTGAAGTACTTCGCTGAGCAAGTTCAGCGGGCTCGTCGTGATGTAGACCTTGAAGGGCAATCGGGCCAGGACGTGATGCAGGTCGGCAGGATCGGAACCGCGTACCTTCGTCCAGGCTGCGCGAAGCAGCATGGCCAGCGGGGCGGTGTGCAGATGTTTGGGGAGATCCTTGCCGTAGCGCCCTAGCAGATCTTCACGCAGGTGCTCGGCAAGCTGCCGACCCACGAAACCCTGCCCGTAATTGACGGCCACATACTGGGCCACCTGAGGCAGGTCGTCCCGGTCTTGCAGGGTCAGCGGGAAATGATAATCCGTGGCCCATCCGCGCGCGATTTCACGCCGTGAGCCAAGCAACGGGTCGGTCAATGCAGGACCGAGAATCGGCGTGCATCTGCCCCTCTGAATGGCGTCTCGCACCGCGGGCCAGACTTCATGCGCGGACCCACCTCCGCTGAAGCCTGGTGTGTACCAGACACGGCCGTCCCTGATCCGCATGAAGAGCGTTGGCATCCAGCTGTCGGGACGATCGCGCACGGTGCCACGGGCGACCGCCACCGCTGTGTCGATCTGCCCGTCTCGCTGGAGCTCACGGAAGAAGGCAGGCATGAACTTCCGGACAGTCCGCATGGTGACGTTGCCCTGCATGCCCAAGACTGCCGGGATGCCGGCCTTGGCAATCTCCGGACCCAGAGCCACCAGTGCGCCCTCGTCCGCGGCCCGTCGATAGATGCTGCTACCACCGCTTTGACAAGAGGCTAGGACGACTAGCCGGGGCACCTCGATCGCGTCGCGAAGTCTGGCTACTAACTGTCGGCCGGTGACTACGTCCACCTCGCCCGCGTCGTTCTCTAGCCAGATGCGCGGCTCCGGCTTGATCGCCCCGTGGCAGACGAGGTACAGCACGTCGTAGCCGACGCGCAGTTGCTCCTGCAAGTTGTTCAGGGTGGGGCGATCGCTCGGATCGTCCTGATCCGAAGCGAGTATTCGAGTATGGATACCCGAGAGTCCCTTCTCCGCCAGTCTACGCTCAAGCTTCACGTCGATCGGCGTGAGCCACCGACCTTCTGCACCGTAGTCGGTGATATGTCGTGGATTTGCGATGACCACAAGTGCGCCCAACGCGACCTTCGAACGCCGCTGCACGCGGCGCCATTCGCCGCTGCTCAAGTAGCGCGAGAAGAGCACACGTTCGTTGACCAGGAGCCAGTCATCAGTCCGGGGATCGCGCAGTGTCTCCCACCGCAAGTTGTGTAGCTCGACCGCGCCCGGGGTGATGAACAGTCTGACCCGTAGGGGAACGCCGCGCTCCTCAGCAATCTCGCGTGCTAACCTGAAGTCGGCGGCGACCCAGTCTGCAAAGAGATATTGGCTCAATTGCCGGCCGTAAGCATGAGGGTCGGCCGCGAGCTCGTCCAATTTCGCGAAGTCGAACTGCAGAGCTGCCGCCTCGTCCCGCCTCCAGTCCTCCTCGGTATCGTCACCCCGGCTAAAGCGCAGTTCGACCGGATAGGTATCGGCGTACAACTGATTCAGCCTGATCTCGAGCTCGGCGTACTTTGCCATTTTTCAACTTTGCAAATGGACCGGCAGCCCCTGCCGGTAGTCCAACCTTGGTGCCGTACGGTGCCGGATGCGCGACGGCAGAACGACGTACCGGCTGCACCGAGGCTTACAGACCCTGCAAAGCACGAAGCCGTGCGCGGCATGATCTCGGAGCATATCCAGATCCGCGGGGTCAGGGCCCGGCCCATAGGTGACGAAGGTGTCGAGCGCCCCCAATTTGGGCGACTCGCCAGGCGTGCAGGCGAACTGCCTTGGCGCATCAGTGTCGAAAGAATAAAACTAGCCAACGGCGGTGTCAAGCCGGGTCTGGTCGAGAGTATTCCGCCATTCGGTCGTCGGAGTGCCTTGTTGTGCTCAGAGCTTCTTCAGCGTTCCAAGTAGGCCACCGGCGGCCTCAGCCGCCACTGCAAGCAACCGGAGGCGATACGCCTGGGTGCGCTCTATCGCGTCAAGATGACGCTGCCAGAGGCCGGGATCGAGTTGACTGGCATCTTGCGGTAGGTACACTTCGAGATCGCCGCCTAGACCGATCCGGGTCAGGGCGCGCAGGTCGGCGAGGCCTGCCTCACTGCTCTGATCTTTGACTCGGCTCAGGTCGTCACTCACGTAGGTCGCCACTGTGAGTCTGGTCTCCTCACCGAAAGCCCGCTCCAACGTCTCGCTCAGCCGATCGGCCAGCCGCTCGATCGTGGCGGTGAGGCGTGTCCGGACCTCTTGGACTGCGGCGAGATCGGCAATGCCATATGACGCCGCGGTGTCCGCCACCGGGTTGACGGGAGCGGACGATCCCGTCAATCCGGTGGCGTCATCCTTCCGATCGGAGACCTGGGGCGCCACGTCTCGAATTATGTGTCGTTCGTCCGTCACGGTCCCAGTCCGCCCGACGCACAGCCTCACCGCCGGATCGCCGACGATGGAATAACCGCGAGCATCGTTGTTGGCGGTCCAGAGTGAGGCGAGGGCGAGGTCATCCGGCTTCTTCCCGTACCGGATCTGTTCGATCTCGAGGCTCAAATCGGTTGATAGTTCCGCGTAGCGCTCGTTGAAATCTTCGAGGGCCGCTCCTACCGGATGGCCATCGAGCAGATACGTGAGCGCGCTCTGGAAGGTGGCTAGGTGCTGGCGGGTTCGACCTCCCCAGCTGAACGAGCAACCCCAGGCGCGCTCGACGTGCCCAACCACCGCCAGCGCCCCGCCCTTCGGGTGGCCAAGGAGCCGTTTCGGTAGACCGGCGACGAAGGCATGCGGGGCGATCTCGGCGCGCTCACTGGCGCCAATCTGCTGGTGGGCATACTCGTCGTACTTTGGCGTGCCCGCCCCGTAGCAGGCGAAGTGGAAGGCGATCAGACCGTGCAGCCGCGCATCGTCCCCGATGTCGTCGCGGGACAGGTACTGCTCCGCCGGTACCGGCGTGTCCGGTGCCTGTCCGAACGGTCCTGGCCACTCCTGGCACAGCAGTGCTCCCTGGTGCGCGAGCTGGCGAGGGTCGCCCTTGTCGAAGACCGCCCCATGAGTGGCCGTGAAGAGGAACGCCGGCGTCTGGTCGCCGCCGAGCAGCGCGGCGAGCCGTTCCTTGGTGGCATCGTGCTTGAGACTCAACACGATCTTCCAGTTGTCCCTGCCTTGCGGCACCCACTCCGCCAGTGGCGAGCCAGATAGTGGGCGCTCAGGCTGGTCGCCTCGTCGGCTGGGTTTTCGGTGGCGAAGAAGGCAGCCCGCTGCGGCAGCGCCAGCCCATGCTTCTCAGCATCTACGACGCTCCGCGCATAGCGGGCGTAGTCGTCCGCCCGCTCGAAATGGATCCGTCCGACCGCGAACTGGACATCGAGCTGCATCTGGAACGAATACGGGATCGACTGTGGATCGCCGACGATCATCAGGTAATACGGCATCTTGCTGGGATCGACCGGACCCGGGCCGGACCCGTTATCGACCAGAAAACGATTCTTTGACTTTTCTGGCCAGTAACCTCTCTCGTTCCGATATTCGCGATAGCGGTCACCTGCCAATTCCCGGCGGTAGTCGAGCAACTCCTGCAGCGCCTCATAGATCGCGGGGTCGGCGTCGTGAGCGAAGATCACACCCCAACCGGTCTGCGCGAGGTCGCGTCGATCGATGCCGGCTACTAGGCCGAAGCTGGGCTCAGCCTGCTGAGCGCGGTACTTCAGGTCGTTGAGATGGTCTCGCTCGAACGTATCGCAGCGGGCGATCCGCGAAACCTGGCCGGGCGTCGAGGGTGGAAGCACGTAGGTGCCTGTGGAGCAATTAACGCCGTTGAAGGCAAGCCGCTGCTCGCTGGCCCAGGCCGCCTCCCAGGCGGCGTGGGCCACTTCGGGGTGGGCGATGTCGCTGTGGGCGCCCGACAACCCTTTGCGCTCGTGAATTACGTGGCTGCACTCAAGGTTGTAAATCTTGCCGGGCTCAAAGAAGTACGGATCGGTCGCTCCGCGCATCGGTAGGTCTTCGATGTCCAGGCCCGGTCCGCGCAGGCCAAAAGCGCCGACCGCCCCATACTTCGGCAGGTCGTGTCTGGGCGCGAAGCTGACCTGGTCGGAGTCGCCGGGCCCAAACGGAAGTCGCTCGCGCCCCCGGGCTGCTTTCGGATACCAAATTCCGACGGCGGTATCGTGCATAGACTTGGTCGTCACGATTGGCCCAGCGACGCGACGGTCGGCGATGACCGATCGGAAGTAACCGACCCGGTCCGGCTCGGGAAGGACCTTCTCAGAATACGACCAGACCGAGAGTGCTCCTTGGACCAGCATCATCGAGTTGACAGGCCGGGGCAGCGTGCCGCGACCGCCGGGCCCGGCCACGGCCGCTGAGACGACGATGCATCCGAAGCTATGGCCCATCAGGTGGAAGCGGAGCTCGCGGTCTACGGCTTCCTGAAGGCCGACCAGAAGCGTATGGACGCCAGACTCGCCTACCCGGCGAGCGAAGCCCTTCATTCTCCAGAAGGACAGCGCGCGCAACGGCTCGAAGAAGATGCGCCCCAGCGCCGTCTGGCCATAGGTGACGTCGGTCGCTTGGGCGGCCTGATAGATTGCCTCGGCGTCGAACGATTCGCGATCGTCGCCGGGAGTCGCCCCCGGCCCGTCATTCCCGAGTCCTGTCAGTTGGTTCAACGTGTCATAGGCGTCCTGAACATCTCGCGGCAGGGTCTCGGGTGTCGGGTTCTCCTCAAACCTATCGACGATCGTCTGAAGCGCCGCCCGTGCAGTGTCTCGATCACCGGACTGGCCGGCCAAGCGATCGGCGTACCCCTCGATCCATGCTTCTGCCGGCCCCACGCCACCTGCGGCAAACCCTCCGCCTCGGTTGATCTGATCTTCATCACCCCAGGGCTCGCTTGGCCAGTGCAGCCCGATGATCAACGACCTGAAGTCGGGGCGCGCCGCTCGCACCCGCCGCCGGTCATACAGGCAATCGGCCATCACCTTGATCCAACGGTTGTATTGCTCCCGGGCGGCCGGCACGTCCCCACGCCAGCCGTGGCTGAGCAAGAAGATATCGGTGACCGGTTGGGTCTTCACCACCTCGGCAACGTGCTCACTAACGAGGCCGCCGTCGGCGTCGTCGCACTCCCGTCCCTCATCGTCGAAAGCGACCAGGTAATAGCTAAGATCGGTCTCGGGCACAGGTGCGATCGGCATAGTTCGCTCCTCGCAGCGCATCACTCGACTACTCGGCAGGTCGTTGAGCCTCTACTCGGGGCCTTCGATGACTGGTAGCAGCGTCACCTCGCTGCCCCGCCGCTGCGTCGTCGTTCCTCCGTCAGGCACGTGGGCACATTGGCGCTCGGCGATGCGACCGGTATTGCGTTGGGCACTATTTCAACATCTGTCCGTTCTGGCTACGGTCTCGTGACCGACGAACGTCGGCGGCTGGAGTCTCCGGCGACGCTGCCCCAGGTTCAGGCAAGCCAGGACAGACGGGTTCGTACGGGGCACCGAATGGGATAGAGATGAACTGATCCCACTCGTCCCGTCTCAAGTTGCGGTTGGCGATGCGACAGACGCGGTCTTGCCAAGCACCCTCGCTGATATCGGAGAGGGCGCTGACGTCCCACATGATGATCGTCTTGTCTTCGCTGCCGGAAGCCAGCGTCCTACCGTCCGGGCTGAAGGCCACGCTCCAGACCTTACCCACGTGGCCGGTGAGGGGTTGGCCAATCGGCCTTAGATGCTCGATATCCCAGATGTCCCATAGGATCACGGTCCCATCCTGACTCCCAGAAGCGAGCGTACGGCCGTCTGGACTGAAGGCCACGGTCGTGACGTCGTCGCGATGACCTATCAGCGGTGAGTCGATCTTCGACGGGTTCATCGGATCGCTGACGTCCCAGAGGATGATCCTCTTGTCCGCACTCCCCGAGGCAAGCGTGCGGCCGTCTGGGCTGAACGCCACACTCCAAATCGCGCCGGCATGTGCCGGAAGCGGCTGGTGGAGTGGCTGTTGCGTAGCGGTATCCCACAGACCGATCGCGCCCTTCACGCAGTTGTCCCCGTCAAACTCCGCGCAGCTGCCCGAGGCCAGCGTCCTGCCGTCCGGGCTGAAGGCCACGCTCCAGACCTGGCCCGTGTGGCCACGGAGGAGCGTGCCGAGCGTCGGATTCATCGGATCGGTGACGTCCCACAGGATGATCGTCTTGTCATCGCTGCCGGAAGCCAGCGTCCTGCCGTCCGGGCTGAAGGCCACGCTCCGGACCGCTCCGGTGTGGCCGGTCAGGGGTGGGCCGAGGGCTTGGCCGGTGGTGGTGTCCCAGAGCCGAATGGTCCGGTCATCGCTGCCGGAGGCCAGCGTCCTGCCGTCCGGGCTGAAGGCCACGCTCCAGACCTGGCCCGCGTGGCCACGGAGGGGCGTGCCGAACTGCTGAGGGCTCGTGCGATTTGCCAGATCCCACAGTCTAACGGTCGGACCCTCGATCGGTTCTCCGGCTGGATCTCCAGATCGAGCCCCATAGCCGGCCGCCAGGACGTGGCTAGATGCTCCAAAAGCGACGCTCCAAATCGTCTCTTGATGACGGATGATCGGCTGGCTAGTGGCGAGTCCCCAGAGGATGATCGTGTGGTCTTCGCTGCCCGAGGCCAGCGTGTGGCCATCCGGGCTGAAGGCCACGCTCGAAACCTGGCCCGCGTGGGTGGCCAAGCGCTGGCCGATCGGCCTTTGTTGCTCCACGTCCCAGACGATTACAGTCTCATCCCGACTTCCCGAGGCGAGTGTGCGGCCATCCGGGCTGAATTTGACACTTAGCACCCAGTTGGTGTGGCCGACGAAGTGCGGACCGCGACGCTGGCGGGTAGCCACGTCCCATAGCTGGATGAAGTTGTCGTCACTGGCCGATGCCAAGGTCTGGCCGTCAGGGCTGAAAGCCACACTCTTAACAGCGCCGACGTGGGCGATGAGGCTTGGGTAGTAGGGCTCCGGGTGCTCGGGGTTGGTGACATTCCACAGGACGACCGTGTGGTCGGAGCTGCCCGAAGCGAGTGTGCGGCCGTCTGGGCTGAACGCCACGCTGTTCACGGCCTTTTTGTGCGCGTCAGGAAATGGTTGGCCGAGCCGCTGGGCCCTCGCGGGGTCGTTGACATCCCACAAGATGATCGTCCCGGCTTCGTCGCCGGATACTAGTTTCGTACCATCCGGGCTGAAGGCCACGCTTCGAACCTCGCTCGTGTCATCAAGTAGGATGGCGTGGCGCTTGGGGTCAGCGGGATTGTTGACATCCCAGAGGATGATCGTCTTGTCCGTACTCCCCGAAGCGAGTGTGCGGCCGTCCGGGCTGAATGCCACACTGTTCACCCCCGAGTATGTTCGGCTAGAACTTGGAATGGCCGACCGGTCGAGAGGTCCGAAAGGATGACGACCCCATTAGAAGCCCCGGACGCCAGGACGCCTCCGTCCGGGCTAAATGCCACGGCGAGCACTGGGTATGTGTGGTCGCGCAGGAAGGCGGTCGGGCGGATGTAACCCAGCCCGCCCAAGAGGATGTCGCGGACCTCGATCGCGCTATTCATCTGTTTGGCCCGCAGACCCAGGAGCAGGGCCAGGTCGGGCTGGTCGTTGACCAGAGCTAGGGCCTTCAGCTTCAACACATTGGACATGGCCTGGACCTTGGCCGCCTCGGCGCTGCGCCGGTCGTCCTCGGCCTGGGTCCTAGTCGCCTCGGCCTGGACCGTAACCGCCTCGGCCTGGACTGTAACCGCCTCGGCCTGGGTCCTAGTCGCCTCGGCCCGGACCGTAACCGCCTCGGCCTGG
>Ga0170475_111791489_pt1 | contig 10581 bp, 9 predicted proteins | sample Soicark_Litter_5_FD_111474 | JGI IMG/M metagenome (GOLD analysis project Ga0170475, IMG submission 111474) | Avena fatua rhizosphere microbial communities from Hopland, California, USA. Combined Assembly of 48 SPs | reverse complement strand
CTTGCTGTCGACGCTGGTCTTCTGCAGGAAGACCCGGCCGGTGTCGTCGCGTCGCGGCTCGCTGACGCGAGCGCCGTCGAGCAACAAAGAGACGATGCCCGTCTCGGGCGGCAGCGGCAGCGAGTCTGGCAATGAGTCCCAGGCAAACGCGCCGGCTATGGTGTGCTCTCCCGGCGGGAGCTCGACGCTCGGCACATTCGAGTGCTCCACGACGACCAGCTTTTTCCCACCCTCGTTCACATCCAGCGGCCAGCGGAGCGAATCACCGGGGAGTGGCACCCAGGTCGGCGCATCGAGATGCCAACGTTGTTCGAAGCGACCGCCTTTTTCGCGCAACTCGAGCGAGAGCGTCGTAGGCCAGGCGCAATGCACGGCATCCGCCGAACCTTGCAGGGACGGGCAGAGCGCGTCCGGTTTCCCCCTGAGCACCCAGGATGTCCACGGACGCAGTGGCTCGGGCGCCAGTTTGGGATCGAGCCGCTGTGCGCGCGCGTCGAAGGACAGCAGCAGCAACGCGATCGACAGCAGCACCACGATCCGGCCCCAAACTCGGCTCATGGTAGCGAGACTATCAGCCCCCGCGCGAAAAAGACGAGCGCCCTACAAGCGCTCGTTTTTGGCTCAAAAGCGCGCGGCCGCGTCAGTCGCAGGAGATGCGGACGCTCAGCTGTCGACCACCGGCCCTGATCGCATCACACGCTCGACCCACGATGGCGACGTGGCGCGGGTCGCTCAAGACATAACCATTGGCCATGTTGTACGGGAGCAGCTGGCCGTCCAACGACACTTTTGCGTCGCTGAGCTCACTGAAGGCGACATCACGCCGCAAGCGCACTTCACAGAGCGGGATGCGGTTCAAGATCCCCGCGAATTGCTCGGTCAACCCGAGCACGTTGTCCGTCGCTTGGAATGGCTGCGCCGCACCCGGGTCCACGCCATAGACGAGGTCGATCGGTCGACCCAGGCCTGCGTTGGCCAGCTGCTGTAGATTCTCCCCAGCGATGCCATTGGAAATGCCGAGCACGTAGAGAGGGATACCGGCCGCGTACGCGTGTTGGGCCGCGGCAACGGCCTGTGGCTGACCTTCGTCCGGGTTCGGCTGTGCGCACGTGTCTGGGTTGCCATCGGTGACCAAGAGAATGTACCGCGGGCCCTGGCTCGGCAGCTGCAGCAACTCGGCGACGACTTGCTGCAACGTGTCTCCAGTGGGCGTATCGCCGTCCGGACCGAGGCTGTCGTACAGCGTACGCAGGGCCTGATAGTTCTGCACCCGCGCCGGCACCTCGTTCAAGATCGGACAATTGCCGGGGTGACTGGTAAAAAATGCGATACCGAAGCGAACGCTGGCCTCGAATTGTTTGACGACGCCGAACGTTGGATTGAACAGCGCATCACCCACGAGCGACCAGCGCGTGGCGGGGCTCGCATCGTCCGGATAGTGAAAGCGCATGCTGAGCGATTGATCGACGACCAGCGTGAGTGCCGGACGTAGTTCATCGAATGCGACCGTTACGGCCTCACAGGCCGGCGGCGCCAGGTTTGGGCCACCTGCCTGCGCGGGAGAGCCCGCAATGGAGGGCGAGCCGGCAACCGCGGTGGAACCGGCGCTGGGCAGCGCTGGATCGGGCGCATTCGCTCCGGCCCCCGCGCCGCCGGCGGGGTTGCCCTCCAGCAAATCGACCGACGAACGAGCGCCGCAACCGCCGAGGACCGCTGCGGCAACGCCCAGACCGAGCAACAATGCGCGCAGCGGGCGTCGCACCCCAAGCGTGGAACTGTGATTGAGCTCGACCATGCGCTGGACTCAACAGAGTAAAGAGTGGCTCCCCCGGCGGGGCGAGGCTAACACGTCCTTCGGGCTACTGAAACGACTCGCGCTCTCGCTCTGCGATAGGCGTGAATCGGTGCTCGAGTAGCAAGGCGCGTATTTTCGGTCGGCAGCGCATCAGGCACCGCCAAAACGCAGCAAGCAGCGTGCGCGCGCCGAGTGCAGTTGCGCCACGCCTCAAAAAATATCCGTCATGGCGCAGTCGCCAAAACGTTGCCTCGAGCGGACCGCGCTCGCGGTGATCGAATCAGAGTCCGAGTGCGGCGCGTTCGGCGAGAGCCAGGGCGCCAGCGATACCTGATCGCGTGCCGAGTAGCGGAGCAACGACATAGCCGTCCATGCCACGGCTCAGCGCCTCGGCTTGGACGTAGCCTGCGAGGGAGCAAATCAGGTATTTACGGATCAGGGGCAACAGCGTGCCCACTTGCATCACGCCGCCGCCGAGTATGATGCGCTCCGGGGAGAGCACGAGCACCAAGCTGGTGAGCGCGGACGCCGTGTAGCGCGCTTCTAGATCCCACGCGGAGTGATCAGCGGGGAGGGTTTCCGCGCGCTGACCCCAACGGCGTTCGATCGCGGGACCAGAAGCGACGCCTTCCCAGCAACGCGCGCCGTGAAAGGGGCATGCACCGGTGAATGCCAGATCGTCCGGCTCGCGCGGGACGAGCAGATGTCCCATTTCCGGGTGCACCAAGCCGTGCGCAAGCTGACCGCCAATCAATGCGCCTCCGCCTATTCCGGTTCCAATCGTGATGTAGATGGCGTTGTCATGGTTCTGTGCGGCGCCCCACCGTGCTTCGCCGAGGACTGCGGCATTCACGTCGGTGTCGAACGCAATCGGCACCGCTAGCGCCTGCGCGAATGGGCCAACGATGTCCGTGTTGCTCCAACCAAGCTTGGGCGTGCTCGTGACATGACCGTAATGGCGCGCGCCGCGACGGAGCTCGAGCGGTCCGAAGCAGCCAATCCCCAAAGCGTCGAGCTTGGGCTGCGCGCGAAAGAACGCCAGGCATTGGCCGAGTGTTTCGTGCGGGGTGGTGGTCGGAAAGCGGGCCTCTGCCCTCAGATTTTCCGGGTCAGTCCCAACCGCGCACACGAACTTGGTGCCGCCGGCTTCAATGGCCCCGTACAGCGCCATGTCAGTTCGCGTCAGCGCGGCTTCTGGATCACGAACAAGGCCACGAGCACCGCGAGCACCAAGATGGTGACCAAGGTGACCCGCAAGCGACGCGCACTGACGGAGCGTGCCACGCTCGGATGCGTTGCCTCAGCGAGTGAAGCAACGCCACGGGGTGAATCGCTGGTCGGTTTGTTGCCAGCGCTCGGTGGCTCCGAGAGCGACAGCGAGACGTTTTGCGGAGGATCGCTCTCTGCCTCGTCATCATCCTGGCTTTCCCCGGCACTGCCTTCGCGGGCACCGTTTGGTTCGGCAGCGCTTTGGGGCGGCGGTGGCTCGCTGCTGAAGGAGGGCAAAGGGTCCGCGCGGGTTACCGGCCCGGGCGGTGGCGGAGCGGTGGAGGCAGCGGGCGGCGCTTCTGGCGCGTCCGGCGGTGGAGGCTGCGTGCGTTGCGCAAACATGCGCTCGAATTCGAGCGCCTCTTTGGGGATCTGGCCGATCACGGTGCGCTCCTCGTGAACCGACATGTGATCGCCGAAGCGGGAGCGCGCGATCATGGTCTGGTCTTCTTCACGAAGCTCGGCAGGCATGTTCGAGTGCCGCGGTGCAGAAACCGGCGCTTGCGCGGGAGACGAAACTGCCCGCGGCGCGGCTTGCGGGCTCTGCGCGCGCGCAGGCGCGATCGATTGCGGCATGGCGGAGACCACGGATTCGTCTCGACGCGGCAGCGCATAGCTCGCGAGGGGCTTCTGTGAAGCGACCTCGACCTCCGACATTTGTCTGCCATCGACGACGATCGCGGTGGTGCAGTGCTTGCAAGTAATACGAACCAACTTGCCGCGCACCTTCGCGTCGGATACCGAATACTGCGCCGAGCAAGAATTGCAGACGATGATCAAACCGACGTCTTCTCTTTCTCCGTTTTACGGCGGTGGCCGCGGGGATCCACCCTGTCCATGGTTACCACACGACATCGAGTGTCGTAACCACTAGCGACAAACGCCGGAGGCCGGCAACTAACCGGCAAAATTGTCGCATTCTCCGGCGGAATTAGCGTACGCGGGCGCCGCGTTCCGCACCTGTCGGTGCGTACGTTTGCGCCCGCGAACACACATCGTCTACTTTTTTCCGCTGCCCGCGGTCTTTTCGCTCAGCCGTTCGGAACGCACACTTTGCGGTTCTGGGAGCCACCGCCGGTCGAACGACAGATGAAGGCGGAATTCGCTTTCGCCTGGCAAAAGGCCGTTGAATCCGTGAAGCCCGCGTTGCTGACGTCGGCCGCTTCGCAACTCAAAAAGCAGTTCATTTCTCCACTCGATTCGAACGGCGCGCAAACCTGAGGCAAGCGGTTCGGGCACTCGCCCATCACCGCGCAACAGTCCAGGTCTTGCGTGCACTGGTGAGTGCAGTAGCCGTCTGGCACGCGGGTCAGGCACACGGGATCACCCTGCAGAGTCGCGGGGTCGAGGCCGGGGTAGCAGTCGGCGCTCACCTTGCAGGTTTGGCCGGTGTTGGTCGGTCCTTGTCCGTCGTCTGTCGAGCCGCAGGCACTCGCCAAAACGAGGACCAGCGTGAAGATTGCGGGCACTTTCGGGAGCAATGTTCGTTTCATTTGGATTTGCAGTCGTTCGCCCGAAAGCAGATTATTTCACGATCACGGCGCAGATCCCGGAGGTACACGGGACGCCATTACAGCAATCGCCGTCCTGGCTACAGATCTGGCCGTACTCCGAGCACACGCCCACCGGAGTACCCGCCGTGCCGCCGCTGCCGCCATAGCTCGAGCCGCCGTTGCTCGAACCGGCATAGCTGGAGCCGCCGCCGTTGCCGGAGCCGGCACTGCCCGTGGGAGGCGGACCGGAAGAGGTACAAGTACCGACGGTCGAGCCCGGTTCGCGATGGCACAAGCCGCCTGGGCAGCAGTCGCCATTGATCGTGCAGCTACCGCCGCTCGGCACACATACCCCGCCGGTGAGACAGCGCAGAGCTCCTTGGCCGTCGGGCACACAGGGCACGTTGTTGCAGCAGTCAGCGGCCGACGCGCATACGTCGCCAGCTGGGTGGCAGTCACCGACGCCCAAGCAGCGAGGCACACCGAGAGCGTCGAGTTTACACATCAGCGACTTCGGCGTTTCCGGGCCACAGCAGTCGGAACGAGCCGACGAACTGTTGCAGGCATAGCCCTGGTCCGCGAGGTAGTGGCAAACATTGCCCTCGGGATTGCAGGCGTTTTTGCCACCGTTTCCGGGGTTGTTACAGATGCCGATTTTGGCACCCGGTTCGATGTGACAGCTGCCGTTACCGGCCCCCGGCAAGCCGCTCGCCGTGTCGCCACCGCAGCAGTCCGTGTCCTGCTTGCAGAGATCGCCAGTGACGTGGCAGCCGCTGGCGGGCTGGCAGATGTCGACGCCAGAAGGCCCAGGCGCGCACAATCGACTGCAGCAATCGCCGCAGCCGTTGCACAACATGCCGTCGACCTTGTCGCAGTAGGACGGACCCTTGGGTGGCACGGCACACACACCGACAGTGTGCCCGTCAGCAATCGTACAGGTCGCGGTGCAGCAATCGCCATCGCGCGCGCATGAATCGCCCGGCTGAATGCAGAACGACGAGCTCAACTTGCAGTGCTTACTGTCGTCGCACAAGCCGGAACAGCAATCAGCGTTGTCTGCACATTCGTTACCGCCGGTTTTGCAGCGGTCGTTGAGCGCGACGCAGGTTTTGTCGGCACCGCAGCTGCCGCTACAGCACGCGTCGTCGCCGGTGCAAGCCTGACCGTCCGACACGCATTGATCGGCCGAGCACTTGCCGGCCACGCAGCTCAAGGAGCAGCAGTCGGTACTGGCCGAGCATGAGCTACCGCTGTCGGCGCAGAGTGTCAGATTGGCGACGCAACCGGTGTTTGCATCGCATGCTCCGGAACAGCATTCGGTGCCGCCCTGACACGCATCGCCCACGGCCAGACAACTCCCGGCTGGCGTGCTCCCTGAACCGCTCTTGCCACTGCTGCCTTGGTTGTGGCCCGCCACTCCGTCGCCCGCGGCTCCGATCGCGCCGCTTCCGGCAGAGGCTCCAGCGCCACCATGAGTGGTTGTGCTACTTCCACCGCAACCGGTCCAAAGTACCGTAGCCGTCAGCGTGATGGCCAAGAAGCTGCGTGCGATTCGCATACTGAGTCTCCGTCGGGTTGGCGCAACGTGACCGAGGACACGTGCTGTGGAGCCAGTAAGCGGCGGAACCGGGGCTCACTTTATCAAATCAGGTAGCAATAAAATTTTTAGGCGTATTTCGCCGGTTATCGCCGTCCGTCAATCTGCGGCGGACGGTGAGTTTTCGCAGACAGCGGCGCCTGATATCGTCCTTCGTGGTGAAAAGGATACTTTCTGCGTCGCTTTGCTGGTGGCTTTTGGCCCCGCATCCGGCGCAGGCCAAAAGTAAGCAGGGTGCGTCGGCGCGACTCGAGCTCACCAAAGGACCGGGCACGGAGCAATGCGTCGGCGAGGCGAGCCTCTCACGCGCGGTCGAGGTGCGTCTGCAGCGGCATGCGTTTCGCACGGACATCCCCGCGACGCTGTACGTGAAGATCGCGCTCGCGCGCGCGGGTGCCAACTGGTCGGCATCACTCACGATGCGTGATGGCACTGGCGCATCCCTCGGTCAGCGTTCACTGGTGACGGAAGCACACGATTGTTCGGCGCTGGACGATTCACTGGCGCTCGTCGTTGCCCTGCTCGTCGATTCGCCACCGCCACCCGAAGTCGCAGCGCCGTCTCCCCCGCCGAGCACCGATGCAACGCCGAGCATCGGTGCGGCGCCGAGCGCCGCTGCGAGCCCTGACACCGATGCGACGCGGACGGCGAGCCCAGAAGCGCTTCCCATCCGATTGCCTCGCGATACGCCGGCACCGCGTCAGCCGTGGCGCTTGCAGTTGGCCGTCGAAGCCAGCGGAGCGGTTGGATTATTGCCGGGGTTTGCGCCGGGTATCGAGCTTGGTTTTGGCGCCAAGGCGCCGACGCTCCCGGAACTCCGGCTGTTCGCCGGCTGGTACGCACAGCGCGAACAGCGCCGACCAGAGCAAGACGCCGGCGCTCGCTTCGACCTCGCTTACGTCGGGCTGGAAGTTTGCCCGCTCGAATATGAATTCGGGGTCACGGGCTGGTTCGCTTGTGCGGGGCAATCCGTCGGCCGCTTACATGTGAGCGCGTTTGGCTTCGACGAGAACTCGACCAGCGATCATTTGAGCTATGCGCTGTTGCTCCGCGGGGGTGTTCAAGCAGCACTTGCCTCACATTGGGCCGCGCGCGTGGGGATCCGGGCCGAAGTGCCGCTCGCCCGCGGCATATTTGGCTATGGCACGCCAGAGGGAGGGCAGCAGGGCCTGTACCAGGCGAGCCCCGTTGCAGCAGTGCTCGATCTCGGCTTAGTCGTGCGCTTGTAGTCCCGGCAATGATAATTGGTCGCCTTTCGCCCCACTCATCATGAGAGACGCTCGAAACCCTTTCCAGACACTCCGTCGGCGAGCACCTCATGAGTGATGAGCCTCGACCGTCGGTGCGACAAATTTTCGATGAGCACGCGCGCTATATTTGGAGAACGCTACGCCATCTCGGGATCCCTGAGGCTGAGGCCCCAGATCTCTGCCAAGAGGTGTTCGTCATCGTTCACCGCAGGCTCTCCAGCTTCGAGGGCCGTTCCTCCCTTCGGACCTGGCTCTACGGGATCTGCATTCGCGTCGCATCGGAATATCGCCGTCGTCCCCACGTGCGCAAAGAAACGCCGCTTTTGGAACCAGCGAGCGAAAGCGAGCAGCAGGCGAGCTCCCCTGACTCCGCTCTCGAGCAGCGCAACGCAGTCCAGCATTTGCTCGCGATCCTCGATGACGACAAGCGTCAGGTGGTCGTGCTCTACGAGATCGAGGGCTTTTCGATGAAAGAAGTGGCTGAGATCATCGAATGTCCGCTGCAGACTGCGTATTCTCGCTTGCATGCCGCACGCGCCTTGATGCTTTCGGCGCTCAACGCAGAAAAGGCGGCACAGTCATGAGCATGCCCGACGATCCCGAGCGGCTCGCCGACGTCAGGCCTCGCTCGCAGCTGGGCGATGTTTTCGCGTCCGCTGCTCGCGACCTGCCTTCCGATGCGCAGCTCGCAGAGCTCGCGGCCAAACTCGGTCCGGTGTTGGATGGACCCGAAGGCACGTCACCCAAGCCGTCCAATGCATCGACCCTGGTGAAGCTGGGAGTCGGGACCGGGGCGTTGGCATTGCTCGTCGCGGTGGGGCTCACACTGGGTCGCTCATCGCAACCAGCCCCTGTCCCTGGCACGGTCCCGAAAAGCGCCACCGCGCCGGTCGCGGTCGAGCCGGCACCAGCCGCGTCAGCCTCTCTGCCGCCGCAGCCGTCCGCGCAAACACCCGAGCCGCCCTCGAAAGCCGAGTCCGCCGCTGGCGCGTCGAGCTCGAAAGCCGCACCCGTGCAAAACAAGCCCGCGAGCGAAGCCGCGTTGCTGGAGCAGGCGCGGCGCGCGCTCAATGGCTCCCCGAGCTACGCGCTGCAGCTTGCGAACCAGCACCGGGCACGCTTTCCCAATGGCGTACTGAGCCAGGAACGCGAGGTGATCGCGATCGAAGCCTTGCGTCGTCTCCACCGCACCTCTGACGCCGATCAACGGGCAGGCGCTTTTTCCAAGGCATTCCCGGGCTCCGCTCACCAGCGCATGGTCGACGAAGCAGTACCCAAATGATACGCTGACTCACCCCGTGATGAAGCGTCGAACGTGGGCCTTTGTCTTCGGCTGGTTCGCGAGCCTCTCCGTCGGCAGCTGCTCTGAGCACATCGAGGTCGGTCGCGATCGACCCGCGGCAAACGCCGGAAGCGGCGGGCTGGCGAATACCGGCGGCACGAGCGGCACGGGCGGCGCAGGCGCAAACGGCGGTTCGACGGCGCATGTGTGCCAACAGCGTGCCTGCCAAGGCAAGGTGTATCTGTGCGGCAATTGCGACGACGACGACGGCGACCATTTGACGGACTCGGACGATCCCGATTGCACGGGCCCGTGTGACAACACGGAGGATTCGTACTTCGGCGGGATCCCTGGTCAAAACAACGCCCCTTGTCGAGAGGACTGCTATTTCGATCAAGATACCGGCTCTGGTAACGACCAATGCTTTTGGAGTCACGAATGCGATCCGCTCTCCGTGGCGCCGGACTATCCGCCCAGCGGTGACTCACAGTGTGCGTACCAGCCCAATCTCAAGGTTCCGGGTAGTAATGCGACCTGCGAGGCTCTGAGTTCGAGTCAGGCGAGCACCTGTCTCGACAAGTGCCTGCCGATCACGCCCAATGGTTGTGATTGCTTTGGCTGCTGTGAGTTGCCCGCCGAAAGCGGAAAGTTCGTTTGGATCGGCTCAGCGACGCAAAATGTCGGCACGTGCGACGCCGCGCATGTCGACAATCCCGCCGCCTGCCACCCCTGCACACAGGTCAAAGCGTGCCTCAATGCCTGTGACCCGTGCGAGGTCTGCGTGGGCCGCACGTCGCCTTCGGCCGATTGCACATCGGGCAGTGCGCCTCGTTGCCCGCCTTCCTCGGCCGCCTGCGGACAACCCGGCGAGTCAGGCTGCGGGCCTGGCTTTTATTGCATCACGGGTTGTTGCGTCGCAGCGCCAACGTAGATGCGGTGCTCGTATTTGGCCCGCTCACAGCATGTGCGCCATGAACGATCGTGAGATCCTGACTTTGACCGACGGCTCGGGCGCTGCACGCGACGCGCCTTCGGGCTGCGCAGCAACGCGACGGCAAACAAGACCAACGACACCCCAATCACGCCTCGTGAGCGTTTGCGCATGCCAAACGTTGACTCGCGCTTGAGCGGGCGATGCCGGCTTCGACAAACTCTTACAATGAATTACCGGGTCTGGCTCCGTGCGACGATTGTCCAGCCAAATCAGGTAATCCGACGTGCCGCGGGGATGCCCACGGGGACGGTCGCCCGCGACACGGGATCGATGTCGATGACCGTCGGCGAGCGTTCACATTCCCAGGTCGTGACGTTGGCGAACGAGGTCCCGCCGGCACGCCAAAAGCCGCCATCTTGATGAATGTGGCCGAACAGGTGGAGCGCGGGTGAAACGCGATGCACGGCGGGCAGCAGCTCTTCACAGCCGATGTGGCGGCCAATCGGCGAACGATCGCCAAAGCCGCGCGGCGGACCGTGAGTCACGAGCACGTCCGTGCCCTGCGGGATGAGCGCCCACTTTTCCGCCAGCGCAGGGCCACGTGGGAGATTGAACGCCCAGTCGTTGTATTCCGGTTGCCAAGGGCTACCCCAGAACTGCAGCCCGCCAATTACCGCCGCTTGATCCTGCAGATATATGACGTGCTCCCCGAGCATGCTTTCGCACGCTTCACGCTCGTCCATGAAACACCAGTCGTGATTGCCTGCGATGACCACCTTGTGCCGATGTGGCAAGCCGCGGATCCAGGCGGAGACAGCCTCCAACTCGGCCAGCGTGCCACGGCGCAGCAAGTCCCCTGCGTGGACGAACACGTCGCCATCCGGAATCTCTCCGAGCTCGCTTTGGAACGTATGCGTGTCGGCAACGGCTACGATACGCATCACTTCTTCGAACTGGGCAG
>Ga0170475_101354202_pt1 | contig 10581 bp, 9 predicted proteins | sample Soicark_Litter_5_FD_111474 | JGI IMG/M metagenome (GOLD analysis project Ga0170475, IMG submission 111474) | Avena fatua rhizosphere microbial communities from Hopland, California, USA. Combined Assembly of 48 SPs | reverse complement strand
TGTTCGACAAGCCGCAGGTGGATTTCATCCAGCTGCGTGTCGCCGACGTCTACAAGGCCCCACAGATCGCGGCGAATGTCCGGGAAAAACTGGGCGAGCAATACTCGACGGAAGACTGGACCGTCATGAACAAGCCGCTGTTTTCGGCCTTGACCCTCGAGAAAATCGCCGTGTCCCTTGCTGTCGGCCTGATCGTCATCGTCGCCGCCCTGAACATCGTCGCCACGTTGATTCTCCTCGTCATGGAGAAGCACCGTGACGTGGCCATCCTGAAGACGATGGGGGCGAGCGCCAGGAGCGTGACGACGATCTTCATGGTGCAGGGGCTGATCATCGGCCTCGTCGGCACTTCCGTGGGCGCCGCGCTCGGATACGGCCTTTCGTTCATCTTTAATCACTTCCGCCTGATTAAGGTGCCGATCGACGTGTATCAGGTGTCGTACCTTCCTTTCACCGTGCTGGCGAGCGATTTCGGTATTGTGGTCGGCGCCGCAGTTGTGATCTGCTTTCTCGCGACCATTCATCCATCGCGGCATGCCGCGCGCCTCGATCCCGCCCAGGCGCTCAGGTACGAATGACAATCGACGCCGGCAAGAGGGACACGACGATCTGTGCGCGTTCGCGGGTCGAAGGTGAGGCACGTGGCGCTCGTTGACGCACGGGGCATCCTCAAGAGCTTCCCGGTCGGCGGACGCCGGCTGACGGTGCTGCAGGACCTCGATCTGCAGGTCGAGGCGGGCCAGATGGTGGCCATTGTCGGCGCCTCGGGGGTGGGGAAAAGCACATTGCTTCACGTCCTCGGCGGGTTGGATCGCGCGGACCGGGGCTCGGTGACCGTCGGCGATGCCGAGCTGACGGCCATGCCCGACGCCGACGTGGTGGCCTTTCGCAATCAGCGCATCGGTTTCGTATTTCAGTTTCATCACCTGCTCCCGTAGTTCTCGGCCATCGAAAACGCCGAGATGCCCATGCGCATTGCGCGACTGCCGCTGGCCGAGGCGCGGCAGCGCGCGGACGCGCTGCTCCGGCGCGTCGGTCTCGGCGAACGGCTCGACCATCGCCCGGGGATGCTGTCGGGCGGGGAACAGCAGCGGGTCGCTGTGGCCCGCGCGCTCGTGATGAGGCCCACGGTGCTGTTGGCCGACGAACCGACGGGCGACCTCGACGAACAGTCGGCCGATGCGCTGCATGCGCTGTTGCGCGAGATGCATGAGGCGTTCGGGCTCACCTCGGTGATTGCTACGCATAACCCGCGGCTCGCTGCCGCCTGTGACCGCGTCCTGCGCCTCGTTTCCGGCCGCCTGGTTCCGGCATAGCCCGGCTGTCGACGTGGCGGCGACCTGGCGGGGCGAGGAACCGCGCTACGGCTTCGAGCGTCCTAAAGATGGGTCGGGAACCCTAAGGTTCTCAGGGACTTATCAATCACAATGCCGTAGGACGGCCATCAACGATGCCGTATAATGTGGTCAGCATGAACGTGACCCCAACCCCATCGGCTTTCACCTAGGGACGCTGGATGTTCGAACGGTATACCGAACGTGCTCGTCGCGTGCTCTTCTTCGCCCGGTACGAAGCCAGCCAGCTTGGCAGCAACTCCATCGAGACCGAACACCTTCTGCTCGGGCTGATCCGGGAAGGCAAAGGGCTGACCAGCCGCATTTTTGCGCGTTCGCATCTGTCGCTGGAAAACATCCGCAAGGAAATCGAAGGCCGCACCGTGTTCCGCGAGAAGGTCTCGACATCGGTCGAGATGCCGTTCAGCGCGGAGACCAAGCGCGTCCTGCAGTTTGCGGCCGAAGAGGCCATCGCCTGCTGCACAACTACATCGGGACGGAGCACCTCCTGCTGGGCATCCTGCGCGAGGAGCGATCCGTCGCGGCGTCGATCCTGATGGAAAAGGGGATGCGGCTGAACACGGTCCGCGAGGACATCGTGCAGCTGCTGAACGAGAAGACCACGCTGACGCGCGTCAAGGAAACGCCGCTGCTCGCCGAGTTCAGCCGCGATCTGACCGAGTCGGCGATGAAGAATCAGCTCGATCCGCTCGTCGGCCGCGAGCACGAGCTGGAGCGGGTGCAGCAGGTCCTGTGCCGCCGCACGAAGAACAACGCTGTTCTGATCGGCGAGCCTGGCGTCGGCAAGACCGCGATCGTCGAAGGCCTCGCGCAGAAGATCGTGTACGGCGACGTGCCGCATTTCCTGGCGGACAAGCGCATTCTCGCCCTCGACATCTCTCTCATCGTGGCGGGCACGAAGTACCGCGGTCAGTTCGAAGAGCGCCTCAAGGCGATCATGAAGGAGCTGACCGACAACCCGAACATCATCGTCTTCATCGACGAGCTCCACACCCTCGTGGGCGCGGGCTCGGCCGAAGGGTCGCTCGACGCTGCCAATATCCTGAAGCCGGCGTTGTCCCGCGGCGAGATCCGATGCATCGGCGCCACCACCCCGGCGGAGTATCGCAAGTACATCGAAAAGGACCGGTCGCTCGAACGCCGGTTCCAGGCCATCAAGGTGGATCCGCCCGGCGAGCGCGAGACGATCGAGATCCTGCTCGGCGTGAAGGATCGGTACGAGTCCTTCCACCACGTCGAATACACGCGCGAAGCGATCGACGCGGCGGTGTATCAGTCGAACCGCTACATCACCGACCGGTTCCTGCCGGACAAGGCGATCGATCTCGTCGACGAGGCCGGCGCGCGCGCCAAGCTGAAAGAAGCCGGCTACAGCGAGGAATTCGGCGAGATCAACAAGAGCATCCGCATCGCCGTCGAGCAGATGGAGAGCGCGGTCTCGCAGAAGGATTTCGAGAAGGCGCAGTTCTACCGCGAGCAGGAAGTGACGGCGCGCGAGAACCTGCAGTTCGTCCGGGAAAAATTCGACGTCAAGTCGTCAGCGCGCAAGGTGGTCGTCGGCAAGGCCGAGATCGACGAGGTGGTGTCGAAATGGACCGGCGTGCCGATGGCGTCCATCAACCAGGATGAGGGCGACAAGCTGCTCCGCATGGAAGGGGAGCTCCACCGCCGCGTCATCAGCCAGGACAAGGCGATTTCCGCCATCGCCCGGGCGATTCGCCGCTCGCGCGCCGGCCTGAAGAACCCTGCGCGTCCCGTGGGCAGTTTCGTGTTCCTGGGGCCGACCGGCGTCGGCAAGACCGAGCTTGCCCGTGCGCTGGCCAACTTCCTGTTCGGCAGCGACCACGCATTGATCCGCTTCGACATGTCCGAATACATGGAGAAGCACTCGGTGAGCAAGCTGATCGGCTCGCCGCCGGGGTATGTCGGCCACGAAGAAGGTGGCCAGCTCACCGAAAAGGTGAAGCGGAATCCGTACTCCGTCGTCCTGCTCGACGAAATCGAGAAGGCGCACCCGGATATCTTCAATATCCTCCTGCAGGTGTTCGAGGACGGCCACCTGACGGATGGTCTGGGAAACCGCGTCAACTTCAAGAACACGATCATCATCATGACGTCGAACATCGGGGCTCGCTTCATCCAGAAGAAGAGCTCGATGGGGTTCCAGACGTCGGACACCGGTGAAATCGCCAAGAGCGTCACCGACATGGTGCTCGGCGAGGTGAAGCGCACGTTCAACCCGGAATTCATCAACCGCATCGACGAGATCATCGTCTTCGAGGCGCTCGGCGACGACGACCTGCGGCGCATCATGGGCCTGCTCGTCACGCAGTTGAACGAGAACCTGACCGACCGGAAGCTGATGATCTCGCTGTCGCCCGAAGTGGTGGACTGGATTATCGAGATCACCTGCAAGGATCGGTCGTACGGCGCCCGGCCCCTGCGCCGGGCCATCCAGCGCTACGTCGAAGATCCGCTGTCCGAGGAGCTCATTCGGGGCCACCTCCACGGGGGCGAGATCGATGTGTACCTCGAGGCGGGGGCGCTGTCGTACCGGCCCGCGGGCGAACTGACCGCCGGCCGCAAACTGGCCTAGGCCCAGCGCGGCGGCACCCGCTCCCCCCGGCCGTCCGCTTCCCAGCGGCGTCTAAAAACCAGTAGAGTAAGAGGTTCACGCGTTCGCCAGTGTTGGTAGCTTCTTGATGTTCAAGCGTGTCGTGATTCTGGTGGGCTTGGCCATTCTGGGCGCCGCCCCGCTCCGGGCGCAGACCCCGTTGCCGCCTCCGCCACCTGCGGCGGCCCCGACCACTACCGGATCTGTTCGGTTCTGCGGCCAGGATGTGCCGCCGCCGGCGGCGCTTCCGCCCGCGAACTCGCCTCCGGTGGTCTACCTGTTCGGGCCGTGTTTCGAGGCACAGGGCGGAGCATCGGTCATCGAGCCCGAGACCTACCTCTATTACATCCAGCTCAAGCCGAGCCAGCCGTCGCAGGGCAATTGGACGCCGTACGACGAGGCCGCCGAGAAGACGATCCTGGAGGACTTCCACCGCCTGTGGAACACCAACTTCCTCGACAACCTGTCGATTGACGTCACCGACTACAAGTTCTCGAACGGCGTCATCGGCAAGCTCGTGTCCTACAACATGGAAGAGCGCCAGCGCGTCAAGATCGTCGATTACGTCGGCTCGAAAGCCGTCGAGACGTCGAAGATCGACGAGGCGCTCAAGATGTCGATGTCGGAGATCCGGCTCGATACCTTCATCGACCCCGCGCTGGTGCGAAAGGTGTCGGGCATCGTCCGCGACATGCTGAAGGAGAAGGGCTTTCAGAGCGCCGAGGTCACGCCCGAGATCGTACCGGTGGAGGGCGGCCCGAAGCTCGTGCACCTGACGTTCCACATGTCCGAAGGCCCGAAGGTCAAGATCAAGAAGATCGAATTCATCGGCAACAAGGTGTTCGACGACGACACCCTGAAGAAGAAGATGAAGGGGAACCGCGAAGTGTGGATGTTCTCGTTCATCAACGGCCGCGGCGTGTTCCAGGAACCGAAGTTCGACGAGGACGCCGACAAGATCACGGAGTTCTACAAGGAGCACGGGTACATCCGGGCCAACGTCGGCGTCCCCGAGCAAATTCATCAGCGATTCCGAGGACAAGAAGACGCGGTGGATCGAGCTGAGGATTCCGATTACGGAGGGCCGCCAGTACAAAGTCGGCGAGGTCGACTTCACGGGCAACACGATCATCAAGACCGAGTATCTGAAGCCGTTGTTCAAGCTCAACACCGGCGAGGTCTACAACGAGAAGAACGTGCGCAAGGGCATGGAAAAGGCGCGCGAAGTGTACGGCGGGGGCGGCTATTGGGAATTCACGGGCTTCCCCGACTATAAGTTCCACGACGATCCAAATCCGGCCGAACCGCAGGCTCCGCAGGCGCTTGCGGCGCCTGTCGAACCGGGGCCGCCCGTGGTCGACGTGACGATGAGGCTGCAGGAAGGGCAGCAGTACTTTGTCAATCGCATCACGTTCGTCGGCAACTCGACCACGCATGACACGGTCATCCGGCGTCAGATGCGCCTGGCCGAGGACGGCGTCTTCAACACCGAGGCGCTGAAATCGAGCATCAAGCTCGTGAATCAGCTCGGCTACTTCAAGCCCCTCGAAGGCGGCAAGGACGTCGACGTTCAAAAAACGCCGAACGAGACGAACAAGGTGGACGTCCGGGTGAAGCTCGAGGAGCAGAACCGGAACCAGCTGACATTCGGCGCCGGCGTGTCCCAGTACGAAGGATTCTTCGGGCAGCTGTCGTTCCAGACGTCGAACTTCCTGGGACGCGGCGAAAGCTTTACCGTGTCGCTGCAGGCCGGGTCGCTCGCGCAGAACTACACCGTCGGGTTTACGGAGCCGTTTCTGTTCGACCGGAACATGACGGGTGGCGTCCAGCTCTTCAAGCAGGAAATCCACTACGTCAATCAGTTCACGCAGAATACGACCGGCACCACGCTGACGTTTGGGTACCCGCTCGGCAACTTCACGCGGTTCTTCGCCAACTACAGCTACCAGCACGTGACCGTCAGCGAGTTAAACTCGATCTACTCGGATCCGACCTTGATCCGGCGCAATCCATTTCTGCAGGATTCGCTGTTGCTTGGGCAGGGCGGCGAGCGCGTCATCAGCAAGATTACGCCGAGCATCGTGCACAACACGGTGGACAACCCGATCTTCCCGACGTCGGGCAAGCGGTTCACCGCTTCGATGGAACTCGCCGGGCTCGGCGGCAACACGAACTTCTACAAGCCGAGCCTGGAAGGCGTGTACTTCTGGAAGCAGAACCAGCGGATGTCCCTTGGCATGCGAGGGCAGGTGGAGTACATCCACCAGTTCACAGGCTCGTTTCCTCTGCCGATCTTCGAGAAGCTGTTCCTGGGCGGCGAGTACAGCGTCCGCGGCTTCGACATCCGCAGCATCGGGCCGTCCGATCCGTTCACCGGCCTGGTGCTGGGCGGCAACAAGAGCCTGCTGTTCAACCTCGAGCAGGGCTTCACGATCGCCGGGCCGGTCCGCGCCATCCTGTTTTACGACGCGGGGCAGGTGCGCGACGCCGGAGAGCGGTTCTCGTTCTGGGAAGATACGCGGATTCCGATCATCCCGCCAGGCCCGATCCTGGTGGATCCGAATGCGCCCATCACGCTGGTCGATCAGAATGCGCCCGGGCCGCAGTTTACGACCGCCGGGCAGCACAGCGCGTTCAAGACATCCACCGGCGTCGAGATTCGATTTTTCATGCCCGTGCTCAACGTCCCGTTCCGGCTGATCTTCTATTGGGATCCGCAGCGCTGGGGCGTACGGGACAACAACCTGCAGCCGCAGCAGGCCTACGGATTCCGTTTTGCCGTCGGATCGACTTTTTAGGCGAGGAAGTTTCATGCACCGATTGTCCTGTCGCGCCCTGCTGCTCTCGATAGCCATCCTGGTGATGGGCGCGTGTTCGAACCCCCCCATCGTCACCAACCCGTCGCCGGGCCTGCCCTCCACCGACGTGTATTCCGGCACGTTGTCGAAGAACGGGGCCTTCACGCACGCGTTCAGCATCTCGAGCCTGGGCTCCATTACGGCCTCGATCGTCTCGCTCGCGCCGAACGCGAGCCAGCTCCTCGGCTTCCAGCTCGGCGTCTGGAACGGCACGTCGTGCACGGCCTCGTCTTCGACGGACGTGGCCACGACCGGCAGCACCATTACGCTGACGGCATCGGGCGCGGGCGTCGTGTGCGTGCGGCTGTACGATGTCGGTTTCATCGACGATCCGGTGTTGTACCAGCTCCAGGTCGTTCACCCCTGATTTGGGGTAAAATCAAGCACTTCTGTCACGAAAGGACTGAAACGCAATGAAAGGTTTTGCTGTTGCCGCGACGCTCGCCGTTGCGCTGAGCGCCGCTCCCGTGTTCGCCCAGGCCGCCGGCCAGGCCAGGCCGCCTGCCCCTGCTCCCGCGCCCGCCGCAGCTCAGCCCGCGCCCGCGCCGCTGCCGCCGCCGGCTCCGTTTCCGGTCGGGGCGAAGATCGCCTTCGTGAACCTGCAGCAGGTCGCGAATCTGTCCGGTGAGGGCAAGATTTCTACCGCCAAGGTCCAGGCGTTGATGCAGAAAAAACAGCAGGAGGCGCAGGCCAAGAGCAAGGCGCTGGCGGACGCGCAGGCCAAGCTCCAGAGCAGCGGTGCGATCTTGAGCGACGCAGCGCGCGCCCAGCTGGAGAAGGACATCGAACGGATGAACGTCGAGGGCCAGCGCTTCCAGCAGGACGCGCAGGCCGAAATCAACGAGCTCTCGCAGCAGCTGCACGGCGAATTCCAGCAGAAGCTCTTCCCGGTCCTCGAGGCCGTGTCCAAGGAGAAGGGGATCCAGGTGCTGTTGAGCGCCGCCGACGCCGGCGTGGTGTGGGCCGAATCCGGCCTCGACCTGACCATGGACACCGTGAAGAAGCTCGATGCGATGGCCGCCGCCGCCAAACCGACCGCAGCGGCGCCACCCGCGGCCGCCGCGCCGAAGCCGCCGGCGCCCGCCGCGCCCAAGCCGTAGGTGCGAACGCGGAAACGTAGAACGCAGCACGTGGAACGGAAGACGTCGGTTTGACGTGTGACGCGTTGCGTTCTACGTTATCAGCGCCTTGATTAACCACATCAGCACGATCAATCACATCAACACGCTCGTCGACCGCCTGTGCTACCGCTATCCGTCCACCCTCGTTGACGCCATCGTCGAGCACGAGCCCGGGCGCCGCCTCGTCGCGGTCAAGAACGTCACGGTCAACGAAGAGTTCTTTCAGGGCCATTTCCCGGGCACGCCGCTCATGCCGGCCGTGCTGATGCTGGAATCGTGGTCGCAGGTGGCCGCCATGCTGCTGCTGCACCGCGAAGACGGCGCGCCCAACGCCCGCGTCTACGTCCGGGGGTTCAACGACGCGAAGTTCCGCCGGCAGATCGTGCCGGGGGATCGGCTGCGCCTCGAAATTTCGCTCGGCCGGCGCCGCAAGCGGCTGGCGCGCGCCCAGGCCGTGGCGTACGTCGGGGACCAGGTGGTGGCGGAGGCCGAGCTGCTGCTCGGTATCGTCGCCGACCGGACGGAGATCGATTCGACGGCGCTCGTCCACCCCAAGGCGTTTGTCGGCGAGGGCACCACGATCGGCCCCCACGCCGTCATCGGCGAGCACGTGCGCATCGGCGCGAACTGCACGATTGGCTCGTCGGCCGTGGTGGACGGCTGGACCGAGATCGGCGACGAGACCGAAATCTTTCCGTTCGCGTCGATTGGCCTCATCCCGCAGGATCTGAAGTTCCGTGGCGAACCGACACGGCTGTCGATCGGCCGCCGCAACATTTTCCGCGAGTTCGTCACCATCAACCGCGGCACGCGCGGCGGGGGCGGCGTGACCGAAATCGGGGACCGCAACGTGTTCATGGCGTACGTTCACGTGGCGCACGATTGCCACGTGGGGCACGACACGATTTTCGGGCCGCACGCCACGCTTGGCGGCCACGTGACGGTCGAAGACTTCGCCAACATCAGCGCCGGCTCGGCCGTCCACCAGTTCTGCCGCGTCGGCCGGCACGGCTTCATCGGCGGCTACTCGGTCGTGACGAAGGATGCGCTGCCGTTCGCGCGGACCGTCGGCAGCCGGCCGGCCCGCATTTTCGGCGTGAACACGATCGGCCTCGAACGCCGAGGTCTCAAGCCGGACGTGATCGAGAAGCTGAAACGTTCGTTCCGGTACTTGCTGCAGTCGAAGCTGAACACGACGAAGGCGCTCCAGCAAATCCGGAAAGATCGCTCGCTGGCGTGCGACGAAGTGGAGTATCTGGTCGACTTCATTCGGACCTCGCAGCGGGGCGTCGTGCTCCGCCGCGCCTCGCGGCGGGCCGAAGAAGTGCTCGCCGATGAATAAGCCCGCGGCAGATCGCCCGCGGCAGTCTGGCGACCGATGCGCCTGGGTCTGATCGCCGGCAATGGCCGTTTCCCCTTCCTCGTGCTCGAGGCGGCCCGGGCCGCCGGGCACGAGGTGACCATCATCGCGGCGAAAGAAGAGACGTTTCCGCAACTGAACGACGCGGCGGCGCGGACGGGCAGCGAGATCCACTGGGTGTCGCTCGGCCAGCTCGGCACGTGCATCAGCCTGCTCAAGAAAGCCGGGGTCACGCATGCCGTGATGGCCGGCCAGGTGAAGCACACGAAGATTTTCTCGTCGGGCATCATCCCGGACTGGACCCTGGCCCGGGTGATGGGGAAGCTGGTGTCCCGGAACACGGATGGCATCATCGGCGCGGTGGCGGGAGTTCTGCGCGAGAACGGCATCGAGTTGATGGATTCCACCGGCTTGCTGACGCCTCTGCTCGCCGCCCCCGGCATCCTGACAAGCCGCGGCCCGACGGAGGAAGAGCAGAAGGACCTCGCGTTTGGATATCGCATGGCCGATCAGATCGCGGCGCTCGACATCGGGCAGACCATCGCGGTCAAGCATCAGGCGGTCGTGGCCGTCGAGGCGATGGAGGGCACCGACGAAGTGATCGCGCGCGCCGGGCATCTCGCGGGCCCCGGTGTCTGCGTCGTGAAGGTCGCCAAACCCCGGCAGGACATGCGATTCGACGTCCCGGTGATCGGGTTTGCCACGGTCCAGGCCCTGCGCGTGGCCGGTGCCGCCGTGCTGTCCGTTGACGCCGGTAAGACGCTCGTTCTCGATCGCGAGGCCGTGCTGGCCTCAGCCAACGAAGCAAAGATTGCAATCGTGGGACGGTCCCTGTTGCCATGAGTCCATCCCCTCTTCATCACGGGAACACCAAGACGACGAGGCGTCCTTGACAGGATGCATGCTGATCTTCATGTCCTTCGTGGCTTCATGGTGAGCGGCTCTTTCTAGCGAACATGTCGCTTCGAATTGCTGTCATCGGCGTCGGCCACCTCGGGAAGCATCATGCCCGGATTCTTTCGTCCATGGCCGGCGTCGAGCTCGTGGCCGTGGTGGACACGAACCGCGCCCGGGCCGAAGAAATCGCATCGGCCAATCACACGGCGCCGCTCTGTGACGCGCGCGAACTGGCGGGAAAGGTGGACGCCGTCACCGTCGCGGCGCCGACCGAACTCCACCGCGAGATCGCGCTTCCGTTCCTGTCGGCGGGCGTTGCGGTGCTGGTCGAGAAGCCGATGGCACGAACCCTCGAGGAAGCGGACGAGATGATCGC
>Ga0170475_121545157_pt1 | contig 10584 bp, 9 predicted proteins | sample Soicark_Litter_5_FD_111474 | JGI IMG/M metagenome (GOLD analysis project Ga0170475, IMG submission 111474) | Avena fatua rhizosphere microbial communities from Hopland, California, USA. Combined Assembly of 48 SPs | reverse complement strand
GTTCAAGGCGCTCTTTGAAATATCCGAGACGCGGGCGGCCTATCTCAGCCACCTGTTCGGACGAACACTGCCGCCTCCACCCGGGCAGTGGCGCGACGCCCCGCTCGATCGGATTGTGGCGCAGATCGATCAAGCGCGCGGGAATGCCGATGAAGTGAACGCGTTGCACAAACGAGTGGCCGCGCAGGTGACAGGCTTCGGTCTGGGTTTGTCGGCGCAGGATCTCGCCACCATCCAGCGCTTTCAGGACACCTTCATCGACGCGGGCCTGTCGCTGAAGTTCCAGAGTTTCGGCCGGCCGCCGCGCAGCTACTATCCCAGCTACCGCGACCTCCTGTTCGAGACTGACCGCACGGGCCGGCGGGCGAGCTTTCTGGTGACCGAGGACGATTATCAGTACGTTCGGAGCATGCAGTTGCGCGATGCCATCGTTCCCGTGGTGGGAAACCTCGCGGGCCCCTCCGCACTGAGTGCCATCGGCCACATCGTCCGCCAGCGCGGCGAGGTGATTTCGGTATTTTACGTGTCGAACGTGGAGCTGTATCTCTTTCAGGATGGCGCCTTTCAGCGCTTCGCCGAGACCACCTCCGCGCTGCCGCACAATTCCCGCAGCGTCCTCATCAGATCGGTGTTCGCAGGTCCGGCCGGGGGCTCTTTCCCCGATACTCTCCCGGGGTACGCATCGGCATCGTTGACCCAGCACCTGGACGAATTCATCGCCGACTATCGCGCGCGGAAGTACCTCACCTATGGAAGCCTCCTCAGCGCGCAGCGATAGAGATGCTCAGTTCAACCCTGTGGGTTGGATCGGCGCGTATGTGAAACAGAGGACGAAGATGAGCGCGGCTGCAATCGCAAGCCCCACACGCGTGGGATCGAGCGGGACCTCTTCGTCGAGAGTGCGCGGATGGTGAGGCCCCGTCGAGATTGTCATCGCTGCCATCACCAGCGTCCAGACAATCCAGGTGGAGGAAAAATACGTCAACGCCACTGCGATGCACAGGCCGGCGACAGTGATTTTCGATGACAGGCGGCCGAACAGGGCGTACGTGATGTGCCCGCCATCCAACTGGCCGATCGGGAACAGGTTCAGCGCTGTCGCGAGCATCCCGAACCAGGCGGCAAATGCCATGGGATGGAGGTTGATTGAGTAGCCGTCAGGAATCGAGCCCCACAGAAGATGCGACGCGATCTTGAAGATCAGCGGCTCGCCCAGGTTGTACCCGACGAAATCGGCCGGCAGCTTCGCGACCGTGGACATCGCCACTCCCGCGAAAAGGGCTGGGACGGCGAATACGAACCCGGCGAATGGTCCGGCGGCTCCGATATCGAACAGCGCACGCTTGGTCGGGATCGGCTCGCGAATGCGGATGACGGCTCCCAGCATGCCTGTGGGCACGAGCGGCATCGGAATGAAGAAGGGGCGAGTGGCGTCAACCTGATAATATCGGCATGCGAGGTAGTGGCCCATTTCGTGCGCCCCGAGGATCAGCAGAATCGTGGCGCTGTACCACAGCCCGCCCAGCAGGAGGACCGGCCTGGACGGCAGCGTGACGGCCGCGGCTGACTTGAAGTCCGACAGGTACGCCGCATAGTGCGACGCACCCCACATGGTTGTGGAGACGAGCGTGGCGGCAAACAGCGCCCAGTGCAGCCACAGGCGGTCCTGAAATTTCCTGTAGGGTTCGAGTGTGGGGTACAACCGCTTAACTGATGTTCTGCAGGTCTTTACCGGGTTTGAAACGGATCGTTCGGCCCGGCGGAATTCGAACTTCCTTGCCGGTGCGCGGGTTGCGTCCGATGCCGCGCTTGCGGGGTTTGACCTGAAATACGCCGAAGCCGCGGAGCTCGATCCGTTCGCCTCGTTGCATGGAAAGCCGCATGGCATCGAATACCGCGTCCACCGCCACCTCCGCCTTGACCTTGGTGATGTCCGCGATCTTCGAGACCTCGTTCACGATGTCGACCTTGATCATGCTTAGGCTCTCCTGAGGGCTGATAAATATATTAGAGACAGTCACTTACGCTGTCAAGGCCCCCGCTAAGTTTAGTTGAGACAGAGCACCCATTGGCCAAACAACTCCCCGCAGTCGTACTGGTCGGTCGCCCGAATGTCGGGAAATCGACACTTTTTAATCGGATTGCCGGCAACAGGCGGGCCATCGTGTCCCCGGTGGCAGGAACAACGCGCGACCTCATCCAGCAGCCCGCCACGTGGCGGAGCCGGCCGTTCCTGCTCGCCGATACGGCCGGGATGTTCGGCCAGAGCGAGGATCCCCTTCAGGCCCTTGTGGTGGAGCATGGCCGGCGTGCCTTCGCAGGGGCGGATGTGTTTGTCTTTGTCGTCGATGGCCGGGAAGGCCTGGTGCCTGCAGATCTCGAAATTGCGGCAGCCCTGCGTCTGACCGGGCGGCCGATCCTGGTCGCCATCAATAAGACCGATGACAAGCGCTCGCGCTCAGGGGCGCTGGACTTCTATGAGCTCGGGTTCGAGCCGGTCCTCGAGATTTCTGCCGAGCACGGACAAGGAATCGGAGACCTGCTCGACGAGGTGATTCAGCGACTGCCGGAGCGCGCCAGAGTGGAAGAGGTGGATGCGGCGCCGAAGGAGCCTGGGATCGCCATCGTCGGGCGACCCAATGTCGGCAAGTCGTCCCTCGTGAACCGCATTCTGCGCGAAGAGCGTGTGCTGGTCAGCGACGTCGCTGGAACCACCAGGGACTCCGTGGATGCCACGTTTCAGTGGCATCGGAGGCATCTTCGCATCGTGGATACGGCAGGCATCCGCCGGCCGGGGAAAGTGTCCCGTGCGGGACAGGTGGAAGGCATCAGCGTGCTGCTCGCGCGGCGGGCTATCGCGACGGCTGACATCGTTGTGCTGGTGGTGGACGCAACGCAGGGGGCCGCAGACCAGGACGGCGCGATCGCGGGCGAAGCCGAGCGGGCCGGGCGCAGCATCATCGTGGCCGTGAACAAATGGGATCTCGTGAAATCCGAAGGCCCCGATTTCGCGGAGCGCTTCGACGACAAGCTCCGTTTCCAGTTGAAGTTTCTCGAGTTCGCCCCGATCATCCACATCTCCGCGCTGACCGGCGAGAGGACGCCGAAGCTCCTCGAGCTGATTGACAAGGTACTGCAGGAGAGAACGTATCGGGTCCCTACGCCGGAACTGAACCGGTACATCAAAGAGATCACCGAAGCTCATCCGCCGCCAAGTCCCGGGCGCGCGGCGGTGCGCATCATGTACGCGGCGCAGGTGGGGGTGTCTCCACCCACGTTTGCACTGTTCACGAACATTGCGACGGAGCTCCATTTTTCTTACGAGCGGTTTCTGGTGAATCAGATCCGCAGGAAGTTCGGCTACCTGGGGACGCCCATCCGGCTGCAGGTCCGGCGCCGCGCACGGAAAGCGCGGACCAAGAGCAGCGCGCAGACCCATTCGACCGGCGGCGGCAAGAGCGGACGGCGCAGAAGAAAGGCTGCCGGTCTTCGCCGCCCCTGATATAATTTCCGCCAAACACCCGTGCCTGACGTCGACATTCCAAAGCGAGCGTTGTTCAAGGCGTCCGAGGTGTGCGAAATCGCCAGCGTCCAGCCGTACGTGCTGCGGTCGTGGGAAAGCGAATTTCCGGACCTGGGCGTGTCCAAGGGCAGCGGAAGTCCGCGCGTGTATCGCCGATCCGACGTGGAGCAGGTGCTCCGGATCAAGCAGCTGGTGTTCTCCGATGGACTGACTCTGGCGGGCGTGCGCCGGCGGATCGAAGAGGAAGCGCCTGCGCGATTGGAAGAGCCGGAACGTCTTCCCGCAAAGGAAGTACTCGGCCGCAGCGTCCGGCAGCGGCTCGCGGACATCAGGACCGGCCTGCGTACCATCCTCGACATGCTTTCGGTGCGTCCGTCGCAGGGGCAGGTGGTCCAGTTTGTTCGTCCCGGCGCCAAGCCTGCAGCCCGCGCGAAGACCACACCCAAACGCGTCAAGTCTTCGGCGCGGCCTGCGCGGAAGGCAAGCCGTTCCCGCCGTTAGGTGCAATTCATGCGACTGACGCCTCAGGTGTGCTTGCCGGCCGATCACGTACGTGCAATTCTCATTGGACGCGTGTGGCTCCCGCACGAGGGTGCGCCGACCCTCGTCAGAGTCCAGGCAGACGGCGTGTACGACCTGTCAGCGACCGCCTTGACCGCGACCCACCTGCTGAATATGAGAGACCCCGCGGGCGCCGTGCGCTCGGCCTCTCCCGCGCCGAGGATTGGCGGCCTCGCGGAAATACTGGCGAATTCAGCAGCAGATGCACGTGAAAGCCGCATCCCCTGGTTTCTTGCACCGTGCGACCTCCAGGCGGTCAAGGCTGCAGGAGTCACGTTCATTTCGAGCATGCTCGAGCGCGTGATCGAAGAACAGGCGAGGGGAGATGCGGCGAAGGCGGAGAAGGTACGCGGCCTCGTCGCCAAGGTCATTGGCGAGAGCTTGAGCAAGATCAAGCCTGGATCTGCCGAGGCGTCGCGCGTGAAGGACGTCCTGATCGGCGAAGGCCTCTGGTCTCAATACCTCGAGGTGGGGATCGGTCCTGACGCCGAGATTTTCACCAAGTCGCAGCCGATGTCCGCCGTCGGCACGGGCAGTGAAATCGGCATCCATCCAAAGTCGCACTGGAACAATCCGGAGCCGGAGATCGTGCTCGCGGTAAACGCCGCGGGCAGCGTGGTGGGCGCCACCCTGGGGAACGACGTCAATCTCCGCGATTTCGAAGGACGCAGCGCACTGTTACTGGGCAAGGCCAAGGACAACAACGCGTCATGCGCGATCGGCCCCTTCGTCAGGCTGTTCGACGAGGAGTTCGGGATCGACGAAGTCCGCCGCTGCGAGCTGGCTATGCAGATCGATGGCCCCGACGGCTTCACGCTGGCGGGCCACAGCTCGATGGCGATGATCAGCCGCGACCCGCTGGAAATTGTCGAGCACGCGATGGGGCCGAACCACCAGTACCCGGACGGCATGATGCTGTTCCTTGGGACGATGTTTGCGCCGACGAAGGATCGAGGGGAGCCTGGCAAGGGATTCACTCACCACGTCGGCGACATGGTGACGGTGAGCACGCCTGCGCTGGGGGCGCTCGTGAACCGTGTGAATCACACGGACAAGATCGCGCCGTGGACGTACGGTGTGGCCGCGCTTATCGCGTCGGTCGCGCGCCGCGGTATTGCGCAATAATCTTCAGGTAGTCCGGATCCTTCGTCACGGCACCTGCACTGAGCGCACCGAGGACACGCCGCGCCAGTCGTCTCTGCGGCGAATCGCTGGCCTGTTTCGACTGAGCCGACAGATCTTTCCATCGCTGCCGCAGCTCGCCCAACGCCGAGGGGCGTTCGTCTTCGGCTTCCAGCCGGGCGGCCGCCGACGCCATATCTCGGAGCAACGCTTCCTCGCGGTCGTCTTCGTCACGATCTTTCTTCAGCGCGGCCCGAATCGCGTGGTCGCGGCCGAGCTCGGCTGCGCGCGCCTGGAATACAGCGACATCTTTCAATCCATTGAAATCGTCCGCGATACTCTGCGCGGCAAGGAACGTGTCCTTGTCTGCCTTACCCTGCATCACAACCCCCGAGCGTTTTGTGAATAGCGCATCGAGCTCCTGATCGTCGCGCGGCTTCAGGCCGGTCTTCATGGCCTGCACTTCCATCCATTCGACGGCTTCAACGGCCAACGCGCTCGAAAGCCAGGTGTGGCCGCCCTGAAAGACCGCCAGATGATGCGAAGTGGTGAGTGCCTGATCGAGCTGACGCATTTCCAGGTGGTTGAAGTCGTCCGTGCCCGCGGTGCCAAACAGGGCGAACGGCAGAGTCTTGCGAGGCCGGCTGTCCGGATAGCCGGCGCTCGAGGCAATCACTCCGGCGATGCTGCCTGCAGGCGCCTGCAGCGCAATGAACAGCGCGACCCGTGATCCGCCGGACATCCCGGCGAGATAGATGCGCTTGGGATCCAGGTGAAAGCGGTTGCCGACATCGATGGTCATGGCTTCAACCGCGTGGACGAATTCCGGGGACCCATTGCGCGAGTTGTTGGACCCCGCCACGATGAACCCGTATTGTTCCGCGGCCGCTTGATAGCGCTCCACCGGGTTGCGTCCGCGCCCGCCGGGATCGAATGCGAAAATCACGGGCCATGAACGGGAACCGGTGTAATTGGCAGGTGCGAAGAGCGCGTAACTCTGCGACGGGTCAGTCGCACACGTCACGTGATCGACGATCTGGCCGGCCGGCAGATCCGCCGCAGTCAGCGCCACGAGTGACGCGAGCACGAACCACGCAGAGCACGAAGCGGCAAGAAGAACACGAAGATTGATTTTGCTTTTCATCGTGATCTCGTCCTCCTTCGTGATCTTCGTCGTCCTTCGTGGTCTTCGTGGTTCATTTTGGCTTCGGTAAGGCGCGGATGGCCCCCGTGCTGATTCCACCGTCCACCAGCAGCGTCTGGCCCGTCACGTACTGGCTGGCATCAGACGCCAGGAACACCACAGGTCCTTCGAGATCATCCACCTTGCCTGGACGCGCGAGCGGAATCCGTTCGGTGAGATATTCCACCCACTCCTTGTCCTCGTACATCACCTTGTTCTGCTCGGTCTTGAACCAGCCGGGCGCCAGACAGTTCACCGTGACGCCGTGCGGACCCCAGTCGGCCGCCAGGCTCATCGTCAGTTGCCGGATGCCGCCGCGGCTGGCACCGTATGGCGCCAGGCCTGCATAGCCGAAAACCGACGTCACGGAACCAATATTAATAATCCGGCCGCTGCCGCGAGACACCATGTGCTTTCCGATCGATTGGGCCACGAAGAACGCGCCGCGCAGGTTCGTGTCCAGCACAAGGTTGTAGTCGTCCCAGGTGATGTCCGCGGCTTTCTTCCGTACGTTGCAGCCGGCGTTGTTGACAAGAATATCGATTCGTCCGAACGAGGCGTGGGCCCCGTCCGCCATTGTGCGGATGCTGCGCTCGTCGCGGACGTCGAGCTCCAGCGGCAGCACGCGGCGACCCATCGATTCGATCTCTTTCTGAAACGGCCGCAGAGAGTCGAGCGTGCGGCTTGTGATCGCCAGGTCTGCGCCGGCCCGCGCCAGCGCCCGGCCGAAGATCTGCCCGAGGCCGCGGCTGGCGCCGGTGACCACCGCCACGCGGCCTGTGAGATCGAAAGGGCTGGTCATTGTCTGCGGGCGTTAGTCACGGCTGAAGGACCACCTTCATGAGGCCCTCGCCGCCACGGTGAAGCCGCTCGAACAACCCGGGGCCCTCTTCGAGGGGCGCTGTGAGACTGATAAGCGGCGTCACATCCACCGCACCGCTCGCGAGCAGCTCGATGCACTCGGGATACTCGCCGCTCGAGGCGCACGATCCGAGGAGCGACAGCTGCCGGGTCACCACCTCCTGCAGTGGCAGATCGACCTTCGCCTTGTAGTTTCCGATCATCACCACGGTGCCGCCTTTGCGCACGCCGCGTATGGCCGTCTGCAGCGTCTCTGTGCTGCCCACCACCTCGAACGCCACATCGGCTCCCTGCTGTCCCGTCAGCTTCTGAATGGCGGCCGGCGTCTCGGGGTCCTTGCCGCTCAGTGCCGTCCTCGCGCCCATCTGTTCAGCCAGCGCCATGCGGCCGGGATCAACATCCACGGCCGTGATGTTCGCGCACCCTTTGGCGCGCAGGACCTGAATCACCAGAAGCCCGATCATGCCGCAGCCAACCACCAGCACGTTGTCGGTGGGCGCCGGCGTCTTCAGCCCTACCGCATGAACAGCGATCGATACCGCTTCGATGAGAGCAGCGCGCTCGTAGGGAAGCGATGCGGGTAGCGGGTAAAGAATCCTTGCAGGCACAGCTACGTACTCAGCGAACGCGCCGTGGCGGCGGTAGTCGCCGCAGGAGACGCCGAGCACCATCCTGTTGTCGCACAGATTGACCTGTCCCGCCTTGCAGTACCGGCATCTGCCGCAGGACACGGTCGAGTCAAAAGTCACGCGGTCGCCGACACCGTAATCCGTCACATTCCTGCCGACGTGCTCGATCTCCCCGGCTGCTTCGTGCCCCATCACAATCGGCGGAATGCGCCGGCCGGTGGATCCGTCGTATCCGTGGATGTCGCTTCCGCAGATGCCGCATGCACGGACGCGGATCAGCACCTCGTCATCCGCGATTGCGGGGGTCGGCATATCGGTGATGGCGAGTTTGTTGTACTCCGACAGCAGCAGAGCTTTCATCGTGCTCTTCGAGATCATCGTCTTCTTCGTGTTATCGGTTCACCGAGGCCATCGCCGCGTCGGGATAGCGCCCTCCGGCAGCAGCGTCCCTCGGGAACATGGCATCCAGCTCGGCCAGATCGGCGGCGTTCAGCATCACATTGAGCGCGCCGAGATTTTCGTCAAGGTACTTGCGCTTTTTGGTTCCGAAGATGGGCACGATGTCTTTGCCCTGAGCCAGGACCCAGGCCAGTGCGAGTTGGGCCTTCGTGCAGCCCTTGCGCGCCGCCATCGCTTCCAGCCGCTGCAGGATTTCGAGATTGCGATCGAAGTTTTCCTCCTGGAAGCGCGGGAAGATCTTGCGGCGGTCGTTGTCCGGCACATCCGCCGGGGTGGAGAACCTGCCCGTGAGAAACCCTCTTCCGAGCGGGCTGTATGGAACGAATCCGATTCGAAGATCTCTGCACGTGGCGAACAGCTCGTCCTCGGGTTCGCGAGACCAGAGCGAGTACTCCGTCTGAAGAGCGGTGATCGGGTGCACCGCATGCGCGCGCCGGATCGTCTCGGAGCCGGCCTCAGACAAGCCGAGGTACCGGACTTTACCCGCTGCGACAAGCTCTGCCATTGCGCCCACCGTATCTTCAATGGGGGTCTTCGGATCGACACGATGCTGATAGTACAGATCGATGTGATCGATGCCCAGCCGCTTGAGTGATGCTTCGCACGCCCGCCGCACGTAGCCGGGCGAGCCGTCGATGCCGTGGTGCGAGCCGTCCTCGCCACGCACGTTGCCGAATTTCGTGGCCAGAATCACCTGGTCCCTACGGCCCCGAATGGCGTCCCCCACAAGCCGCTCGTTCGTGAACGGGCCGTACATGTCCGCCGTGTCGAGCATCGTGACGCCGAGATCGAGGGCGCGATGAATCGTCGCCACCGATTCTGCGTCGTCCATCGGCGGGTAAAACTCCGACATTCCCATGCAGCCCAGGCCGAGGGCGGACACCGATAATCCTTGTGAGCCGAGCGCGCGCATTTCCATCTGATTATCCTAGCGCTTGTTTGCCTGCGGCGATCACCCGGAGGATGGCTTCGACGTCAAAGACGCTGCCGTTCCATGTTCCGCCGCTTGCGTCCTGCAGGGCTGCCCAGAGCCGCGTATCGTCGGGCAGTTGTGGATCGGCTGTGAGGTCCGTCCGTGCCTCTCGCGCGTTCAGCATCTGCGACGCGGCTTCGACACCCATCCGCATGCCGGCTTCGCCGACAAAATTCACGGTGCCCTCCAGCCTTCGCCGATCGATCACGATCTCAATGAGGTCGCCGTCCCGGAGCTTCCCGATGGGGCCGCCCGCCAGCGCCTCCGGGGACACATGACCGATGCAGGCCCCCGTCGATACGCCGCTGAAGCGCGCGTCGGTGACAATGGCCACGTGCTTTCCGAAATCGAGATATTTGAGGGCCGACGTGAGCTGATACGTTTCTTCCATTCCGGCGCCCATAGGGCCGCGGCAGATCAGAACGAGCACGTCGCCGGCCGCTATCTGTCTGTTCTTGATCGCGGCAATGGCTGCAGCCTCGGTCAGGAAGACACGCGCGGGTCCGCAGATGCGGTAGACGCCGTCATCGTCCACCACACTCGCATCGATTGATGTGCTTTTGATCACTGAGCCCTGAGGCGCGAGATTCCCTCTGGGGAAACACACGGTGGACGTCAGGCCGCGTCGGGCCGCTGACGCCGGCGAAAAAATCACGTCATCGGGATTGATACCGTCGCGCACGTGCAGCAGCTCACGCAACCGCGCGCGTCTTGACGATGACTCCCATTGATCCAGCTGCTGGTCGAGGGTCATGCCGCTCACGGTCATGGCGCTCGTGTCCAGGAACCCGCCGCGCCGGAGATGCAGCATGACTTCCGGAACGCCGCCCGCGAGAAATACCTGGATCGTCGGATGATTCCGCGGGCCGTTCGGCAGCGCGTCGACAATGCGCGGGACACGACGGTTGATCGCTGTCCAGTCATCGACCGTGGGCCGGCGCACACCCGCGGCGTGCGCGATGGCCGGCACGTGCAGCAATAAATTTGTCGAACCGCCAAACGCGGCGTGCGTCACCATCGCGTTGTGCATCGCCGCGTCCGTGATGACGTCGCGCATCAGCAGCCCGCGCGTCTCCGCCGCCATGAGGGCAGTGGCCGAGCGCCGTGCCATGTCCAGCCAGATAGGATGGCCTGAAGGCGCAAGCGCCGAATGGCCCAGCGACATGCCGAGCGCTTCGCCGATAACCTGTGACGTGGCGGCAGTTCCAAGAAATTGGCAGCCGCCGCCCGGCGACGCGCAAGTGTGGCAGCCGAGATCCGCCGCCTGCTCGAG
>Ga0170475_104716476_pt1 | contig 10584 bp, 8 predicted proteins | sample Soicark_Litter_5_FD_111474 | JGI IMG/M metagenome (GOLD analysis project Ga0170475, IMG submission 111474) | Avena fatua rhizosphere microbial communities from Hopland, California, USA. Combined Assembly of 48 SPs | reverse complement strand
CCTGAACCTGCAGACCATTCAATGACCATGAAATCCTTGTCCCCGCCTTCCAAGCGATTCGCACGCGTCAGCGGGCGTGGCTTTACGCTGATCGAACTGATGGTGGTGCTCGTGATCATCGGTGTGCTCGGCGCCCTGATCGTCCCCAACGTGCTCGACCGCGCCGCTGGCGCTCGCGTTACGGCAGCCCGCACCGACGTCAACAACCTGATGCAGGCCCTCAAGCTGTACAAGCTCGACAACCAGCGCTACCCGTCGAGCGACCAGGGGCTGAAGGCGCTGGTCGCCAAACCCACCACCGGCGTGATCCCGCCGAACTGGAAACCGTACCTCGACAAGCTTCCGAACGACCCGTGGGATCACCCGTATCAGTACGCTAACCCTGGCGTGAAAGGTGAGATCGATGTCTACAGTTTCGGAGCCGACGGTCAGATCGGTGGCGAGGGCAACGACGCCGAAGTCGGCTCCTGGCAGTAACTTGACGCCCGGCGCTCGCTCCAAAGGCTTCACGCTCATCGAGCTGTTGCTGGTCGTGGCGCTCAATGCCGTCGCGTCCGGCTTGGCCACGTTTGCGATCCGCGATCCCTCGAGCACCCAGTTGGAGAACGAGGCCGCACGCCTTGCGTCATTGCTGGAAGCCGCACGGGCCCAATCGCGCGCTACCGGCATTGCCGTCCGGTGGGAGCCCCGGCCCGCCGCGCCGAATTCGGCTGGCTTCCGTTTCGTGGGCCTCCCCAAAGGCAATGACCTGCCCAACCAATGGCTTGGCGAAGGCGTGTCCGCAGAGATCATCGGGCAATCCGCGCTGGTGCTGGGCCCTGAGCCGATCATCCTGAGCCAGCGCGTCGTGTTGCGCCTGAATGACCAGCGTCTGATGCTTGCCACCGATGGGTTGGCCCCGTTCGCGGTGGCCGAGGACCAGGCGGCGTCATGACCCCCGTCCGTCAACGCGGCTTCACGCTGGTTGAGGTGCTGGTGGCCCTCACGATCGTTGCCATCGCCATCGGGGCCGGCATCAAAGCCGCGGGTTCCCTTACGCAGAATGCGCAGCGCCTGCAGGACGTGACCGCGGCTCAGTGGTGTGCCGAGAACGAACTGACTGGCCTGCGTATCACGTCGCCACCCACTTTTCCGTCGGTGGGTGACTCGGATTTCACCTGCGAGCAGTTCGGTGTCACCTACCCCGGCAAATTGATCGTGCGACCCACGCCGAACCCATCCTTCCGGCGTGCCGATGCGCAGGTCTTCAACGAAGCCGGGCAGCCGCTGCTCACACTGTCCACGGTGCTGGGAAGGTTCTGATGCCACGCACCGCCCCCCGTTCCGCCCACGGGTTCACGCTTGTCGAGGTGCTGATCGCGATGTCCATCATGGCCATCGTGGCCGTGATGTCCTGGCAGGGCGTCGACGGCATCGTGCGTGCACGGAACAACACACAGTCCCGCGTGGATCTGATGCTGCGTGCGAGCACCGTGCTCGCACAGTGGGAACAGGATCTCGGCGCCTTGCAGGACTCCGACGTCGTGCCCGCGCTCGAGTTCGACGGGGCGCGCATGTCGATGACACGCCGCACCGAAGGGGGGCTGCAGCTCGTCGTCTGGGCGCGGCGCAACGGCGCCTGGTACCGCTGGGCCAGCCAGCCCGTGACCACGGTGCGCGGGCTTCAGGACATCTGGATGTCCAGTCGGCAGTTCATGGGCAACGAAGCCGGTCAGCTGAAAACGCTGCCCGACTTGTCCGACTGGCACGTTTACTTCTACCGGACCAACGCCTGGACGAACGCGCAATCGAGCGCCGGCAGCAGCGCCGCGCCGGCATCATCGCCGAGCGGCGTGCCTCGGCAGGATTCGACGCCCTTGCCCGATGCCGTGCGCATCGTCCTGACGTTCGGCGGCAACGAGGGGTTGGCCGGCACCATCACGCGTGACGTTGCCATGGAAGCCAAATGACTAGCCCTCGACAACCGACATTACCCAGCACGCAACGCGGCGCCGCATTGCTCATGGCACTCATCATCGTGACCGTGATCTCCACGCTGGCCGTGTCCATGATATGGCAGCAGTGGCGCGCGGTGCAGGTGGAGTCTGCCGAACGCACCCGCCAGCAGTCGGCCTGGATTCTCACCGGTGCGCTGTCCTGGACACGCATCATCCTCAAAGAAGACCTGCGGCCTAGCAATCCGGACCAGTCGGACAACCTGGGCGAACCTTGGGCGGTGCCGTTGTCCGAGGCGCGCTTGTCAACCTTTCTTGCGGCCGACAAGAACAACACCGACGACGCCCCCGATACGTTTCTGTCCGGCCACATCACGGATGCCCAATCGCGCTTCAACCTTTCCAATCTGGTGGAGACAGCCGACAACGGTCCGCGAATCGTGCAGGCGCAAATGCTTGCCTTCCAGCGCCTGTGCGGACTTCTGAACCTCAGCGCGACGGTGGCTCAACAGGTCTCCAACGGGATGCTCGAATCAACGCCACCGCATACCAACGGGGCCAATCCGCCGCTCAAACCCGACCGCCTGGAACAGCTGGCATGGTTCGGCATCGATCAGAAGACGATCAAACAGCTTGAACCCTACGTGGTGATACTTCCAGTCCAGAGGAAGACCCCGGTGAACCTCAACACGGCATCGCGCGAGGTGATCGCCGCCGTGGCGGACCTCGACCCCGCAACTGCCGAAGGTTTGGTGCAGAAGCGGCAACGGGCCCACTTCAAAACCGACTCCGATGCTGTGGCCCAGTTGGGCAAAGGTGCCAAAAACACCGACTTGCTGAGCGTCAAAAGCGACTTCTTCATCGTCAGCGGCAGGTTGCGGCTGAACGATCAAGTACTTGAACAACGTTCGCTGGTTCAAAGAGGAGGCGGCAACAGCGGACGGGACGTCAGACCGCTTTCGCGGGAATGGATCAGTTCGAGCGAGCCCGGTTAACGACCTCATCCTCAACGAACACTGTAGAAATCCTTCGTAAGCCGTTGATTTTTGACGAATCCGCTGTGTTCGATGCCTACAATGCCAAAAATTCGTCCCAGCCTCCATGAGCACACTTGTCGTACAGATACCGCATCGGTCGCGCCTGCAAGGGCACAGCACCGGTGCGGCCGACACGGCGGCCCGCAACGCCGTCGAGTACAGCTACGCGCTGAGCCCTGATGGCCTGCTGCTGAGCGGCCAGGGGCAATGCGAAGCGTCGCTGTTGCCCAAGGCGGCCACTGTGGTGGCCGTGCTGGCCGACGCCGATGTGAGCTGGCACCGCATCACGCTTCCGAAGGCCCCGGCCGGCCGCCTGCAGATGGCACTCGTGGGTGTGCTGGAGGAGGCGCTGCTCGAAGACACCGACTCCGTTCACCTCGCGGTGGCGCCTATGGCGAGCGTCGGTCAACCGACCTGGGTGGCCGCGACAGACCGTGCCTGGCTCGCCGCCGAACTCGCCCACCTGGAGAAGGCGCAGGTGTTTGTCGATCGCGTCGTGCCGGCCTCGTGGCCCGACGACCCGCCCACCGGCCACTTCTCAGAACCGGAAGGGGAAGCGCCGGGCGACGATTCCGTGGCCGCGCAGCGCCTGTCGCTGAGCTGGGCCCATCCGGACGGTGTGGTGTTCGTGAACCTCAAAGGCAGCCTCGCCCGGGCGCTGTTGCCTGCGCCCCTGCCCGACAACGCCCGGTTCAGCGCCACGCCCGCTGCTGCGGCGGCGGCCGAGCAGTGGATGGGCTTGCCAGTCGTGGTGATGACTGCCGCCCAGCGCCTCCTTCTGTCGGCGCGGTCGTTGTGGAACCTTCGGCAGTTCACGCTGGCGCGCAAGAACCGCGGGTCTCGGGCACTGCGCGACGTGTGGCGCCAGTTCCTGCGGCCGGATTGGCGCCCGTTGCGGTACGGCCTGATCGCCCTCGTGGCGGTGCAGGTGCTTGGGCTCAACCTGTGGGCCGCCTCGCAGCGCGACACGATCAAGCAAAAGCGCGATGCCATGGTGCAGGTGCTGCGCGCCGCCCACCCGCAGGTCCAAGGCGTGCTGGATGCACCGCTGCAAATGCGCCGCGAAACCGACACCCTCCGCGCCTCGGCCGGCAGGCCCGGTGACGCCGACCTCGAACCGCTGTTGCTGGCTGCAGCGTCAGCCTGGCCGGCGGACCGGCCTCCCGTCGACAACCTCCGCTACGAACCCGGCCGGCTGACATTGGCCGCGCCGGGCTGGAGCCCCGAGCAGATCAATCAGTTCGTCCACCAGCTGCGGCCAAGTGGCTGGCAGGTCGACTCAACCAATGGCACGCTGACCTTGAGCCGTGCGCCGTCCGGATCCAAGCCATGAGCGACAAACGCAGCCTACAGCTGCCCCCGGCGCTGGCCCTCGCCACGAAACAGGCCAGCGAACGATGGCGCGCCCTCGGTGAACGCGAGCGTCTCGGCGCCACGGCCGCGGCGGCGTTGATCGGCATCTGGGTCGCCTGGGCGGTGGCGGTGCAGCCAGCGTGGCGCACGCTGCGTGAGGCGCCGGCCCAGATCGACGCCCTCGATGTTCAGCTGCAAGCCATGCAACGCATGGCCGCCGAATCGCGCGAACTGCGCGCCATTTCCCCTGTGAGCCCTGTGCAACAGCAAGAAGCCCTGAAAGCGGCGACCAGCCGCCTCGGCAATGAAAAGGCCCGACTGAACATCCAAGGCGATCGCGCGACGCTGAGCCTCACTGGCGGTGTCACCGGCGAACAGCTGCGGCGCTGGTTGGGTGAGGCCCGCAGCGGCGCGCGCGCGCGCCCGGTCGAAGCCCAGTTGACCCGCGGTGCCGAAGGCTATGCCGGCACGCTCGTCCTCACGCTGGGGGGGGCGAGTTGATGGCCCGCAAACTCGCCATTGGCCGCTTCCGGGGCAGGCGTTTTGCCAACAGCATGGCGCCCACAGGTTGGGGCGATTCGACGTTCGCTGAAACGGCTTGGGAGCGCTCACGCAACGCGGCAGCGCGCTGGGCCATTGCCGGCGTCGTGCTCGGTGCGCTCGTTTCGCTCATCGCTTTCGCGCCCGCCGAATGGGTGGCCCGGGCCGTGGCCTCGGCCACCGACCAGAGGGTACTGCTGTCGGAAGCTCGCGGCACCGTCTGGTCGGGCAGCGCCGCCCTCGTGCTGACGGGCGGCGCCGGAAGCCGGGACGCCAGCGTCCTGCCCGGCCGGCTGGAATGGTCTCTCGGCCTGAGCGGCACGTCGCTCGCGCTGAAGGCACGGCACGACTGCTGCCTCAATGACACCGTCACGCTCAAGCTGAGGCCGGGCCTGGGGCGGTTCTCTGCCACGCTGGTGCCACCGCCCGGCTGGGTGGGCCAGTGGCCCAGCGCGGTGCTCGCCGGCCTGGGCACGCCATGGAACACGCTGCAACTGGGCGGCACCATCCGCATGTTGTCGCCGGGGTTCACCGTGGAATGGGTGCAGGGCCGAGTGCTGCTCAACGGCAGCCTGGACATCGAGGTAATGAATGCATCATCGCGCCTGTCCACGCTGGACACGCTCGGCACTTACCGCCTCAGCATCAACGGCAATGCAAGCCAGTCCGGGGAACCTCCTCAGGTGAATCTGGTCACGGTCGACGGTGCCTTGAAGCTTTCGGGCTCAGGCGCCTGGACGGCCAACGGATTGCGGTTCCGCGGGGAGGCCGCTGCGGCTGAAGCGGAAGCCGCCGCCCTGTCCAACCTGCTCAATATCATCGGACGGCGCAATGGCACGGTCCGTCATTTCGATCGGATAAGCATGACGAACAAGCGCCCTTTCCTGTCCATGCCCCGGCGCCCGCTGACCGCCGCGATGGCTGCGGCGATGTTGTTCACCACGCTGGCACCGGCTTCGGCGGTCTTCGCCCAAGCACCGGCCAAACGCAGCAAAGCTGCAGAACAGCAGGTGACCCTGAACTTCGTCAATGCGGAGATCGAGGGCGTGGCCCGCGCGATCGGCGCCATGCTGAAACAGCAGTTCGTCGTAGATCCCCGCGTGAAGGGGCAAATCACGCTGTACAACGAGGAACCACTCACGACGCGCGAGGCGTACCTGAACTTCCTCGCTGCATTGCGGGGCCAAGGCTTCACGGTGGTGGAGTCGGGCGGGCTGTACAAGGTGGTGCCGGAAGCCGATGCCAAGCTGCAGGCGGACACCGTGTCTGTGGGCCAGGTATCGCGCCGGGGCGACCAGATCATCACGCAGATCTTCAAGATCAACCATGAGAACGCGAACAACCTCGTGCCCGTGCTGCGTCCGCTGATCAGCCCGAACAACACGATCAACGCGAACCCTGGCAACAACACGCTCGTCATCACCGACTATGCGGACAACCTCGCCCGAATCGCCAAGATCATCTCCGCGATGGACACCGCCGGTGCCGGCGAAGTCGAGATCATCACGCTCAAGCACGTCGTGGCCGCGGATCTGGCCCCCACGATCCAGCGCCTGAGCGATGCGGTGGTCACCGGTCAACCGGGCCAACCGGTAGCCCCGGGCGCGGGCGGCACATCGGCGCCCGCCATCCTCGTCGACTCTCGCAGCAACTCGCTGATCGTGCGCGCGCCCAACATGGCTCGCATGAACTCGATCCGCATGCTCGTCGACAAGCTGGACCGGCCGTCGGACAATTCCTCGCCGATGGGCAACATCTACGTCGTGTACCTGAAGAACGCGGACGCCACGCGCCTGGCCACGGTGCTGCGTGCCGCCCACAGCGCCAATGCGACCAGCAGTACTGTCGGCGGCGGCGGTGGTGGCGGTGCGGTGTCGTCGCAGGCCGGCACAGGCGCCATCACGGCGCAGGGCGGCATGGGCGGATCAGCCACCGGAGCCGGCGCCTCGCAGCAATCGACGACGCCCGTGGCCTCGACGGCCGCTCCGTCCACCGGGGGCTTCATCCAGGCCGACCCTGCCACCAACTCGCTAATCATCACCGCGCCGGAACCGCTGTACCGCCAACTGCGCGCCGTGATCGACCAACTGGACGCGCGCCGTGCTCAGGTCTACATTGAGTCTATGATTGTCAAAGTCGATGCCAACAAGGTCATTGACATCGGTGTGCAATGGCAGGCTATCTTGGGGGAGAAGGGCGACAAGTACATCTACGGCGCAGGCACCAACTTTGGCAGCGGTGCTGGCAACATCATCAACGGCTCCATTGGCACAGCCGGAGGTCGTGAAGGCGTCGCTGCTGCAATCAAGGACGGTGTGCCAAGCGGACTCAACATCGGTTTTCTGCGCAAGCTCGGTGATTTCTACACGCTCGGCGCGCTCGCCCGGTTCCTCGAGACCAGCGCGGACGGAAACGTGCTTTCCACGCCAAACCTTGTGTCGCTTGACAACGAAGAAGCCAAGATCGTGATCGGCCAGAACGTGCCGTTCATCACCGGTTCATTCACCAACGCCGGCGGCGGCGCCGCCGCCACCAACCCGTTCCAGACGATCGAACGCAAGGACGTCGGTTTGACGCTGCGCGTTAAGCCGCAGATCGGTGAGAACGGCACCGTGCGGATGACCATTTACCAGGAGAACTCGAACGTCGTGCCCGGCCTCAACAGCAGTGCCGGCCCGACGACCGACAAGAGCGCGATTGAGACGACGGTGGTGGTCGATGATGGCCAGATCATGGTGCTGGGCGGCCTGTTGAAGGACGAGTACAGCGGCGGCATCAACAAAGTGCCGTTGCTGGGAGACATCCCCTACCTCGGGGCCTTGTTCCGCACCGACAACCGCACCCGCGTGAAGAGCAACCTGATGGTGTTCTTGCGTCCCGTGGTGATGCGCGACCAGCAGGCCGCAAGCGACCTCAGCATCGACCGGTACGATGCGATTCGGGCCGTGCAGCAACGCACCGGCCCGCTAACGCAGGAGTCAGCCGTGCTGCCGCCGATCGCGGCGCCGGCGCCGGGGAGGCCAGCACCGGGGGTTCCGCCGCCGCTGGCGGCACCCGCGCCGCAGGTGCCACGCGACCCATCCACGCCGCCACTGCGCCCCGCCGAGCCGGCGTCGGCACCGTTGAACTGAGGCCACGCCATGGGTGCCCGCCATCCCCTGCCGTACGCCTACGCGAAGGCGCACACGCTGCTGCTCGAGGATGATGGCGAGCGCCTGATGCTGTGGGCGCCAGAGAATGTGTCCTTGTCCGCTCTCGGTGAAGTGCTGCGGCTGTATGCCGTGGACACACTGGAACACGAACCGGCCACCACGCTGGCCAACCGGATTGCGGCCGCCTACGCCGGCGGCGAATCGAGCGCCGCCACGGTGATCGGCGAAGTGGAAAGCCGCGTCGACCTGAGCCGCATGATGCAGGACCTGCCTGCCGTGGAGGACCTGCTCGAAGCTGCCAATGACGCCCCGATCATCCGCATGCTCAATGCGCTGCTCACGCAGGCCGCGAAGGACGGCGCGAGCGACATCCACATCGAACCCTACGAACGCTCTAGCTCCGTGCGTTTCCGCGTGGACGGCACATTGCGCGAGGTGGTGCAGCCCAACAAGGCCTTGTACGCCGCGTTGATCTCGCGCCTGAAGATCATGGCCGAACTGGACATTTCCGAGAAGCGGATGCCGCAAGACGGCCGCATCTCGCTGCGCATCGGTGGTCGCGCGGTGGACGTGCGGGTGTCCACGCTTGCGTCATCGCACTGCGAGCGTGCGGTGCTCCGGTTGCTCGACAAGGGCGAATCGAAGTTCACGCTCGAAGGCCTCGGCATGGGGGGAGCGTCGCTGTCGCGCTTCGACAAGCTGATCCAGCAACCCCACGGCATCGTCCTGGTCACCGGCCCCACGGGTTCGGGCAAGACCACCACGCTCTACGCATCGCTGGCCGGCATCGACACCACCACCACCAATGTGCTGACGGTCGAGGATCCGGTCGAATACGAACTCGCCGGCATCGGCCAGACCCAGGTCAATTCGAAGATCGACCTGACGTTCGCAAAGGCCCTGCGCGCCATCCTTCGGCAGGATCCGGACGTCATCATGATCGGCGAGATCCGCGACTTCGAAACCGCCCAGATCGCCGTGCAAGCCTCGCTGACGGGCCACTTGGTGCTCGCCACGCTGCACACGAACGACGCACCGAGCGCCGTCACCCGGCTCACCGACATGGGCATCGAACCGTTCCTGCTCAGCTCGAGCCTGCTGGGTGTGCTGGCGCAACGGCTGGTTCGCAAGCTGTGCCCACACTGCAAGGTGCAAGACGGCAAAGGTCAGTGGCATCCGGTCGGTTGCGGCGAATGCGGCAACAGCGGCTACAAGGGCCGCACCGGAGTGTACGAATTGATGGTGGCCGACGACCGCGTGCGCGCCCTCATCCACAACCGCGCCCCGGAATCCGAATTGATTGCCACGGCGCGCCTTGGAGGCATGCGCTCCATGCGCGAAGACGGCGACCGCCTCGTGGCCGAGGGCGTCACGTCCCCGGAAGAGGTCTTGCGCGTCACCAGAGAATAAGGTTCGCCGCCAATGCCCGCGTACAAGTTCGAGGCGCTCGACGGCGCCGGCAAGTCCACCACCGGCCTCTTGGAAGCCGACAACGCCAAGGCCGCCCGCGCGCAGTTGCGCGCCCAATCGCTCGTGCCACTCGACGTGCAGCAGGTGGTCGCCGCCGGCACGCAGGCGGTCGGCGCCCTGACGGTTCGACGCAAGGTGTTCACGTCGACCAACCTCGCCGTGTGGACACGTCAGCTGGCGGGCCTCGTGGGCTCCGGCCTTCCGCTGGAACGGGCATTGACGCTGCTCAGTGAAGAGGCCGAGGACCCGCGCCAGCGGGAACTCGTTGCGCACCTTCGGAGCGAAGTGAACTCAGGCTCGCCGTTCGCGCGGGCGCTGGCGAGCGCTCCACGGGAGTTCGACGACGTGTACCGTGCCGTGGTGGCCGCCGGGGAGCAAAGCGGTGCGCTCGGGCAAGTGCTCTCGCGCATGGCCGACGACCTTGAGGAACGGCAAGCTCTGCGCGGCAAACTGATGGGCGCTACGCTGTACCCTGCCATCGTGTCGGTCATCGCAGTGGTGATCGTGATCTTCCTGGTGACCTATGTGGTCCCGCAAGTCGCATCGGTATTCGTAAATTCGAAACGCGCGCTGCCGTTCCTCACATCGGCCATGCTCGGACTGAGCGCATTTTTGCGGCAGTACGGCTGGTTGCTTGCGCTCATGCTGGTAGGCGCAGGTGCGCTGCTCAAGCTATCGTTGCGCAGCGAAATCTTCCGCGTCCAGTTCGACGCGATGCTGCTCAACACACCGCTGTTCGGCCGCCTCGCGCGCGGCTACAACGCAGCCCGGTTTGCCGGCACACTGGCCATGCTGGCCGGCGCTGGCGTACCCATCCTGAAGGCTTTGCAGGCCGCGGCCGAAACGTTGTCGAACCGGGCCATGCGTGCCGATGCCCTCGACGCGCTGGTGCAGGTGCGTGAAGGCGCGCCGGTCGCTTCGGCGCTCGCCGGGAAGAAGCGATTTCCGGGTCTGCTGGCCATGTTTGCGCGACTCGGTGAGCAAACGGGCAAGCTCCCCGAAATGCTCGACCGCGCCGCCGGTCAACTCGGGCAGGAAGTGCAACGGCGATCAATGCAGATGGCCACCATCCTGGAGCCGCTGTTGATGGTGGTGATG
>Ga0170475_129721933_pt1 | contig 10588 bp, 3 predicted proteins | sample Soicark_Litter_5_FD_111474 | JGI IMG/M metagenome (GOLD analysis project Ga0170475, IMG submission 111474) | Avena fatua rhizosphere microbial communities from Hopland, California, USA. Combined Assembly of 48 SPs | reverse complement strand
TCCGAATTCATGATGATCGACAGAGATGGATCGCACCTGCAGCAGATTAGTCATTTCAACACACCGGGATACACGGAATCATCGATGAGCAGAGCAGGGGCGGCCGTTGGCGGGTGGAACGCAGATGGGAGCCTTAGTGTACAGAAGTTGTTGTTCCCAAAGTATGAAACGTGGCAGGTCCAGTTCCAGGGCGCATGTGGTACAACGCCAGCGGGAGCAATTCAGTAATCCAGTTAGTGGCTGGGGATGTACCCCAAAAGATGTAGACCTTCTAAGTTGCTCAGTAGCTGCATAGCGGTACCTTACATGTAAATGGGCGTACTAACAGGCTGGGTTGCTTTTCCCGCGCACTCGGGCGCAGAAGCGAAAAGCGACCCGGTTCTTCTAGTACGAACCGTTTTGTGCCTTTGGTACCGCTGTGTATTGGTGAACAGGCGCGCTGCCGTTACACTGGAGTCCGCACTATTCAGTAACTTCGAAGGGACTCCGTATTGATGAAGATTCCAGTTCGCTTCGTACTCGTTGCAGCGCTCGTCTTACTTTGGCAGTCTCTGAGTTTCGGCGCGGCAATCGTACCGGGCTTCGATTCCACGAGTGACGGCAGAAACGACGATGGCACTTACACCAGCGGTGGGTGCTTCAACGATAGTCCAGGCGGCACTTGCGCCGGGGACCCCGTACTGATCGGTTTCGATATCAACTTCTTTGGCACAACTAACAACTCAGTTTTTATTAACACCAACGGGAATGTGACCTTCGATGCTCCGTTGGCAGCATTCATTCCATTTCCGCTGCACTTCGCATTGCGCCCGATAGTCGCTCCTTTCTTCGCTGACGTTGACACTCGCAACGCTGACAGCGGTGTTGTGACTTTCGGAAACGGGTCTTTCGGGGGCGCGGATGCGTTTGGTGTGAACTGGATTGATGTCGGCTATTTCGACCAGCACGCGGACAAAACCAACAGCTTCCAGCTGCTGTTCGTAAACCGCGGCGACACCGGTGCGGGAAACTTCGATCTGATATTCAACTTTGATCGCGTTCAGTGGGAGACCGGCGATGGCGACTTTGGCGATCAGGGTCTCGGTGGATTGTCGGCACGCGTGGGCTTTACGAACGGGTCTGGTATTCCGGAAGAAACCGTCGAGCTGCCTGGTTCCGGAGAACCTGGATCGCTGATCGATGGCGGACCGCTGGCGCTAATCAGCCACAGACTTAACAGCGATGTGGACGGCCGATACATCTTCAATATCCGAGACGGGCAGTTGTCCACGACCACGGTTCCTGAACCCACTTCGATGTTGTTAGTTGCGGTCGCCGCGGGACTGCTAATCATTCGTCGCCGGTACGCTTGACAAGTGTGACTCAACTCCGGCAGCCGTGGCCAAGTGGCGTGGTCTCGCTTACAAGTGCTACAGTTTCATCTCACGCGGCTGAAAGTACGGTCAAGCCGACGAATTGTAACGTTTGCGAGGGGCACCCCGCCACTTCGTAAACTGTTGATACTTGAAGGCAACTTGGTGAGACGGACGGGTGTGCTTTAACTTCCGCGGGGGCGTTAATGCCCTGATAGTACTAAGGAACTGGTCGGACTAACAGATGTAAAGCTAACTAACCTAATTCTCTTTGCAAATGGCAGCGATACCTGCTAACTTACTAAATCCAGCGTACCCGCGTCGAGCCGAATTCTGTGGCTATCGGCCAGTGGACACATGTGAGTATGGTGCAATGCTCAGGTTGTAAGCACGACGCCCGACGTCTGTGGATGGCGTGCTTGTGAACAGGTCGTAGTTGGTTCGATGTAGTTCGATTCCAGCTTCAGCTCTCAGCAACAGGCCCTGAAGCGCCTGCAAGTGTCTGTGCCGCCCACGAAGGTGACAGTTCGCGAGTAGTTGTGCCTGGTTCGTCCGACGCGAACTCACGACCCGCGATTGACAAGTAAAGAAGTTTCCCGGCGATGAGGAAATCGCTCAGAAGTACTAGTGACGGATATCAGGCAAACCAAACGATGACACAAAGATTTGAGATAGCCACCCTGAGTTCCGGTTTGTTGCGGCCTTCGGCAGCTATTGCGACGCAGCGGGCGGGAGAACTGGCGATACTCGATTTCGAGTATGTGCGTCACTTCGCCGTAATCGAAGAGACATTGACGACTCTTGCAGGCACGCTGAAGGACCCTTTCGGGGTAAAACTGAGCGGAGACGAAACTGAGGTTTTTCAAAAAGTCGTTTCAACTTTGCCCGACTTCGTCACCACCGTTGTCATTTCGGCGCGCCAGCTTACCCCCCTCGCGCGGCCGATTCTTTTTCTTCGTGACAATAATGTAAAAGTTTTCTGCGAAGTAAGTTCCGTTGCAGCCGCCCGGGCAGCCGCGACACTTGGGGTGGATGGTCTCATTGCGAAGGGTCATGAGGCCGGCGGCAGAATCGCAGATGAAACGACCTTCATTTTGCTTCAGCGCCTTCGACAGGAAACCGCGCTTCCGGTCTGGGCACACGGTGGAATCGGCCTGCATACTGCGCCGTCATGCATCGCCGCAGGAGCATCAGGAATTATCCTTGATGCGCAGCTTGCGCTCACTCGCGAATCGGCTCTGCCCGAAACCGTTCGCAGCCGGATTGCGAGCATGGACGGCAGCGAGACGATCTGCATTGGCGACCAGCTCGGTGAGACATACCGCCTCTACTATCGGCCCGGGAGCGCTGTTGTAAAGGATCTGCAGCAATCTGAGATTCGGCTGGCCGCGGACGAACGCAGTCGTGAGCAAGTCCTCACCGAGTGGCGAAATGCCATCGCAAATGTTGCGGGCTGGTCTTCCGAGCAGGACGCGCTGTTGCTGGGCCAGGACGCAGCATTCGCTGCATCGCTCGCCGGGCGTTACAAGACGGTGGGCGGAGTTTTGCAAGCGTTCCGGCAGTCTGTTAATGAGCATTGCCGCGCCGCGATAGCTTTGCGTCCGCTCGACCAGGGCTCGTCTCTGGCCGCAGATAACGGAACCAAATACTCGATCCTGCAGGGGCCGATGACACGTGTCAGCGACGTTCCGGAGTTCGCTGGGCGCGTCGCCGAAGGGGGCGCGCTGCCTTTCCTCGCACTGGCGCTCATGCGAGCGCCCGAGGTCAGAACTATGCTGGCCGACGCCAAGGTTCGACTGGGGAACATGCCATGGGGTGTTGGCGTTCTCGGTTTCATCCCGGCAGAACTTCGGCAGGAGCAGATGCAGGTGATTCTCGAGTATCGTCCGCCATTCGCGCTGATTGCCGGTGGCAGGCCCGATCAGGCTCGAGCATTTGAGGACCAGGGAATTCGAACCTACTTGCACGTGCCCTCACCCGGGTTGCTCCGCATGTTCGTGCAACAGGGTGCTCGTCGCTTTGTGTTTGAAGGGCGGGAGTGCGGCGGGCACGTGGGTCCCCGGACAAGCTTCGTGCTATGGAACCAAATGGTGGATGTTCTGCTGAGCGCTCCCGAAGTGACAGCAAATCCCCGCGAGTTCCACATCGTTTTTGCGGCAGGTATCCACGATGCACTCTCCGCGGCAATGGTGTCAGTGATCTCAGCGCCATTGGCCGAGCGCGGCGTCAAGGTGGGTGTTCTGATCGGAACGGCCTATCTGTTCACGGAGGAAGCTGTTTCGGCCGGTGCGATTCTCGACACCTTCCAGAAACAGGCGATCGAATGCCATAACACTGTGCTTCTCGAGAGTGGCCCAGGCCATTCCACGCGATGTGTCGACACGCCGTTCGCTGATGTCTCCCCGCGAGAAGCGCAGGCTCGTCGCGGAGGGCCGCTCCTCCGAAGAAATCCGCTTTGCACTTGAGGAACTCAACATAGGCCGTCTAAGGATTGCTTCCAAAGGTGTTACCCGAAATCTGCGCTTTGGTGATGACCCCGGTGCTCCCAAGCTGATCGAAGTTCAGCAGAGCGAGCAAATCGCTGAAGGTATGTATATGATCGGCCAGGTCGCTGCCATGCGGCACGACGTGTGTACGGTCGCGCAGTTGCATCATGACGTGTCGGTCGAGGGCACGAAATTGCTGCTCAGTATCGAGGCTCCCTCTTCACCGCAGACGGCGGGCGAGGCTGCGCCTGCGCCTTCTGACGTCGCTGTCATCGGAGTGGCTTGCCTGCTACCCAAAGCACCTGACGCGGCGACTTTCTGGGAAAACATCGTCAACAAAGTTGATGCCGTCACCGAGGTTCCAAAGGAGCGCTGGGACTGGCAGCTGTACTTCGACGCTGACCCAAAAGCAAAGGACAAAATTTACTCTCGCTGGGGCGGCTTTATTGACGACACGCCGTTCGATCCGATGCAGTACGGCATGCCTCCGGCAACATTACGCTCGATCGAGCCAAGTCAGCTCCTGACACTCGAAGTAGTTCGCGCGGCTCTGGCGGACGCCGGATATTCAGACCGGCCGTTTCCACGAGATCGTACCTCCGTGATTCTTGGCGCCGGAGGCGGCGCGGCCGACCTTGGACTCGGCTATGGCGCGCGGTCCTTCATTCCGGTACTTGAAAATCTTCCGGAGTTCCACGGGAAATCTCAGGAGATCATTGATCGTCTTGACTGCAGGCTGCCAGAGTGGACCGAAGATTCTTTTGCCGGAATCCTGACGAACGTCACAGCGGGACGGGTCGCGAATCGGTTCGATCTCGGCGGCAGCAACTTCACGGTGGATGCCGCGTGTGCATCGTCGCTGGCGGCGGTATCGCTGGCGATCCGGGAACTCGAAAACAAAACCAGCGACATGGTGATTGTCGGCGGCGTCGACACCATGCAGAATCCGTTTACGTACCTGTGTTTCAGCAAAACGCACGCACTGTCTCCACGTGGACGTTGCCGCACCTTCGACGAAACTGCCGATGGGATTGCAATCAGCGAAGGTATCGCGATTCTCGTTTTCAAGCGGCTGGAAGATGCAGAACGCGACGGCGACCGCATCTACGCCGTCATTAAAGGCGCCGGAAGTTCCAGCGACGGCAAGGACCGCGGGCTGACGGCTCCGCGACCTGAGGGTCAGGCAAAAGCACTTCGCAGAGCGTATGCCAAGGCAGGGCTGTCGCCGGCGACCGTAGAACTCGTGGAGGCTCATGGTACAGGAACAGTTGCCGGCGATGGCGCAGAAGCTCAGGCGCTGACGACTGTGTTCTCGCAAGCTGAGGCAAGCCGTCAAACTTGCGCGATCGGCTCGGTCAAGTCAATGATCGGCCACACCAAGTGTTCCGCGGGGGCAGCGGGGCTGGTAAAGGCAGCACTCGCACTACATCACCGCGTTCTGCCTCCGACACTTGGTGTCGAGAAGCCGAACAGCCGCGCAAAGTTTTCTGAGTCTCCATTTTTTGTGAACACGGAATCCCGTCCGTGGCTGGCTCCGTCAGGACAGCCCCGCAGAGCAGGTGTCAGCGCGTTTGGCTTTGGAGGGACGAACTTTCACATCGTCCTCGAAGAGTACACGGGCGATCCGTGGGCGAGGCCAACGACACCCAGCCGAACCTGGCCAGAGGAATTATTCGCTTGGGCTGCACCAAGCCGGCAAATGTTGGCCGAGCAAGTCAGGACGTGGTGCTCTGCAGTCTCAGCAGATGTCCTGCCTAACCTTCGTGATCTCGCATTCACGTCATGGAAACACGCGCGGGCAAACCGCAGCGAAGGGCAAGCCAAACAAGTACAGCTGACGATCATTGCGAATTCTCTGGATGACCTTCGTCAGAAGCTGGGATCGGCTCAGGACGAACTGGCTCAATCGGTATCCCCGCGATTACACGATCCGCGCGGAATCTACTTTTCCGAGATTCCGCTGGCAAAAGAAGGCAAGCTGGCGTTCCTGTTCCCTGGGCAGGGTTCTCAGTATCCGCAGATGCTCCAGGATATCCTGCTCTACTTCCCCGAACTGCGCGGAAGGTTTGAGGAGGCCGTGCGAGCCCTTGAAGGGAAGCTGGAAAAGCCGCTTCAAACGTACGTGTTCCCGCCATCCGCGTTTAGTCGTGAGGACCTCAGGACCCAACAAACCCTGTTGACCCAAACGAACGTCGCACAGCCGGCGATTGGTGCCGTAAGTATTGCAATGTTCGAGCTGCTTGGCATATTCGGGCTACAGCCCGATATGGCCGCCGGGCACAGCTATGGCGAGTATGCTGCACTCAGTGCAGCCGGTGTGTTCGACCGGCGCACTTTGATCGAACTCTCCGAGGCCCGGGGCCGCTTTATCGTTCAGGACGCTGGTGAAGAGCCTGGGACGATGGCTGCGATTGAAGGTACTGAAGCTGAGATTCGTGAGGTACTGAAGAACCACCAGGGAGTTCAGATCGCGAATCTGAATGCCCCAAGGCAGGGCGTAGTCGCTGGTCCCCGTCCCGCGGTTGAGAAAGTCGTTGCCGATTTGAACTCACAGGGTGTGATGGCTCGGCTGATTCCCGTCGCTTGTGCTTTCCACTCACCACTCGTTGCGCCGGCACAGCAGCCGCTGACGGAGTTCCTCAAAGACGTTCCGGTGAGTGCTCCACAATTTGCTGTCTATTCCAATACGACAGCGGCTCCATACCCGACCGACGCCGATGCTATTCGTCAACGCCTCGTAGATCATCTCGTCGAGCCGGTTGAGTTTGTTCGCGAAATCGAGGCTATGTACGAGGCGGGAGCCCGCGTATTCGTGGAGGTCGGACCGCGCGGCGTACTCACAAGCCTTGTGGAACAGATTCTCACTGACAAGCCGGTCGCCGCACTGGCCACCAATCAGCAGGGACGTTCCGGACTAACGCAGCTTCTGCACAGTTTGGGCCAGCTTGCCGCCCAGGGTTTCGAGCTGCAGCTCGACCGCCTTTATCAGGACCGGTCGTGCCGCGAACTCAACCTGGCTGCGCTGAAAACAGAGTGCGCACCGAAAAAACTTGCATCATCCACCTGGATGGTGAATGGTGCCAGAGCAATCCCGCTGAATGAGATACCGACGCCACGTTACCAGGTAGTTAATGGGGCTGCCGTATCGGCTGATATCGCGGCTTCACCGAAGTGCGAACTTCAGGCATCGTTGCCAAACGGTACAGCCGCTTCCGCTGCCGCCGGGGGGTCCGGCTCGCAACTGACGGCGAAATTAGTTGCAACGACTGCGACAGGCAACGCAATGAGGTCGCAGGCGATACCCATTTCGTCCCAGGTACCTGTCTTCTCAAATCCAGCTTCGCCAGCGACGAACACGGTCAGTCAAACTGCCTCGCCCCGCACCGGCAACATTTCTAATATGATCACGGCTCACGCTGGGGCACTTCCTGTGACCGGCGGCGCAGTACCTGTCGAAGGTTTGACTGGGGTGATGACGCAGTTCCAGCAAATGATGACTCGTTTTCTCGATACCCAGAAGACGATCATGCTGGCGTATCTTGGCAGTGATGTACGGGCAGATCTTCCTGCGACTTCGATCAGTGCAACGAAGCCTTTGGCCGTAGCTGCTCAGGCGCTGTCCTTTGCGGCGCCGGCGACCCCGTCAGCACCTGTCTTCTCGCCCCAACCCTCGGTTTCGGCAGCCGCGATGGTTGCGCCTGCTTCACCCTCCCAATCTGCTCCGGGAAGTGACGCCGAAGCACTCGTCTCTCCTGTTGCTCTAAGCGAGCCGAAGCCCACGTCTGGTCCAAACAGGGCCGAGTTAACCGAACGGCTCCTAAGTATCGTCAGCGATCGCACGGGCTATCCCCGAGAGATGCTCGACGTCAAACTCGATCTTGAGGCTGATCTCGGCATTGATTCAATCAAGCGGGTCGAGATTCTTGGAACGTTTCAGGAAACATTCGCCGCCGCTGGCGTGCAGGCTCACGAAGGTCTTATGGAGACCCTCAGCGGTGTTCGTACGCTGCAGGGAATCATCGACGCACTTTTGCAGACGGCTGCTGTAAATGCTGAGAGCGCGCCGGTTTCGACCGGAGGGGCTGCCGTCCAGTCCGTCGCGAAGGCGGGACTGGACCGTCAGGTACTGACGTCGCAGCTGATCGCGATTGTGAGCGATCGCACCGGATATCCGGCCGAGATGCTCGACCCTACTCTTGATCTCGAGGCCGACCTGGGTATCGACTCGATCAAGCGAGTTGAGATCCTTGGCACATTCCAGCAGACGTTCACAGATACCGGTTTTGCGATGGCTGACGGGCTGATGGAAAAGCTCAGCGGCGTTCGTACCCTGCAGGGGATCATCGATCTGGTCACCGAGGGAGGCGACACGCCGTCAGGCCAGGTACCGGTCACAGCCGATGTCTCTGCGGAGGTTCCGGTCAGCCCTGCAACTGGAATCGAGCGAACCAGGCTGACAACGGAGCTGGTCAGGATCGTCAGCGAGAGAACCGGGTATCCGGCAGACATGCTGAACCCGCAACTCGATCTGGAAGCGGACCTTGGCATTGATTCGATCAAACGGGTCGAGATCCTGGGCACAGTTCAGCAGCTTCTTGCCGAGACGGGTGTCCGTCTGGAGGACGGTTTCATGGAGAAACTGTCCGGTGTTCGCACGCTACAGGGCATTATCGATCTGCTCGCTGCTCCCGCGACCTCCTCCCTTTCTGCGCCGGCCCCGGTCCGTACCGCGCCGGTGCCTGCCCCACTTCCGGCAACGGGGGCTACCATTGTCGAGCCAGAGGCTCGGAGTGCGACTGAAGAGATTCGTCGGTTCACGCTGGAAGTTAGCGACAAGCCATACTCCCGCGGAACGCCCGGCCTGGGGCGCCATCGAGTTGCTCTCATAACGCATGCTGGCCACGCCGCTGTCCAGGAGGTTGCGGCAGCATTGGTGCAGGATGGGTTTAAAGTCGTTCTCGTCGCCCACGACACCGCTTTCAGCGAGGTGTCGGCCGGCAGCTACACGGCCGACCTCTGTGATTCGGACTCGGCTGCTTCGCTTGTCGCACGGGTAGAACACGATCAGGGAAAGATCGGGGCAATCCTGCATCTTCTGCCGCTTTCCGGTGGACCGTGCCTCGAATCTCATGACCCGGACAGCTGGAACCTTGTTCTCCAGCTAAGTGTCAAGAGTCTGTTCTATATTTCGAAGGCTGCTGGAAAGAGCCTCCGAGAAGCCATCGCCGACGGTGGCGCGACGGTCATAGCGGCGACGGCAATGGGCGGTTACTTCCTGGCCGGATCGTCCGAGGATTCTATTCCGCTTCACCCTGAGCACGGAGGCGTCTCTGGTTTCCTGAAAACTCTGGCGCTGGAGTGGTCGGGCGTTCGATGCCGGACGGTTGACATTAATCCTGCCGAGGATGCGAAAACACTGGCACGTCAGATTATCGATGAACTGCATGCAGGCGATAGCGCTGTAGAGGTTGGGTATAACGCCGGCAGACGAGTGACGCCTGGCGTTGCAGTGTCCCCATTGCGGGTGCACCAGCCTGAACTGCAGCTGGACGGTTCTTCTGTTGTGCTTCTCACCGGTGGGGCTCGCGGCATTACAGCGCGGGCGGCGATTCGGCTGGCCGAGCTTTACAAGCCTACTTTGATCCTGGTCGGCAGGTCTCCCCTGCCTGCTCCGAGTGAGAGTCCGGAAACGGCGAGCATTACCTCACCTTCATAGCTGAAGGCAGCCGTGATCGAACTGCTCAGGAAGCAGAACGAAAACGTCACGCCCGCCATGGTGAAACGTGCTTACAACGGCATCATCGCAGACCGCGAGATTCGAGCGAATCTCGCGCGCATACAGCAGTCCGGAGCAACCGTGGAATATTTGTCCGTCGATGTACGCGACGGAGATGCTTTCGGATCCGTGATCGACGAGGTGTATCGTGCCCACGGCAGGATCGATGGTGTGGTCCACGGCGCAGGCGTGATCGAAGACAGACTGGTCCGAGACAAAGCGCCCGATTCTTTCGACCGGGTGTTCGATACGAAGGTCGGCAGCGCGTTTACGCTCAGCCGTAAGTTACGACCGGAAACTCTCAGGTTCCTGATCTTTTTCTCATCTGTTTCGGGCAGGTTCGGGAACCGCGGCCAGTCAGACTACGCGGCGGCTAACGAGGTCCTGAACAAACTCGCTGTGTGCCTGGATCGTCAATGGAACGCTCGTGTTGCAGCGATTAACTGGGGTCCGTGGGATACCGACGGAATGGTCTCGGATGAGGTTCGAAAACAGTTCGCGCAACGTGGCGTCAGCCTCATTGTTCCCGAAACCGGTCTACAGTTCTTTGAGCAGGAACTAAGATATGGTCGTCGCGGGACAGCCGAGATCGTTATCGGCGGCGCAGCTGGCTGGGCCGCGCCCGAGACGCGGGTCATCAGTGCAGGCTTGCCACTGCTCAGCAAAGCACAACTGCTCCGAAACAATGGCCATATCGAATACGCGCGTGAGTTTAGTATCGATCACGATCTCTACCTCTCGGACCACGTCATTGACGGTCAGCCGGTGCTGCCTCTGGCAGTAGCAACTGAGATGATGGCCGAAGTGGTCGCGAACGCATGGCCCGATATGCAGGTTGCCTCGGTTCGCGATCTTCGGCTACTGAATGGCGTGGTGCTTGACCACGGTCCTAAAACAATCCGGGTAATCGCCAGGAGTCAGACAAGTGTCTCTCCAGATGCCGTTCGCGTCGGTGTGGAGATTGTATCGTCGAC
>Ga0170475_123020900_pt1 | contig 10588 bp, 1 predicted proteins | sample Soicark_Litter_5_FD_111474 | JGI IMG/M metagenome (GOLD analysis project Ga0170475, IMG submission 111474) | Avena fatua rhizosphere microbial communities from Hopland, California, USA. Combined Assembly of 48 SPs | reverse complement strand
GTAATATACAAAAACAACCATATTTGAAATGGCTACTGCTTTTACAAATATTCAACAAATGAAATACTTTACTGTATTTCAAAATGCTAAAGGTGAAAGAGAATATGAAATGACTTTCAATGGTCAAAATTATTCTTTAAAATTCCCTGTTAGCAATATTAGAGCTACTTTGACTTTAGACTTGATAAGTGCTAAAGCTGAATTGCTCAATTTCTTATTTGAACCTATCAACCAAGCGGCTGGTTCCAATTTGTCCGCACAAGTCAATTTTACGAGTAGAGCACTTCCGTTAAATTCCAAAGTTTTTAGAATAGCAGCAAGTAATCTTGACCCTAAAGAAATTAAAATCATTCGCAGTGAAGCTCGAATTTCTGAAGAAGAACTTAAATCTAGAATTGCTAACAGCGAAGAACCTGAATACATTGACAGAATGTTAGCAGCGTTTAAAATTTTGAATGAACAAATGCCAATAGAAAAAGTTAAAAAAGACATTGTTAGTTTCTGGACAGGCGACTTGTACAAAGACTACATGTTTAAAGACGAAAAATTAAGCGTACACATTAATGGAAAAGAGAGTGACATCACCGGAATTGCAAATTTAATAAGTTGTTTAAACGTTCAGAATATTTTGACGGCGGAAGACTATGAGCCCGTGGTTGAAATGATGGAAGAGGCCGAATACGCTTATCAACAAGGTTTTTATGAACCGGCTTTTGCCTTAACGTTAATAGTTAGACACGAAATTTTGTCACTTTACACTAGTCTTTTGGTAGGTTATAAATTTGAAGAAGAAGAATTGAAAACGCTGGGAATGAATTCCTACAAGACTCCAGATATAATTCTTAGTGGCATTGCTAATCAGTTTTTGGCTATAAGTCCTTTTGGTGACCATTTGACGAACACACCTACTGTTTATTTGGATGATATTTACGACATTAATCCCGGCGACAAGGTAACGGTAATAGGAGATTTTGCTGTGTCTTTGGATTTGAATATGAACAGACTGTTCAAAAGTACCAAATATGTACCAGAAATGCTAGCATTCGAAACGCTTATCAAGAAAGATTTAATATCTGATGCGACAAAATGGCCTGCTAATAGAAAATATGTTTTCATCACCGTAATGTCTACACCTGGGTTCGCAGTTAACAATGCAGCTAGATTTCTTAATTTTGATGAAAAATTGATTGAAACGATCAAAAATATAAGTCTCAATTCAGCACGCTATTTAGGGATAACAGACATAAACCTTGCGAAAACGATGGATCCCCAAGCCATGAAATATACTAATGAAAATCTCAAGATAATAAATGATTTGTTAGAAGCACGCGGTGTACCAAATGATTTACCAGAAATGCAGGCTAAATTCGACGCTTTTGATAAGGAAATTTTCGGGTCTGAATTCAGCGATAACGAAACAAGACAAGAACAAATGTTACAATATTTAGAAAAATATTTCATGGAATTTAGAAAAGATCTCTTTGAAGTTAAAGGCACTCATCATTTTTACTCTATGAACAAAAATTTGACCTTTGAACAACTTTTTGGAACTACTAAAGCTGAAATAGAAAAGACGAATATTTCCATGTTGGAGGCTCAGGGTATTAATAAGTTAAAGTCGGAAAATAAGATTTCGGCTAAACTGGTTTCTAAGATAAAGCCTAGACCTTTTCTAAGGCTGCCTTTATTCCCAGCTCCTTTTAAAAGAAGACCTTTAAATCAACCTTATAAAAATGATTTGGCTAATTTGGTTTCCATTGTCGACTCGGTGACCAACTTTTTCCCAAACGTGGCAAAGGAAATGGAAGAATTGTTAGAGGTCTGTCCTAAAAACATGGACGTAAGGAGAAAATTTGACACAGCAATTGTCAAAGAGCTTTTTGATTTGAAAGGCAATAAATTGAAATCAGCATGTAGAGTAGATTCAAAAGGGGTAGCTCAAGAATTCTTGGAAAAATCTCATGAATTAAGATTTTCTGACAAAAACAAGGATTCTTTCGGGGAATTATTATTAGGTCAGTATACTAAAGTAAATGACAATATACCGTATTTGGAATTGGACGACGCCTTAAATTTTCAAAAAATGATCTTGGAAATCACAGCCATCTTTATGGAAGAACTGAAGGAAATTGAATTGATATTTGATGGCGATTCATATTTAGAACAACAAAGATTAAAACTGTGGTTAGAAACTGAGATTGAAGAAAAGGCCGCCAAGATGGAAATAGATGCTTTATTAAATCAAAACTATGATTTGGTACGACCCGCCTTAATTACATTATATGTTTTTCATAAGAGCGGCTTGCACGATGTTTTAAGGTTATTACAAGAAATTGGGATAGCCTTACGTGCTACAAAATTAGGTGGAGAAATAGGACAAACAGAAGTCAATTTTGAAGCCATTACTCCTGCAGTGTTATTGGTTCAATTAAGGAAGTCTACAAACAAGAAAAATAATTCTAATGTTTTTAAGTTGTTCACGACCTTAGAAAAGCACGAATCAGATAAAGTTAACGCAATGAATAGAGTATTCAATTGTTGTAGAGATGACAATATTACTTATCCCTTAACTCCTAAGTTTGAAAATGTTTATCAAAAGGACAATATAAAAATTTGGGAATCTATTTGGATGAGAATACCTGTCGAAGTAGTGGATCAATTGATAGCGGCCCTTGATATTGTAAGGAACTTCACTTTTAGTCTTACACATAATTCACTTAACGGCAGGATAAGAAGACCAACTTTAAACGCCTGCATTGGAATGTTAGACATGTTCGGAAAAAACAAAGCCAAAGCACAAAAAGCCTTGTATTATAACGACGAAAAGGAATTGAAACAATTAGCGTTCGAAACTCAAAACAAAGAAGAAAAAGATCTAATAAATCAATTTCTAAAACAACTTAACCTGGCCAAAGATGATAGACCCATTGCGGCCATTATTTTTAATGCATTCATGGCTTTAGGTATCACGACTACAATAGACTTTGGTGTTGCAGAAGCTTTTAGAGCTTTGAAATACAGCACGCAAGCCGGCCTTGCATTAGGTGTTAATTTAGAAGAATTTTTAAAAAAGAAACTGTTTGACAGCTTGAAATTAAGGTCTGGGTTTTCTATTTATTTAGTTGAGCAAATCATTAGACATACAGTCAACCTTGTAGAAAAGCGCGGTGAATTATTTAACCCTAACGAAATGAGGGAGAGAATGAAGGCAAGCGATTCTTATAACCTGGTATCGAAACACTATTTTACCATGCCTTTGTTTGGTTTCATGGACAATCTAGATTATCAAGGATTAATTGGTTCTGTCGGGATCATTTCTTTGCTCTCAAAATTTGCTGGTGATTCTGCGTTCCAAAACCCCTTTTTGAATGAAGCAATAATCAAACCTTTGAATAGCTACATAAAAGATTGGCAAGTAATTTCAGAAAAAGGAAAATGGAATCATACATTATGTAAGGCTTTTATAGAAAATCCTTCACAAAATTTATGGCACGGTAGTGATAAAGCGTCCTATCTTTTAGGATTGTTAGGTTGGCAAGGTATAGCACCATCAACGTTAAGTATTGCTGTAGCTAAAGAATTGTCTTTAAATAGATACTTTAAAACTCTTTCTACGAATGCATGCCATCCTGGATTGATAGCAAAAGATTTGTCTGAGAGGAAAGCTTTCCTTGAAGGGAAAATGAAATTAGATGAAACTGCCAAAGCAGAACGGGTTTTTAGTAAAAAAGGAGAAGATCCTGACGACATTTTGAACGAAATAGATAAAGTGAATGTGCATAAACCTAAAGAAACGGAAGAAGAAAAAAGAAACAAGATTGCGATGTCTAAGGATTTAAATTACATCCCCAACATGAGTGTTTATGAAACAGCTATGAACTATTACATTATGTACCCTGAGACAAACATGGAAAGATTTAAGATTTTGGCTGTCCTTTTAGACGACAGATCAATCATTTTTGATTATTGTATGCTAGCCCCCAAACATAACAATAAATACGAAAGAAGAGAAACTCAAATAGCTAATTTCACTATGAGGTTAGCACATGATATTTTTAATATTATAATGAAGAGAATAGCCAAATTTTTCCCAGAAGATTTGATGGCAGCTTCAGGAAATCAAACTCCCAAAAAAATATCATCAATAATGAAATCAGCAATCGATCAAGTTAATCAAATGAATCAAAAAATCTTCGAACAAAATCCAGAAGGTGCTCCTAATTATATTCTTTTTTTAAATCAAGATATGTCAAAGTTCACATCCGCTGTAATCCCTGAAGTATACAAAGCCGTCCTATACCCATTTTTTTCTAAGTTAGGGGAAATAGGGAGATTTTTGCTTTTATTTACGAATCTCACCTTCCATAAATATTATGAAATTAAGTGGGATTTCTTTAAATATTTTAACATCGATGCTAAAAACCCAAAAATGTACAATGCCATGCAACAAATCTTCTCAAGAACTAGTTCCGAAGGGTTGGAAAATGACATCGTTCAGCTTTTAATAACTGATCCAAGATATAAGAAAATGAATGATGAACACAAAGCAGATTGGGTGACGTTGATGATGAATAACTTGAATACAAATCCAGTTTTCCAGAATTTCAAAAAGGCTTTTGACATGAACGTAAGGGGTAGATTTTTCCAAGCTTTAAATCAATTGCCTCAGGGGTTGAATGCCTTTCTTTCTTCTCTGAAACAAGTTTTAGTACACAGAGCCAGGGACTTGTTCATAGCTTACATAGTTAAGAAATTGAAAAATGTAGTCTTAATTATACATGGATTTCTAGAAAATCATGATGACCATATGACGGTGGCTACTGCAAACTGGGGTGCAAGTGAATGGTTAGACAATATAGGAGTTTTTTTCCATTTTATTTCCGGAGGCAACACGAATTTTGTCAAAAGTATGTTGACCTTTGTCGGGGAAATCTTGTCTCAATTTATACCGGGCAACGAAATATGGGTACCCATCATTAAATTCATGGCTACTACAGCAACTTTGAAACCTACATTTGTAGATTCTCAAACAGCACTATGTTCCCAGATCATGGAATTGGCAAGGAAAGGTGCATCTGCTTTACAAGTTATTTTTAAATCTATTTTGAGCAATGGACAGCTAGCAAGGGTTTTCAGGACAATAAATCAAATTGAAAACTTAAAACCATTAGATTTTATTAACAGTAAAGGCAATTCTCAAAAATTAAGCTTCACTTGGAGAGACTTAAAATACTTGCCTAAAGAATTTTTTGGATTTGGAGGTTTTGATCCAAAAATGGGACCTATAGAAGTTAATTTGGAAAAAATAATTGCTTACGACATCAGACGGAAAGGCGGGTTTTCAAAGTTATGGCTTAAGAACAGTGACAATCAAGAAAATATCATTTTTGTATGGGACAAACTCTTAGATATGACTCTAGCTAATTTGGAAGAACAACAAGACATTACAGAATTTAACCTAGCCAGACCTACTACGTCAGGTATTGATTATACTGTTATGGCTATAAGAGATAGTGTCGCAAAAAAATTGGGAACTTCCACAAAAAAATTACAAGAAATTTTTTCTGAAAACTTTTTATATATGGTTGACGAAAGATTAATAGATTACAGGGATGACATAAAAAAAGTTTTTTATCTGTGGGAAATTTTCAAACAAGGGTTTGAGTTGGCATGCTTTGAAGACAGACACGAAACTGTGGGGAAAGCCATAAAGGCTTCTAGGAATCCCATTTTTGTCCACCCTTTATCTACAGAAGAAGACAATAGGAAAAGAATGGATATCATAAATACCATTAAAGAAAGATTGAGCGTAAACAAATTACAAGGTAAAAGACAAAATGCGAGAGAACAAATTTTTAGGTTTATGCCTAAATTGTTAAGCTTAGGTGACGATCAATTAGAAATTTTAAAGGCTAAATTCACCAAACTGGCTCAAAACTCGATGACTCGCACAGCTGTGGAAGCAGCATTATCGTTATTGAAGGAATATGATAGAGACTACATTAAAGGCAGGCTGCTAATGTCATTCAAAGGCTTTATGGAAGAGTTGATAAAGATACCACACTATGAGTTTCAGGAGCAAATGTGGATGACTGATTACGATTATCAGATTTATGAATTACAAATAAAACTTTTGCAATACAATGAATTGCCACTCAAAATCAGCAAATCAATTATGCTAGATAGGACACTGAAAATTTCCAAAGTTGCCAAAAACTTAGCAGTAGGGTACAAGCTTTATAATTCAGAAGAGGTCATAGCAGCAGCTACGTTATCAGAAGACATAAGGAAAATTTTAATACCGCATATTAGTAAACTGGACACAGACATATTAGCATTGAAAACCATTACTGATATAGACAAATTTATGACTAGATTTAATAAAGAAGTTGAATTGAAGAGAAAAAAGAGAATTTTTTCTGAATTAATAAATATAATAAGAAGAAATAGGGACATTTATATCTCTTATGTTTCTTTACAAAAATGTTATACCCTAGAGGATATATTGATATCTTTCTTAAGAAATTGCTGGACGAATTTTGATGATAGAACGGTAACTGAAATATTGACTCAAACATTAAAATATGGAGATTACAAACTCGATGAAATAAGGTCCTTGACGGGAAAATTAGAGGCAGTACACGAAGCGTGTGAATTATTCAAACACGTTTTGTCGGACCAGACTGCTGCCAAATTTAGTGATGAAAATGAAGAAAACATGACTGAGCAAGAAATAAATATGATGTTTAAAATGCAAGAATCTACCCAATTAAATGAAATAAAAAGAATACAAAAAGAATCAGCAGAAGCTTATAGAGTTTTTATTAAACACATGCGAGAAGATTGTGACCCCTTTTTATTTAAAGATATAGAAAGACAAATAAACAAGGAAACTCTTTGGAGATTAACACAGGGTGATCCTGTTTTTGACTCAATCAAGAAAAGATATAGAATCAGAGCCTTCAAACTGCCTCCTTATTTACGAAATAAAGAGTGGACCTCCACGGTGATTGAAAACGGGAAGGAGAAAGTTTTATTAAACCATTCTTTATTGGGAAATCTCAAATTAACTTTCGGAAAAGCTTCCGGGTTTTTAGTTTTCACTTCCAACACTGCACCTGATTTTCCTGTTGTAATGACAGACTTGTACGCTTTTTACAATGCTGTGTCAACCGGTATTTCACAACGTAAAACAGTACAGAATGCTGAGTATATGAACAATTATATAATGGCTATTGCGGTCTTTTATGAAACCAAATATCAAAGTGACAATTTAAGACTGTATGCTACCAAGAACGCCAAACTAACTAGTTTAACCTTGAAACAAATGTTCAAATTTTCCAATTTTTATTTTACTGGCAACTATGTCTCAGATTATGATCTAAAAAATTTTTTGATGTTTCAACCTCGCTTGAAATTGCTAAACGATTACTTTCTGACGAAAACAGCTCCAACTGAATTTTTAAGTGCTGAACGTACAACATTGGTTGACAGTTATGCAATTCGCGTCATGAATGCAAGAGCTTATGATGACATCGTCACTATAAGGAAATCAACAATCAGAAACCTTCAATTGATAATGCCTATATTTGTGATCGAAAATTGGTTGTTGTTCACAGATTTCGCGAAAATACCCTTCTTAGATTGCATGTCAAGTATTACTAGGGATCCTAACACCTTGAATTTAGTTGGAACAGGTAAAAGATATACAATCTATAAGATACCTACAACTTATTTAAATTCCGAATTTGTTGCCAATGCTTTCAAAGATTGCTTTAAATTGCCAGATAATATTATTATGCCTGAGAAGTCTATTACTAAATTAATGTTGTCAGGTAAATTATCTTACACTTCGAAAGAAGGCATCAGAGGTTGTCTGATAACGGATTACAATGAGACGAAAGACGACACGCCTATCACGGTATTAAACGTGGAATCTTTGACTTCGTTGATTTTAACCACTCAGGTTTCGCTACAAAAACAACCAGTAATGAAATTCGATCCAGAAAGTTATGCATTGTTAAATGAAACCGTTGAGACTAAAACCGAAAACAAGAGTAATGACTTATCCATTTATAGAGAAAGGATGAATAAAGCTCACGCCAATAGGGTAGCATTTTTGGAAGCTATTGAAGGTCTCGTTTACAACGCTAAAAGAAACCATAAACTTTCACTATTAAAATTTTTGTATCTGCAATACGCTTCGATAATCTTTACAGGTTTACTGGAATCTAAAATAGTACAGGCTATTAGATCATATCAAAAATGTCCGACTCCGATTGAATTGTTCGACCAAAAATTTGATAAAAAAACTTACAAGGTTAATACCGAAATGCCTCTTACAGGATTGAGAAGTGAGACTAGAGTTTATTTAAACTTACTTACGGGAGAATTTGTTCATCCAGTTGACCATCAACCTATCGATATTTTTGAGTCAATTAACAGTTTATCCAGATCCATAACAATGGACAATGCTTATTACGGTCCATTAATTAATATGAATCTTGAATCAAAACAAAAATTTGAAAAACAACGATTGTACTGGCAAAAAACTTTCGCGGAAAAACACCTAAAAATTTTTGAAACTGATTTTAAAGAAAAATGGGATATATCAGCAGCGGATGCCGGTACGATGTTCCAAGCCATGTGGCCTCCATTGAATCTAACTTACAATACGTTTGACAATTATCTTCAATTAGTACTGACATCCTGTAAAAAATGGCAACTTAATAAACCAGATACTTTCCAACTCGCAGATTTAAACTTGACTAGTGCTATGATTAAAAAATATAAAGGGCAAGGAAACAAATATATTGAATTAGCCGAAAATGTGAAACGTCTTCAATACAAAAGCAAAGCATTCGAAATAATTCCGGTTACCGAAGGTTCTGATGCCTTATTGCCTATCGAGAATGAATCAAGAGGAGATTTTGAAGAATCATCAGGTGAAGTGGAGGAAGAAAAAGAGATGTTGAATGCAGAAGAAGCCCAAAAATTCATGGAAAAATTGAAAACAAAACCATTAGAAGATTTTGATTTTGATTTTGAATTTGATGATTATGAGAATTTAGAAGAACAATACGGCGATGTTGCTGATGACGAATTCTTACAAGCTGATGAAAAGGATTTCTTACAAGAAGAGGAAATGATCATGTCCAAAGCAGACAAAGGTAATACAAAATTAAGGGAACATGTAGCACGGACACACACGAAAGAAGATGAATATGTACAGGCTATAGAACAGCAGGATAGAGTGAACGAAGCTAAACGATTTTTACAACAAAGAAATCTTCATGAAGAGGAATCGAAAAATTCAAGCGATCGGTTTAATTCGGAAGAATCAATCGAAGAAGAAAAAATAAAAAGCCGTGACAGAAAAACAGATCCTGCAACTATTGAAAAAAATAAGTTTACAGAAGCTAATCTAAAAGAATACGACTTGGAAAGTCCGTCTCATAAAATCTACAATGCCATACAGAAAAAAGAACTTAAATATTTGGCTAAAAAGAAGGCTAATTTAAATATAACCGAAGCAGTCATAGGAAATAGATACTCGGCTGGACAGAACAAAATAATTTTGCATTCTGATTTCTCTAATAAAATAATAAGAAATATTAAAAATAAATTAACTGATCATGTAGAAAAAATATTTAAGCCAATTTCAAAGGATTGGGTAGCAATTAAAAGAGTTATAAACAACTTTTCAGATTGTTTTTTGATGGCCGAATATCCCAAAATAAATCACAAACTTTTGGACACGTTCATACCTTTACCTACCAGTCACATTAGAAATGAAGGGAAGTTAGCGATGGCACTAGTTTTGAATTGGGCTGTTTTAGCGGAAAGTTTTGAAGATAGAATTATATTGCATAATGTGGCAAATTGTATTTATAACAAAACAATAGAAGAGTCCAATGAGAATGGCTGGGAAACTTACACTGAAGAAAGTGCAGAATATTGTGAAGGTAAAGCCGACATAAATGTTCACAAACAAGCCGATTTCAAAAACAACGCTGAAAATCTTTTAATAAAGGATTTATTATTTAACAATACAAGATACACTCATCTGTTTTTAGAGGGAGATAATATGGATTATGAAGATTTGGTAAACACCGTCATAAATAAATTCGAAGCCTCAGCTGATAAAGTGCCGTTGTTTGAATTGCAATGTGATTTATTTCTAGAAATTTTCAGAGTAAATACTTTTACGCAGCTTCTCGACTGGAGAGCTCTAAATGCTGGATTGAAACTGATAAAAAAACAAAACAAATTAAAAGAAGAAGACATAATTAAAATAATTATCAAATGTTTTACGATGGGTGATCCCAAAAGATCAATCAACAACTTACTTTATCGAATTTCTCTACACTTAGATCAGCCATAAATCAGTTAATTTTTTATTTTGTTAAAAAATGAAATCAACACTAATGTAAAAATTTAATAAAAATATTCGACAACAATTTAAAAGTGGAACGGGGAAATGATTGAAATTAAAAGTGTAAACTGAATTAAATTAAAATAATCAATACTTTTCCCTTCTTTTTTTATGTTATAATTTTTATTATTAAAGAAGCTTTTAAAGTTTTTG
>Ga0170475_130340322_pt1 | contig 10589 bp, 9 predicted proteins | sample Soicark_Litter_5_FD_111474 | JGI IMG/M metagenome (GOLD analysis project Ga0170475, IMG submission 111474) | Avena fatua rhizosphere microbial communities from Hopland, California, USA. Combined Assembly of 48 SPs | reverse complement strand
TCGCCGGATATCTCGGCGGGATCGTCGACGCGATCATGATGCGAATCCTCGACGCGCTGCTGTCCATTCCGCGATTGCTCCTGCTACTCGGCGTACTTGTCGCGTGGCCGCACCTCTCGATTGGCGCTTTGATTCTCTTCCTCGGACTCACTGGCTGGTTCGGCCTGAGCCGCATCGTCAGGGGTCAGGTTCTTGCGTTGAAACACGCGGAATTCGTCACCGCTGCCCAGGCCCTCGGCGCCAGTCGGCGGCGTATTCTGGCGAGGCACGTACTCCCGAACATCGTTTCGCCGGTAGCCGTAGCTGCAACCATCGGAGTCGCGCACGTGATTGTGCTGGAGGCGGGACTCTCGTATCTGGGAGTTGGCGTCCCGCAGCCGCTGGCGAGCTGGGGAAACATCATTCAGGACGGGGTCGATCAGATTGCGACACTCTGGTGGATGTCACTTTTTCCAGGTCTGTTCATGGTGCTGACGGTAATGACGCTCAATATCCTCGGCGAAGCGCTGCGTGACTCCTACGAGCGCAGGTCCTGATCTGATGGCTTCCCCACTCCTGTCGGTCCGCGATCTCCGCACCTGGTTTTACACAGAAGGCGGCATAGCAAAAGCTGTCGACGGAGTTTCATTCGAAGTTGGCGCCGGCGAGACGGTCGGCATCGTCGGAGAGTCCGGGTGCGGAAAGTCTGTCACCGCTCTGTCAATACTCCGACTCATCCAGCCGCCCGGACGCATCGAGACGGGCAGCGTCATCGAATTCGAGGGAAAGAATCTCGCCACACTGAGCGACGACGAGATGCGACGGATTCGCGGGAACCGCATCTCGATGATCTTCCAGGAACCGATGTCGGCGCTCAATCCGGTGTTCAGCGTCGGTGATCAGGTCGCCGAGGTCGCGCGGGTGCACTCCGGACTGGGTAGAAAGAAGGCGTGGGATCTGGCGGTGGAGACTCTCGCGCTCACCGGCATTCCCGCGCCTGAGGAGCGGGCGAAACAATATCCCCATCAGCTTTCTGGTGGTATGCGGCAGCGCGTTCTCATCGCGATGGCGCTCATCATGAAGCCCGCTCTCGTTATCGCCGACGAGCCGACCACGGCGCTCGACGTCACCATCCAGGCGCAGATCCTCGATCTGCTGGTGCATCTCCAGAAGGAATTCGGAACCTCCATTCTCATGATCACCCATGACCTCGGCGTGATCGCGGAGACCACATCGCGCGTCATCGTGATGTACGCCGGAGAGATCGTCGAACAGGCGTCCGTCACAGAGCTCTTTGCGCGGCCGCACCATCCTTACACTGAAGGATTGATGCACTCGATGCCGCACATCGGCCACGACAAGGAACGGCTCAACGTCATTCCTGGTACCGTGCCCGCGCCAACGAATTGGCCTGTGGGCTGTCGGTTCAGTGAGCGCTGTCCGTATTCGTGGGACCTGCCCCTTCGCGAGCATCCACCGCTCTACGATGTTGGCGCCGGCCATATATCGCGCTGTCATCTCGCGGTCGAGCCCGAGCGTCGCAATCAGCCGCACCCACCACTTGTTGTTGAAGAAGGAGCTGGCGCCGCATGACCGCCGCTACTCGCGTCAACGGCGACGTTCCACTGCTCTCGATTCGGAACCTGAAAAAGGAATTCCCGATCAGAAAGGGGGTCTTCTCGAGGCAAGTAGGCGCGGTGAAAGCGGTGAACGATGTTTCGTTCGACGTCGCTCGAGGCGAGACACTTGGCGTCGTTGGCGAATCAGGATGCGGGAAGACGACGACGGGCCGGGCGATACTGCGACTGATCGAGCCAACTTCCGGTGAGATTCACTTTGAGGGGCGCGACGTGCGCGCGATGGGAACGTCCGAGCTCCGCGCCATCAGACGCGAGATGCAGATCATCTTCCAGGATCCGGTCTCGTCGCTCAACCCGCGCATGACAGTGGGCGCGATCATTCGCGAAGGGCTCACCATACATCATCTCGCCGAGGGCGCGGCTGCGGATGCGCGGGTGAGTCAGCTGTTGCGCGAAGTCGGACTGCGGCCCGAGTACGCCAACCGTTATCCCCACGAATTCTCCGGCGGGCAGCGCCAGCGGATCGGGATCGCGCGCGCCCTATCGGTCGAGCCCAAGTTCATCGTCTGCGACGAGCCGGTGTCAGCGTTGGACGTCTCGGTGCAGGCGCAGGTGATCAATCTGCTCGAAGATCTTCAGCGAGAGCACAACCTCACCTACATGTTCATCGCCCACGATCTCTCGGTAGTCGAGCACATCGCCGATCGTGTCGCAGTGATGTATCTCGGCAAAGTCGTAGAGCTCGCGACCCGGGACGATCTGTACCGCGAGCCTCTGATGCCGTACACCCAGGCGCTGCTGTCAGCGGTTCCGGTCGCGGATCCGAAGGCGCGCAAGGAACGCATCATTTTGTCCGGCGACGTTCCTTCACCGGCGAGTCCGCCACCGGGGTGTGTATTCCACCCGCGTTGTCACCATCCGGCGAAGGACGTCGCCTGCATGAAGATCATTCCTCCGCTCGAGGAGAAGGCGCCGGGTCATTTCGTTCACTGCATCAAGCAAACTCCGACGACGATCAGCTGGGAGCAACAAAAGGCGGCGGGTGGCGTACATCCACCTGATCGGTATCTTCCGCTCGCCGCCGTGCACGCATAACGACCCCCACTCCCCCGATCATGGCCAAGCAATCGAGAGACGTTTTTCAGCAGCCTTCGGCCGGAACTGTCAGCCACGACGAGCCGCCTCCAGCGATTGGCAGGGGCGTGAGCGAGCAGCGGTTCTTCGGCCACCCAGTCGGGCTAAGCACTCTCTTCTTCACCGAGATGTGGGAGCGGTTCTCGTACTACGGAATCCGGCCGCTCCTCGTGCTGTTCATGACGGCGGCGTTGGCGCAGGGCGGCTTCGGGTTCGAGCGGAGCACCGCGTCGTCGATCGTCGGCATTTATGCGGCGTGCGTCTATCTGGCCTCGCTCCCGGGCGGATGGATCGCTGATCGACTGCTTGGTCTGCGTCGCTCGATCTGGTACGGCGGGATCCTCATTGCGCTCGGACATTTGTCCATCGCGCTGTCGATCAAGTTCGCGCATTCCGCGTTCTTCATCGGACTCGTTCTCATCGTCATGGGCACCGGCCTGTTGAAGCCGAACATCTCGGCAATCGTCGGCGACCTCTATCCTGAAGGCGGCTCACGACGCGACGCGGGCTTCTCGATTTTTTACATGGGTATCAACCTCGGCGCGCTCGTCGCCCCGCTGGTTACCGGATACCTCGGTGAGAAAGTAGGCTGGCACCTCGGATTTGGCGCGGCCGGCGTTGGAATGTTGATCGGTCTCGTGACTTATCGCATGCGTGCGGATAAGACGCTTGGCACTATCGGTGTCGACCCTGCATCGGTCGATCCCCGAGAACATCGCCGGGTGAAGATGTCGGCGTTTGTCGGCGTCGCGATTATCGCGCTGCTGGTGATCCTGACCATGTCCGGGGTGGTCCACATCAATCCGGTGTCTGCGGCGGAGAAGATGAGCCTGGTCATGCTCGGTCTCGCGCTCGCGTACTTCATCTATCTGTTCGTCGGTGGCGGACTCACCACAGAAGAAAAGAAGCGCGTCGTCGTAATCATTCTGCTGTTCATTTTCGCCACGATATTCTGGTCCGCGTTCGAGCAGGCGCCCACATCACTTAACCTGTTCGCCCGCGACTACACCGATCGCGTCGTCTTCGGGTGGGAAATGCCGACGCTGTGGCTGCAGGCCGCCAACTCGGTATTCATCATCCTCCTCGCTCCCGTGTTCGCGTGGGCCTGGATCGCGCTCGGAAAGCGCGGTAAGGATCCATCCAGCGTTGCGAAGTTCGCGTGGGGTCTCTTCTTCGCAGGCCTCGGGTTCGTCGTGATGTGGGAGGGAGCGAAGATCGTCGTTAACGCCGGCGGAAATATTCGCCTGTCTCCCTGGTGGCTGGTCTGGAGCTACTTCTTCCAGACACTGGGCGAGCTGTCGCTCAGTCCGGTGGGACTCAGCTCGATGACCAAGCTCGCGCCGTCCAAGTTCAAGGGACAGATGATGGGCGTCTGGTTCATGGCGACCGCTATCGGCAATCTCATAGCCGGACTCGTCGGCGGGCACGTGGATCCGGAGAAATTGCCGGAGATGCCCGCCTTGTTCCGTCAGACATCGATTTCTCTGTTCGTGGCAGCGGTGGTATGCGGTCTGCTCGTTTTTGCAGTGCGGCGGATGATGAAAGGAGTACCCGCCGGCCAGCGCTAATCTTCTGGCTCATGGAGCAACGAATGATGACGCGATCCGTCCTTGCTCTCACCTTTTTGCTGGTAGCTCCCTCCGCTGGCGCTCAACCGAATGGACCCGTCCCGCCCCGGATTCCCGAGATCACCGCCTCGGGTCGGGGCGAAGTACCAATTACGCCGGACCGGGCGACCGTCCTCGTAAGCGTAGAGAGTCGCGCGTCGTCCGCCGCGACAGCCGCCTCTGAGAACTCTGCAAAGATGTCTTCCGTGCTCAGTGCGCTACGCCGCTCAGGCCTCGCTCAGAGCGATATCACAACTTCCATGTACACGGTTGGCCAGGATCCCCGCTCCCTGCGCGTCGCGCCCGGAACGCCAGGGATGCCGACACTTCCAGTGGAATTCGTGGCCAGAAACACTGTCAGGGCGAATGTCCGCCGCGCCGATGATGTTGGGAAGGTGATCGACGCCGCGCTGGCGGCAGGGGCAACGTCTATTGCGTCAGTTCAGTTCTCCTCACCGACTACCGACGAAGCGCGGCGCACGGCAATCAACATCGCGGTCGCGCAGGCTCAGAAAGATGCAGACGCGCTCGCAAGATCCGCCGGTGGAACACTCGGCCGACTCTTGAGCATATCATCGACCGGCCCCGCTGGATCAGTCGTAGGCAGCGACGCGTACTTAATGGAGCGCAACTTTGTTGAAGCGGGAGGGTCGGTCTATCCGACGATGATCAACCCGCGTGATCTGACGGTCGCCGTCTCAGTATTCGGCCGTTGGGAGTTCATTCCGACGCCATCGCGATAAGGCTTACGGCCAGGTAAACACCGACGTCGGGACCGACCTCTCCCGATTATTCAGGACGTCCCGCGGCTCGACCCGGAACGTTCTGGTAAGGTCGGTGACGGTGAATCGCACTTCCCACCCCCGACCGCCCGGATTGCCCTTTACTGGAAAAGCAAAGTCCACTCGCGCCGTGCGACGAGACTGGGGGGGCGACGCGGCGAAGATGCTGATTCCGAGGGACGAGGCAAGTCCTGTGTTCACACCGAACGGAGAGTCGCCCGCCCAGATCTCCCCTGCTTCCGCGAATCCCCCCACAGCAATACTCGCAAATTCCCGGTAGCGACCCATGAGGTATCGGTCCTCCATTCTCGCGACTACGCGCCGCGCTCCGCCTTCGTCCGTCTTTCGAAAGCCACGGAGTCCTCCGTCAGGATCTGCGAAGGTCAGCTGAAACGGAATTCGCTGCAGCCAGCCGCCGCTGTAGGCCAGATCAGTCATGAACGTGTGGCGGTTGAAGGGCTTCGCATAAAAAGCCGCGCGTCCATGTGCCAGAATTCCGTCCCACTTCCCCTCTTCACCACGCCGGCCTTCACCGGTGACGTCGATCGCCGCATATGATATCGTCGCCGCCCTGCCGGCGTAAAAGTCCATCGACCCAAACCAGTCGGCTTCCTTTCCGCGCAGGAACGTCACTCCCTTGCCGACCAGCGTCGCAACCTGATAACCGGTGCGAAGATCTTCAGTGCCTTCAACCGCATCGAAGCCGCTCACCCGTACGAAGTGAACATCACGCAAGCCCCACAGGCCGTTGATGCGAGCAGTTTGATGTTTGGGATAGCGATTGGTCAGCGCCTGACTTGTGTCGGGCTGGATGCTGTCCGTGATGATGACTGGGCTCGTTCCCGGATCTTCGTCCTCGAACGACAAAGACCCTCCCACCAGCGCTACCCTGCCGAGCGGCGGCCCGATTCGAATCACACCGCCGACGTCACTGTACGAGCGCGCTAGATGAATTGAGGCTTGATCGGCGCCAGGTCGCCGGAAGTGGTAATAGTTGTCGACATTCCCGGCGGTGGTTCGCCATGAAATCTTCTGCAGATCCGTGAGAAAGGGGTGGCTGAGTTCGGTCGCCCAGTCACTGCCAAGGTCGCGGCGCCCACCCTGCACCAGCAGCTGGTACGGCCGGCCGAGAAACTGGTAGTCGACGAATCGCCCCGCGTAGGTGTCGCGAAACGTCTCTGCGTTCCTCCACGATCCATCGACGTGAATCGCGCCGCCGCTCAGGTTGTCCTCACCGAGAAGAAGCGAGTGAACGATTCCACCGCTCCCCCCGAGCCCAATCCCGAAGATTATGGAGATTTCGTCTACCGTGGTGACGGCGAGCGTGACGCCCCCGTTGCCATCGGAGTAGGCGAGCACGTTGGCGTCGGCGATGAACGGCTGCACGCGCAGAATACGCTCCGACTCCGCGCGCCTGACCTCCGTGCACCTGTCACCTAACTGAAGAGCGAGGTAGCGCCTGATCACCGACTCGCGGGTGGTCGTGTGCTGCTTGGCGGCCCACCTTCCGGCGCGGCGCCAGACCGTGTTGCCCGTGATGCGGAACGGCGGACTGGCATCGATGTCGATCCTGGTGATCCGCTCCCCCTTGCAGGTGATCGGCAGGCTATTCAGGTTTTGAGGCTGTGCCATAGTCGCCGACGCGGCGGCGAGCAGCATGACCAACGCACCCTGACGAAGAGAGATCACTCGTGTTGTCCGCGCGCAAGCCGGTTCCAGCCTGCACAGTTGCTGTTACCGCTAGCATTCGCCCAGATGGCGATACCAGTCGTGTCCGGCTTACCGCCGCTTACGTGACTGCCCTGGAAAGAGCAGGGCTCATACCACTCATCGTTCCCCCACTTTCTAGCGCCGACGCGGCTGCGTCTGTTCTCGACTCAGTCTCCGGTCTCGTTCTGACAGGCGGTGAGGATGTGGATCCGGCGCGCTACGGTGAGCAGCGTCACGAAAAAGTACGTTCAGTGAACGTCGCGCGCGATGCGACCGAAGCCGCACTCGTCGAAGAAGCCCGCGCGCGCGGAACTCCCGTTCTTGCGATCTGTCGTGGCATCCAGATTCTCAACGTCGCGCTCGGCGGAACACTCATCCAGGACATTCCGTCGCAATGCCGGACAGACATCGACCACGACGACGAGGGCGCGCGTAACTCACGCACCCACGAGGTCGAGGTCGAGCCCGGCTCCCTCATCGCCAGAGCGGTAGGTAGCGAGCACCTGAGTGTAAACTCCTTCCACCATCAGTCCGTCAAGCGCGTCGCTGACGGGATGAAAGTGACGGCCCGCTCACCTGACGGTGTCATAGAAGGCATTGAGTCCGCCGAGGACGATTGGTGGGTGATGGCAGTTCAGTGGCATCCCGAGGAAATGACCGACTCCGCCGAGCCATGGGATCGTGGTCTGTTCAAGGCATTCGCGAAACAGCTAGAAGCGTAGTGGAACTCCCCCGGGTCCTCCACGTCGACTCCGGGCGCAGCTGGCGCGGAGGTCAGCGTCAGGTATTTCTTCTCGCCACCGGACTGCGCGACCTCGGTTATCGCACGCTCATCGTCGCGCCTACGGGCTCGCCGCTCATACGCCGGGCGGATAAGGCAGGCATCCCTACTTACCGTCTGACGCTGCACGGCGAGTGGGACGTTCGATCGGCCCGCGAGCTGCGCGCCGTCGTCCGCGAGTGGAACGCCGGGATCGTTCACGCCCACGACGGGCGTTCGCACTCGATCGCGCGCCTGGCGCTTCTCGGAAAGAGAAAGACTCGGCTCATCGTCTCACGTCGTATCTCAGCCCCACCTAAACAGGTTCGCTTCAGGTACCGTCGTGGAGTCGACTCTTTCATTGCAGTCTCCAATGCCGTCAAGACGGCGATGGTTACAGCCGGCGTTCCGGCGAGGCTCATCGATGTGATCTACCCTGGAATCTCCGCGCCTGTCGTGGAGCGACCCCGTAACTGGCGCCGTGAACGCGGCTGGCCTCCGAACTCGGTCGTCTGTGGCATCGTAGAGTCGATGGCACAGGAAAAACCACTGGATCTGATCGCCGGAATCGCCCGGCGGTTGCCGGCGGAAGTTTTCCGGCGGACCAGGCTGGTCTTGCTCGGCAAGGGTAAGGGAGGAACCAGCGTCTCTGGTGTCGAGGGATTCGACGCCGGCTTCGTCGAAGAGATTCACCACGCGGTAGCCGGTCTCGATATGCTATGGCATCCCGCGCGGTCGGAGGGACTGGCCACCTCGGTAATCGATGCAATGGCGCTCGGAGTTCCTCCCATTGCATTCGCGGTCGGCGGGTTGGCGGAGGCTATCGAGGACGGAAAGAGCGGTCGGCTCGTGCCACGCGGCGACGTCCAGGCATTCGCTCGCGCCGCGGAAGAGCTGATAAGAGATGGAGACTTGCGCGCACAGCTTGCCGCCGGCGCCCGGCGTCGGGCGCAGCAGTTCGACGCGAGGACGATGATTGAGCGCACCGCGGAAGTCTATCGAACGGTCGTCCCCCGCTAACTCTAACTGGCTCACCGATTGTTGCGGTCTCTGGTTTGACGCGCAGCTCTACGCACAGATGGAAAGCCATCAAGCAATCTTCCAAGCGCTGGAATGACGTCTTCCACTTTCAGCGAATCGATGGAACTCCCTGGCCAGAAAACGAGCTCCCCGGGAATGTCGTACGGCGCGTAAGGAGCGAAGTCGGCCGGCATGAACACCACCGCGGGTCGGTTGAACGCGGAGGCGGCGTGCGAGATTCCAGTGTCGGGAGTGAATACGAGGTCGGTCGTGGCTACGACGGCCAGCGCATCGCGCAGCTTTGGCGTGGGCAGCGCCACCGCGCCCACTTCACCGGCGATCCGAACAACGCTGTCCCACTCTGATGGGACTGCGCTGACGCCGATGTTGATACGGGCATCCCGCGCCCGGACAAACTTAAGCGCGGCCACGAAATGTTCGTCGGGCCACCGCCTCTTGAGTTCCGATGTAGAGAGATTGACGAGGAGCCTGCGGCGCGACGTATCGCCCCAGCGCTCCTCAGCACCGCGCCGCTCCGCATCCGTAAGAAATATCTCAGGTCTCCAGTCCACGGCCGAGCAATCAATTCCGAACGGGACGCAGAGAGCCCGCGACGCCTCCATGTAGTTCGTCCTTTTGTCGTATTCGGGGGCCGGCAGATTATACACCAGGTCAGCGCGACCACCCGCGGCGCCTACTCTGTACTCGGCGCGCGAAGCAAGCATCACGAGAGGAGCCGAAGTAAAGATCGGCGGCTTGTTCAGCCGGCCGTCTACCACCACGTCATATCCCCGGCGCTGCACCGCGCGGAGCGCACGCGCATAACCGCCACGTGCCTTGCCATTCAGAAACAGCACTTCGCTGACGTGCGGGTTGTTTTCAAGCACTGGAGCGTTGGTGGGGGTGACCAATACATCAATCGAGAAGCGGGGATGAGCCTGCTTGATTGCACGGATCGCTGCGGTCGCCATGATAAGATCCCCGATGCGCTCGAAACGGAGATAGAGGAGGCGCATGGGTCGGGCATCCCAATCGGGAATTCTCGCCTTGCGGGGACCGGGGAGCAGGAGCGCGATCGCCTTCATCCAGAATGCGCGCCACGCGACTTCTATGCGTTTCAGTTCCATTGGCGCGCGCCGAAATCGAACGGTTTCGTGGTGCTGGACAACGTCTCGTCGCGGTTGAAGATTCGGGGACAGATGGCTCCCCACCTTTCGGCGATAATAATAACGCACAACGAGGCACGTCGATTGGGAGCTTGTCTCGAGTCGTTGAAGCCCATCGCCGACGAGACGATCGTGCTCGACGACGGTTCGGCTGACGAAACCGCTGAGATCGCGAGAAACGCGGGAGCGCGTTTATCGTACCGCGACTTCGACAACTTCGGCGCGCAAAAGCAGGCCGCTCTCGATCTTGCCACTGGCGACTGGGTCCTCTCCATAGACGCCGACGAGCGTATCACGCCCGAACTGGCCGACGAAATTCTGGCGGTGACCCGCGAGTCCACGGCGGCTGACGGCTATTGGATACGACGCCGACTTACCTACCTTGGGCGACCGCTGCGTTTCGGCGGAACGGGTTCCGACTGGGTGTTGCGTCTCGCTCGGCGCCATACCGCCACTTTTTCGGCCAAGGTGATCCACGAGAGCATGCTGGTTCGGGGACGAACCGCTCGCCTGGGTTCGGCGCTCGACCACATAAAGTATGCATCGTTGACCGAGCACATGGCGACCATCGACCGCTATACCCAGATCATTGCGGGCGAAAAGCGCCTGTCGGGAGCGCGCTTCCACATGTGGCACTTGCTTCGCATCCCCGCAGAAATTTGGAAGCGCCTCGTGTTCCAGGGCGGTTTCCTCGACGGCCGCGCGGGCGTAATTCACGCCGGCATGGCAGCGTTCTACGGTTTCCTCAAGCACGCGAAGCTGTATCGCGGGGAAGACCGTTGACGAATGCTCTGACAATCCTTCACGTCGACACCGAGCGGGGCTGGCGGGGCGGGGAGCGCCAGGCCCTG
>Ga0170475_105584933_pt1 | contig 10589 bp, 1 predicted proteins | sample Soicark_Litter_5_FD_111474 | JGI IMG/M metagenome (GOLD analysis project Ga0170475, IMG submission 111474) | Avena fatua rhizosphere microbial communities from Hopland, California, USA. Combined Assembly of 48 SPs | reverse complement strand
GGACACTTTATGAAAATAGTAAAGGTAATGAAAGTCATCACATTCCTCTTCTGATTGAATACAGCGAGCGAGAGAAAGACTTGGAGGGAGAGAGAGAGAGACAGATCATGTATGTGTATGAATGACTTGACTTCCTCCATCATCTCTCACCTACTGAGAGCGTTCTTGAAGTCAGTGTCAGTCATGTCTTTCCAATCACTGGTCTGCGTGCGGAACTGAATGGTGGCCTGACCATCGCAGCAGTTCTCGAAGCCGATCACGTCGAGAGTGTGGTCGCCCACACGCGCAGTGAACCAGCTGGTTTGCAGGACACCGGGAGAGTTGCCCCAGTTGTAAGCCCACCACATATCTCGGCGACCCTCTACTATCATCTTGCCGTCGTAGAAGATAGCACCACCGCGACCGAAGTCGACACCAGCACGAATGGCGATGTTGACGTCCTTCGCTGCAGAGAACTTGATCTGGAACCAATAACCAATGTTATTGTTGGGTCCACCGTACGTGGCAGCGTTGGAGAGCATGCGGAAGCGGGGTTGCACTGCATTGCGGGCACCGTTGTTGAACATAGTCGTAAGCTGGTGGTAGTTTTGGCCTTGGTAGGAGGCGGCGGTGTGGATCGTAAGGAAGCGCAAGGAAGCGTGTGCGGCACGAGCCGTCTGGCCCACTTGTTTCATGGCGGCCAACACCTCGCCCTCGCGTTCCTTGTTCACCAGCACTTCGATGACACAGGCATCAATGTCTTGACGACGGTTTTGCGAGCAAATGGTCTTGGCAGCCAAGATCTTGTTCGGGTCGTTGGTCAATGACTCAGGTGTGACAGGCTTGATGTCTTGAGCAGGCAGCGCCGTGCGAGAGTTGAACAATGACTGTGTTGCTGGGACTTGCCACGTGAGTGCCTTCTGCCAGCATGGACCTGTTTGACCATCGGGACTCTGGCAGTGACCGTTGAACACGCGGAAAGGACCGCACATGCCCTCAGTTGCGCCAGCGAAGGAGAACGGCACCTTGAGGTAGAAGTCAGAGTAGCGATGACCTTGCCAGCCGTGCATCATTGCGATCATCGACAGCGCCTCGGTCTCAGGAGCGCCTTCACCGAAGATGATCTGATAGCGCCAAGCAGTTGCGCCGAAGCTCCACGTCGATGCGACGAGGCGGAAGGGGCCTAGGTTGCCGGTAGTAGGGGCCGGGATGACCTTGCCGTCATAGGTGAATTCGGGGTCAGCGCGCCAGTTGAGCGGGTTCACAGCGCGCATGGTGAAGACGTGGCCGCGGAACTTCATGGCGAAACCGACGTTGAGGGACACGGCATTGTAAGGCCACACGACGGCATTGATCTGGACATCGTGGCCCTTGCTCTTGAAGAGAACAAACTCACCAGAGCGGTACATATCGTAATTGACACCGCTGAGAGTGGCATAGTGAGGATCACCGACAGCGTGGCAGTAGCCAGGAGCTTCGTTGGCCACAGACTTGGCTTGACATTGGTATGGCATCTCGATGTTGTGCAAGTTCGACTGAACAGTCGTGCGGAACAAGCCACGGATGAAGGTGTGTTCCTTAGCCAACGACCAGCCAGGGTTGTCCAACGATGACCACCAAGATTGCTGCTCGCTGCATTGGTCCTCCTTGATCATCATACGAGCATCGTTGTCCTTGATCTTGCAGCAGTGAGCCCAGTGCAAGCAGTCGAGGTGGTTGCATTGCGTCTTGTACATGCCGGTCATGAAGTAGTTGTTGGCACAAGTAGTCCAGCCGTAGTTGTTAAACTTCTGCCACCATGGGTCCCAATAGCACGAAGTAAGTTCAAGAGGCTTGCTTGCGCGGCATGCCTTGCAGCACTGAATGTGAGTGATACCCTTGAGAGTGTCCTCGTGGTTGCGGTAGATGCCAGTCAGCAAGTAACCAGCCGGGCAGCTCTGCCAGCCAGCCTCGTGGTCTCCAAACGGACGATACACGTTGTGGCAGTTGCACCAGCTAATCTCCGGAGTGGCCACACGTGAGGCAAGCTTCTTCTTGTCCTCAGAAATACGCTTCATTTCGTTGATGAGGCGTTCCTGGGCCTGGGGATTGACCAGCAGTTCAATGATGCAAGAAGGCAGAGTTGCTGCAGAAACGGACTTCTTGCACAAACTCTCAGCGGCGTCGATGAGTGCCTTGTCCTTGGTGATGTCCTCAGGCTTGAGGTTGACAGCCTCAAACGAGCACTTGAGCGTACCACTGCTACCGAAAAGCGACTGGTCGGAGCTGCACCAGTGCTTGGGCAATTCACCACACCAGCCCAGAGGGCGGCCAGTGCGATCCGTGCAGGCCACGTTGGGAACGCGGAACGCACCGCACATACCCTCAGTCGCACCAGCGAACACGTATGGCACCGACATGACAACATCCATGAAGTGGAAGCCGGCATTGTAGTAATTGACGTAGATACGCAGACCGTTGTCACGGACTAGGATACTGAGGCGACCTGCGTGATCAGTGCCTGTCTTCTGGATGTCGAAGGGACCGAGTTGGCTGAAGCCGACCTTGATGCTGGTCGTCTTGTCGTTGAACAGGTTGATACCAGTGTCGGTGTTGATGTTGTAGGCGCGGTAGCGGAAGCTCCAAGTATCCTTGCCATGACGGACAGCGAAACCTGTATTGAAGGCGACGCTGCCGTGGCGATTCTGGAGGAGGTTGACTTGTGTCTGCAGCTCGGGCTTCTTGCTGGTAGACTTGAGGTAGACGAACTCACCGTTGCCGTACCAGTCATAGTTGACACCGGACAGAATGCCCATGTGTGGGTCACCCCAAGAGTGGCAGTTACCAGGGGTCTTGTCAACTTGAATCTCGGTGCGGCACTCGGAAACAGCCTGTAGATTGCTCAGCGCGTTGCCAGCATCGCGATACAAAGAACGCATGAAGCGGTGACGGCCAATGGTTGACCAACCAGGCCTATCAAGGGTGCTTGCAATCTTGTTGCTGTTAGTGCAGACCTTGTCTACGGCACTACGACGATTATCAGGAGCATCGGCGATACCGCAACACATAATGTGGCTGATGGCAGCGAGAGTGGTCTGTGGTTGCTTGTAGTAGCCTGTGATGTATTGGTTGGTTGAACAGCCGCTCCATTGGTTGGCGGCACCCATGGTGTTGCCCACGTACTTGGAGTTGCAGCCGGTCATGCCAATTTCAGTGTTGCGCTGACCCTTGCAAGGCTTGCAGCACATCAGGTACTTGATGCCAGAGACATTGTCGACGTTGTCGCGGCTCACACCCGTAAGCAAGTGGCCAGCAGGGCATTGCACCCAGCCTGACCAGGCGGGAGGTGTGTTGACGGGAACTTGCAGACAGTTGCTGCACCAGTGAACATCGTGATCTGACATTTCCTCCAGCTCCTTCTTACGGGCAGCCATTTCGGCCATCTCGGCCTCCACAGCTTTGCCTTCCTTGGCCGGGTTCAGCAGCAGCTCAATGACACAGGCTCGTTGCTCTGTTTGAGCGACCATGCCCGCGCAGATCTTGGTGACAGCCGCGATGCGATCTTGATCCTTAGTGATCATCTCGGGCGTCAAAGCAGCAATCTTCTCCTCATACACAATCTTGGCGTCGTCGCCGGCGAAGAGGGATGCAGCTTTAGGCACTGCCCACTCGTGCGCAGCTTCAGAGCAAGTGACACTTTGACCGTCACGCTTCTGGCAGCCCAGGAACGGCGCCTTGAAGTTACCGCACAAGCCGTAGGTGTCTTCAGCGTACACGTAAGGTACTTCAACATGGATGTCCATGTAGCGCACATCGCGATGGAAGAAGCCGTAGTGAGCGATGACAATCAGACCAGTGGTCGGGTAGCGGATGGTCAGGCGACCCGAGATAGCACTGCTGGGGTGAGAGAACACCTCCAATGAGCCGATCTTGTTGAGACCTTCCTTCAAGTGCACGACGGCCGCGTTGAAGCGAGCTACGTAAGCCGAATTGGGTGTCATGGGCTTGGTGTTGCGCATGGTGAAGGTGCCGCCATCAATGTGAATGGCGATACCGGTGTTGTAAGCCACCGGGGCATGGCGAGTTTGAATCACGCTGATCTTCACAGGGCGTTTCTTGGACTCGAAGAGCATGAATTCACCAGCGCCTTGCCAGTCGTAGTTGGTCTTGGACAAGGAGACGATGTGCGTATCACCCCAAGAAACACAGGTGCCAGGAGCAATGTCGGTCTTGACAGTAGGGAAGCACTGCTGGGCAAATTGCAGCTTGCTCAGGGCGTTACCGTTGGCACGGTACAAGCCCGTGATGAAATAGCTGTGAGAGAGACTAGCAAAGCCCTTCTGGTTGATGTTGTGGGCCCAATTGCGAGCATTGCAATCGTTGTTGATGACGCGGTAGCGAGGATCAACGGGCACAATGCGGCAGCACTGGCCAGCTCGAATGGCCTCCAGACCAGCAACGCCAGCACGCACAGTCAAACCGGTGAGGTAGTGGCCAGCAGGACAATGGTTCCAATGGTTGTCCTTATCGAATTCAAACGGAGTGGAGACGCAACGAGCAGCATCCAGCTTCAGATTGCTCGAGCCACGGCAGGCACGGCAGCATTGGTACGACTCAATACCGTGCATGTTGTCCTTCTCAGTGCGGCGGATGCCAGTGACGAAGTACTCAGCGGGGCATGCGGCGAGCTGATCCCCCTTGAGAACTTGTGGGAACTTGAAGGCATTGCACTCACACCAGTCAATGTGTCCTTCAGGCTTCGTGTCGGGCACAGCGGCACGCTTGAGATCGTCAAGGAAGCGCCAAGCGACCAGTGGCGTCCACTCACCGCTACCCATCTTGTATTGGATTGTCTGGGCTTGATCACCGGCGTTCTGTACACCAATGAAGTCGACGCGGTGAGCGCCGCGGGTCACGTGAATCTCGTCGGTGTAGATAACGCCCTTGCTGCCCCAGTTGTGGGACCACCAGTGGGTGCTGGCGGCGCTGGCAACGATGGTGTCGTCGAATGCGATGAGGCCGCCGAGTTGTCATTCAGTACCGATACGGAATTGCAACTTGCGATCCAGCGGAGAGACGAAGTCGACAATGAAGTCAAAAGCAACGTGGTGTGCGGTACCATGGCAGACGGTCTTGCTCTTGAGCTCTGTCAGTTCCTTGAGCACGACATTGTGGCAGAAGCCATGGCCGTGCTTCTTAAACATGTCTGCGGCGGCATTAATGCTTGATGGAGGGGCACTGTCGCGCGGAGCGGTGCTCATGCGTAGTTCAACCCAACCGGCTTGCTTGAGCTTGCGGTCCTTGTCCTCCAACTCGAGAATTTCCTTCTCGATCTGCTCGACACTCTTCTTGTTCAGCAGCACTTCGAACATGCAGGCGTCGCGATCGGCGCGCTTCATGAGACCGCACAAGTTCTCGGCCTTGATGCGTTTCGCCAGGTTAGGCTCCAGCTCTTCCAGCGTAAGTTGCTTCAACCTGATGTGCTCAACCTTGGGAGGGTTGAAGAACAAGGTCTTGTCATGAGGCACAAGCCAAGTGGCGGCAGCAGCATTGCAGCTCATGTCCTTGTGATGGGGACCCTGGCAGTGCTTGCCGGGTTCACGGAAGGCACCGCAGAGACCCTCAGTGTGAGTTGCAAGCGGGTACTCCACGCGCACCAGCAGGTCGATGTAATTGACACCACGATGCTCCATACCCCAGTGAATCCACCAGGTGGTGCCCGTAGCCTTGTTGCGGACGGTCATGCGAGCGAAGGGTTGGTTGCCACTGCTCCAGTAATGCACCCAAATCTCCAGTTGTCCCTTGGCGTGGAAGCCGGCTTGGAACTTGACCTCGTGACCATTGTACTTGATGGTCATGGGGTCACGATGAGCGCGAGGATGCAAGTGACGCAGAGTCAGATGATCCGTCACAGTCTTGATGGCGACACCGACGTTGTAGGCCACAGGAGCATGGGCATGTTGCAGGACGTTGGTCTGTTCGCTGCCCTTGCGGGTCTTGTGGTAGACATACTCGCCCTCGGTGTAGAGGTCGTACGTGGCACCCGAGAAGGTGGTCAAGTGAGGATCACCCCAAGAGCGGCAGACCGCTGGTGTGGTGTCAAGGAAGGCCTCAGTCTCGCACTCCTGAGCACGTGTAACGAGATGCAGTTGGTTGTGGCCTGTCTCTGTGCCGCCACGGAAGATGCTGTGCAGGAAGGTGTTCTTGCTGACGACAGCCCAGCCAGGACCTGCAAGTTGCTTCTCCCAAGAGGCTTGGACAGAGCACTTCTTGCTAACGCCGGCTTCGGTGTGCTTGCCAAGCATCTTGCAACATTGAGCAGCTTCAATACAGTTGATGCCGTTGCAACCGTTCTTCCAGAAACCCTGGATGAAGTGGTTGGTGCCACAAGTGCTCCAGCCAGCCCGACGCATGGTGCTGGTCCAGCTGGCGCGAGTGCACACCAAGCTGAGCTTGGTGGTCGAGCCCTTGCAAGGGGTACAGCATTGGATGTTGGTGATGCCTGAGAGATGATCAGTGGCACTACGCTTGATGCCCGTAAGCAGCTGGTCGTCAGGGCATTTGATCCAGTCAGAGGAGTCAGGGGCCAGACCCTTCTCGTGATTGACCATGATACTCTTGCAATTGCACCAACCAATGTTCTTGCCCGACACTTGTGCGGCAAGGAGACGCTCTTCATCCTCCATCTTCTCGATCTCCTCTTTGATCTGCTTCTGCGACGCGGGAGTCGGGTTCACAATCATCTCCACGCGGCAAGCCTTGAAGTCATTGTGGCGGGCCTTGGCGCACAGACGCTTGGTAACCTCCAGGAGCTGTTTGTCCTTGGTGAGCTGCTCTGGCTCCATGTCCTTGTACTCAGCATGAGCAGCTTTGATGGCTGGACCAGTGTGCGCAAACATGCTGGTGCCAGTGCCTTGAGCCGGCACCTCCCAACGGGGAACAATCTTGGCGCACACATCGGTACGACCGAAAGGATCCTCGCATGCAATACCAGGCTTGCGGAAAGGACCGCAGAGACCAGCGGTGTCACCAGCGTAGGTGTATGGCACACTGAGAACAATGTCCATGTAGTGGACGCCACGGTGTTCCATGCCCCAGGTCACCCACATCTCGAGTCCAGTGTCCCAGATCTTCAATGTAAGACGGGTGAACGCGGTAGCGCCGACTTTCCAGTTGTGCACCCACAAGTCGAAATGGCCCTTGCGCTGGTAGCCTTCCTTCAAGGTAATGGCGTGGCCGTTGAACTGAATTTCTGGGCGTGAAGGCTCGAGTGGCTTGGCGATGCGGACAACGAGCTTGGAGGTCATGCGAACAATGCCGAATGCGGTGTTGTAAGCAACGGGCTCTTTGCGCGTCTGGATGACATTGATTTGCGTGGCCAGAGCCTTGGCGAGGAACAGGACGTACTCGCCGTCAGCGTAGAAGTCGTAGGTGTGACCAGAGAGGGTAGTGAAGTGAGGATCACCCCAAGAATGGCAGTGGCCAGGACGCTTGTCGACGGTAAGGACAGTCGTGCATTGTGTGGCCAGATCCAGATTGTGTAGTCTGTCGCCAGGGCCGTGGTACATACCCTTGATAAAGTGATGACGCTTCACGCGGGCCCAGCCGACTTTATCGAAGCCTTTCTCCCACGAAGTGCGAACAGAGCACTTGCGAATGGCAGCAATAGCCTTAACGCCGTCTTGGATCTTGCAGCAACGAGCTTGCGTCAGTCGGCTGAGTTCAAGACCGCCGTTGTGACGAACACCCTGCACAAAGTAGTCATCCTTGCAGCGACCCCAGGTCTTCGGCTTCGGGAACTCCCAATCGGCAGTGTAGCAACCCGCGACGTCGAGAGTTGGGCCCAAGGCACCACGGCAGGGTTTGCAGCATTGGAAGCGGTCGATACCGGAGAGATCATCGGTCTCACCGCGGCTCAGCGCAGTAAGAAGAGAGCCAGGAGGGCAGGTCACCCACTCGTTCGACTTGGCGTGCATCTGCACCTTCATCATGGTGCATTGACACCAGCTAGCTTGATCTTCTGGCACGTGATGCGCAGCGAGCATCTTGGTGAAACGCTCAGTAATCTTGTGAATTTGAAGCTTGAAATCATTGGTGACCTTCATGGTGACTTCACCACGAGCCTTGTTCAAGGCATCGTGCATTTGACGTTCCCACTTGTCCTTAATGTTGTTCAGGGCCAAGTTGTGTTTCAAGTTGACGGACTTCATCTGGTCGCCATACTGACGCTCGTATTGCGCACGCAGACGGGCGCGCAACGCCTTCTCCATCTTGTCCATCTTGTCTTGCCACTGCTTCTTCAACAGCTTCATAGCTGAGGCGTGCTTCTTCTTGCAGTGCTCCTTTGCCTTCTTCACAGCCGCAGCCATCTGCTTCTTCACGGATGCCAGCTTCGTGTTGGTCTCTGAAATATGCTTGGCCGACATGGCGTTGAGCTGCTTCTTCCAGCCTTCATCAGCCTTTTGACGCTCAAGAGCCAAACGGTCTTCACGTTGCTTGCGAGCCTTCTCCCACGCGGCTTGTGCCTGCTTAAGAGCGCGGATTTGCGCCAACTCAGCGGCTTTCTTGCTGGAGCTCATCTCGGTGGAAGCCTTCCGCTTCAGAGCGGCGAGTTGACTGGCGAATCCGTCACGGATCTTCTGTTCACGCAGGGCAGCCGCCTTCTGTTCCGCAGCGCGAGCGGCACGGACCTTCTCATCGTATTGGTGCTTCAGACGCTTGGCATCGTTGAGCTTCTCTTGGAGCAGCTTTCGCTTTTCGGCATCGTGCTCATGAGCAAGCTTCTTCTTGAGGGAGTGCAGCTTGCCAGCCAGCTCCTCAGCGTGACGCTTGCGCTCTGCAGCGACGGCCGCCCGCTGTGCCTTGAGCAGACCCTCTTTCATCGCGCGGTGACGTGCCTCAATGGCCTTTTGTTCCTTCACAAACTGGCGATGCTGTTCCTTAAGACGCTTTTCGGAGGCCAAAGCCATCGCGCGTTCGGCTTCGTTACGTGCCGCTTTGGCGAGGGCGTGTTGTTGAGCCAGCTTCTCCTTGAACTGCTTAACCAGATCTTCCTTCTCTTGCTTGGCCTTCGCCTCGGCCTTGCGGAGTGACGCCTTCATCTTCTTCTCGTGCATATCCTTGAGCGCTTTCTCACGGTGGGCGGCTGAGATCAGAGCCTTCCTCTTCTCCTTGTCCATCTCGTGAGCAGCCTGTTTGCGCAGCTCTTCAATACGCTTCTTAAATGCTGCAGCCTCCGCCTTCTGCTTCGCGAGAAGCTTTTCGGCTTTCGCATGCTCAGCAGCCAGCTTGTGCTGGAGGGTACGAGCGTGTAGGAGAGCATCAGCGCGAGCGCGAGCAGCTTCGGCCTTCTCCAGCTTCAGCTTCGCAGCATTTTGAGCAGCGGCGTCCTTAGCCGCAGCCATTAGCTGCTTGTATTTCTCCACTTGGCCAGCGTACTTGGCTTCTTGATCAGCCAGCTTCTTCTTAGCCAGCTGTTCCTGCTTCTTCTGTTGGTCATGCATCTGCTTGTCATAGTACGACTTCATGCGTGCCGCTTGCTTCAAGGCCAGCTTGATCTTCTTGGCAGCGTCACCTTGAGCAGTGAGGAATTTACGCTCCAGCTCCTTCTGCTTGAGAGCCCACTCGCGTTCGCGTTGCTGCTTCTCTTCCAGAGCACGTTTGGCTGCGGCGGCCACAGCCAGCTCGCGCGCCTTTTGAGCGGCCTTCATCTTGGCAATGGTATCCTGTTGTGCCTTGTGAATGGCTTGGAGACGAGCACGAGCTTCAGCCTCTTTGGCCCTGTCACCCTTGGCAGCCTCCAGTTGTTTCTTCAGCAAGTCTTCCTTCTCAGCGAACTTGGCCAGCAGCTTCTTCTCTCGAGCAATACGCTCCTCGCGGGCCTTCTTCAGCACATCGTTGACTTTCTTCTGCCAAGCGTGCTTGCGGCGCTTCTCTTGCTTCATCATTTCGCGGACCAGTGCACGTTCACGTTCACTGCTCTTGCTACGCTCGAGCTTCATCAGATCGGCCATGCGCTTGCGGTAAGCAGCAGCCTTCTCGCGCATCTTCTGAGCCAGCAATTTGGCATGTGCCGCCGCCTTCTTCTCGGCCTCTTCGCGCTGATGACGCAGAAAGCGGAACTTGGCCTGGGCTTGCTCACGATAAGCACGCATGGCTTGGAAGTACTTCTTCTTGTCTGTCTGGGCCTCAGCCAGCTTCTTGTCGTACGCGATCTTGGCGTCGTAGGCCTTGACGCGATCCACTTTGATCTTGCGGTCGTCCGACTCCTTGCGGCGTTTGAAGTCCATGGCCACCTCCTTGAACTTCTCACGCTCAGCCTGCAGAGTATTGAGGCGCTCACGGAACTCCTTCTCCAGTCGCTTTCGCTCTTCTGCGGCTTTGGATTTCTCGGCAACCAACAGAGCCTTGGCCTGGGCAGCCTCTTGCTTCTCTTTCTCGGTCATTGCGGCCTTGATGGGTTGAGAGACAGCGGACTTGGCACGCTGAATGGCGGCTTCCTCTCGGGCAATCTTCTGAGCATGAGCTTTCACGCGAGCACGCTCTTTGGCAAGCTTCTTCTTCTGCTTTTGCAAGTGATGACGCTTCTTCTTGTCCTTCTTGCCGTGCTTCTTGCCATGCTTCTTGCCATG
>Ga0170475_118864457_pt1 | contig 10590 bp, 6 predicted proteins | sample Soicark_Litter_5_FD_111474 | JGI IMG/M metagenome (GOLD analysis project Ga0170475, IMG submission 111474) | Avena fatua rhizosphere microbial communities from Hopland, California, USA. Combined Assembly of 48 SPs | reverse complement strand
ATTCCCATGAATACTCAAGCAACAAATTCGTCGAATTCAACTGCTTCAACTACTATTGGCATAAAAGCATGCGCTAACCGGCAAAGCTCACTACATTGACCATAAAAAACACCAGGTCTGGTAATTCAGGTTTGTATATAGTTGTAGCGTCCTGGTATAGAATCAATTTTTATGCCAAATGATGGAACGGCCCAACTATGAATAACATCATCCGCTGTAGTTACAAACCCTATTGCAACTTCGATAGGTAGCAGAATCCGCTCATCCACTGAAAGCAACCTCAAATCACCTAATTCAAGATCTTCTGTTGGTAGCATACAGCTATCAAAAGATATAGTTTCAAAATCGGAAAGAGAGCAATCATAAGATCAATATCATTGATGACCTACCGCTTTTAATACAACCGAAGGGCTCCAACTAAAAGCTTCCGTGCTGTATAAAAGGGCAAATGATGGAACTATTATACAAGATAAAATTAAAACTGGTATCATTGTTCAACAAATTTCCCATTTTACACTGTGGGTAATAGGTACTATATAATTTTTGCGCTTTTTCATATTTTTTAAAGTATATAATAAAGTGTATACTGTTGATACAAATATTATAATCAAAACCGCCATAATATCATGATGTAAATCAACAATTCCCTCCATCAACGGGGTTGCTGGAGTTTGAAAATTTATTTGTCAAGGAGTTGGGTGGTCAAAACATACACCATCTTTAACTAAATCAAAATTAGGACCAATCTTTGAAGATTTTAAGTTATCTCATTTAAAATTTACCGATTTATTAAAAAATATAGAGTTTATTCCTTTTTTTTTATATAATTTAGACAATAACGTATAAATCTGCTTATAACTTAATTTATAAAGCATAGCGCAGTATCCACTCGCCCTCACTATTTTCATAAATTCATCAACATTATAATAAAAACTAACGTATTTATGCAAACTAGGTACCTTGGCGAGTCCACGGTAATTCATGAAAAGTTTTGCTAAGACTGAGCGTCTACTATATTTTCTATTATAGTACTCAATTCTCGGAATGAAAAATCAAAATACAACAGGTTGTCCAAATCTCCAACCATTAGGCATCAGACACTTCTCACCTAATAAAGTTGCAAATAACATTATACCCAAAAATAATGCTAAACCACCAGCTGAAACATAAGATCCGACAGTTGCAATAAAATTTCAATTTGCATAAGAATCTGCGTAATCTGGAACTCGTCTAGGCATTCCAGCTGTTCCTAACGCGTGCATAGGCGCAAATGTAAGATTTACACCAAAAAACGTCATAAAAAATTGTAACGCCCCTCAATATTCATTATACAATCTTCCAACAAATTTATTAAACCAAAAATAAAGACCGGCATATATACTAAATACCGCCCCCATCGATAAAACATAATGAAAGTGCGCCACTACATAATATGTGTCATGCAATGCGAAATCAAGTCCGCCGTTTGATAAAATAATTCCACTCAGACCCCCAACAGTAAACAATAAAATAAAACCTACTGCATAGGCTAGCGGAGTTTTAACTACAAACCTCCCTCCAGATAATGTAAATATTCAACTATATACTTTTACTCCAGTTGGTATTGCAATAGTTGCCGTTACTCCTGAGAAAAGTGCTCTTGAATCAACATCAATTCCAGTAGTATACATATGGTGCCCCCATACGAAAAAACCTAAAACTCCAATTGACATCATCGCGTATACCATTCCTGTATAATTTCAAATACGCTTACCCGCAAACATTGGTAAAATTTGGCTAACTATCCCAAATCCAGGAAGAATTAGAATATAAACTTCTGGATGTCCAAAAAATCAAAATAAATGCTGAAATAAAATTGGATCACCACCCCCGGCAGGATCAAAAAATGTTGTATTAAAATTTCTATCTGCTAATAACATTGTGATTGCTCCGGCTAAAACTGGTAAAGAAAGTAAAAGTAAAATTGCAGTAATAAATATCGACCAAACAAAAAGTGGTAATCTATGCATAGTCATTCCAGGGGCTCGGCCATTTACAATTGTTGTTATAAAATTTATAGCTCCACCAATTGACGAAATTCCCGCTAAATGTAAACTTAGTATACCCAAGTCAACGGCAGGTGTGTAATGACCTATTAGAGAACTAAGCGGTGGGTATAGAGTTCAACCTGTGCCCATTCCCTGGTCGGTAAGTGCCCCGCAAATCAAAAGTCCTAGCGAACTCGGAAGTAACCAAAAACTCAAATTATTTATTCGAACGAACGCCATATCCGGCGCACCAATCATTGGTGGAACTAATCAATTTCCAAAACCACCAATCATAATTGGCATTATTGTAAAAAAAATCATTATTAACGCGTGAGCTGTTACAATTGTATTATATAATTGATGATCGCCATTTAAAAAGTTTCCTCCAGGAAACGCTAAAGCTGTTCTGATTATTAATGATAACATAGTCCCAAGAATACCGCTAAAACCACCAAACAAAAAATATAAAGCTGCAATATCTTTATGATTTGTTGCGCACGTTCACCTTTGAATTCAATGAATTGAATTTTCAAGGCGCAGAATACCTAAGTAAAGCTCTTTTATTATTTCTTTTAATAAATTTAAATACAACATTAACCGCTTAGCGTAACTAACGAACTTAAACTTACATTTACTGTCATTTTTTGATATAATATAACTAATACCAGACCTATTATTGATTCCACTGCAACAATAATTAATAAAAACAAGAAATAAATTTGAGTTGCAAAATCATTCAAATAAAAATCTGTATATAAAAACCACATCAAAAAACCATTATAAATAATTTCTAAATAAATTAAAAAGAAAATTAAATTTTTTTTATTAAAGAAAATACCTAGGATTCCTAAAACGACAATACTTACAATTAATATTTCTAAATATACTATATTAGACATAATTTCCTGTTAAATTAATAATAAAACTATAAAATAAAATAAACCCAATTGATAGTGGTAAAAATTTTTTCCAGCCTATTGCCATTAACTGATCATACCGAAATCTTGGTAGGATACCACGAACAAAAATAAAAATAAAGACCATAACAATTACCTTTAGATAAAAAATTATTTGTGAAGCATATCCTAAAAAATAAAACCCACCACCGAAAAAAGTTACTATATAACTACAGCTTATGAAAATATTATTATATTCTGCTAAAAAAAATAATGAGAATACTAAACCTGAATATTCTACATTAAATCCAGCAACCAACTCTGCTTCAGCTTCTGGCAAGTCAAAAGGTGCGCGGTTTGTTTCAGCCAACATTGTTATGAAGAATAATATGCATGATGGTAAAAAGACTAACCCAAACCAAAAATTTTCTTGAAATTGAACAATATCTAGCAAATTCAAAGATTCCGTAAAAAAGAAAATTGGAATTAGCAATAACCCAAAATAAACATCATATGAAATCATTTGAGCTGCAGATCGCATACCACCTAGAAATGAATACTTTGAATTACTGGCCCAGCCTGCTAATATTACACAATAGGCATTTATGATTGATAAAATAAAACTTAAAAATACTGTATGTTTCACTTCTAAAATCGGAAAAAATAAATTTACCGGAATCAAAGCTCAGTGAAATAGGCTTACTACAAACATTAAAAAAGCTGCAAAAAAAAAAATAAATTTATTGCTTTTAAATGGAATTATATTCTCTTTTAATACCAATTTAAAGCCATCAACAAAGGATTGAAGAATACCTTCGAATCCTACAATTCTAGGTCCGCTTCTTCGTTGGATTGCTGCTAAAATTTTTCTTTCACTTAAAATTACAAAGGCAATTCCCAACAAAACAGGAACGTATGTTAGTAAAGCGTTTAATATTAAAAAAACTATTACTTTCATATGTAAAAAATTAGAAATAAAAATAATCAAATGACATCAACAAAGTGTCAGTACCAAACGGCAAACAAGAAGCTCATATGCGCAGCCCCGGATAACTCTCCCACTACCAATTTTCGAAAATTATAGCATAAAGATAGTGTTCCCAATAGAACGTGAAGACCGTGAAACCCTGTTCCAAAAAAAAAAACAGATCCATACGCACCATCATTTATATCATACCTGGAAAGTAAATACTCTACAACTTGAAAAATCAAAAATCAAACTCCTAGAAAAATTGTTCATAACAAGCCCAAATACGTTTGATTATAATTTTCTTTTTTCAAAGCATTGTGCGCTCAAGTTACAAAAAGACCAGACGTTATGAGTAACAATGTATTCAATAACGGTAAATTTAAAAATGAGATGGTTTCTATTCCGTAGAAAGGTCATCTAAATCCGACGTTTTCATTTCCTGCAAATGAAAAATGAAAATACGCTCAAAAAATGGATACAAAAAACATAATTTCAGACAGTAAAAACAATAGAAAACCTATTAGGTAGTCTGTATTTACTTTAACAGTATGATATCCTTGTAATGACTCATAATTTATATGTTCAAATCAACAATATAAAAATGCTAGAATAATTCCTACATATAAAGCAAAACTTAAATAACCATAAATTCCATGTTTTACACTGCAAGAAGCTGGGGACTCAAAAATTTCTCAATACAAAAGGCCGCTTCAAAGATAATTCACAAATGAGAATGAGAATAAGAATAAAAAAAATGACATAGTTATTGGAATATAAGTACTATCCCCTCCTCCAGAACTACTTCTTATTTGCTTTGAAACGTACAATTTTTCATAAAGTTTTTGCTCCTCTAAAAGATGAAAATTGTGACTTTGAGTTTCTGGGAAATTTAAATTGAACATTTCCTTTTGGCTCAAATTTTCTATAAGTATAAAATGAAAACAATATACTATTTTATTAAAATAAATTTCAAGATTTAACATGTTCAGCATCTCTTATCTCTTGGACTAATTGAATCTTTAAGTTTAAAATTTTACCAACAAAATCTACAAAAAAAATTTCCTTGTAACCAGAAAGTGGAAAGGATTTTCGTAGCGGATAGCCTTTAAACCCATAATTTAGTAATAAATGGTGTAAATTTGGATGGTCCTTGAAAAAGATTCCAAACGATTCTCAAATTTCTCTTTCGGGCCACCCACTTCCTTTAAATATTTTTGAATTTGACTGTATATTTTCTACTTCGCTACAAAACGTAAAATACGCGAAAACAGTGTTATACTTGATACTGAAGGTATAACAAAGCACCCCAAACCTATAATGTTCAGCTGGAAAATCTAAGCATCACATATTTATAAATGAATCGTTTTGAATAGCTGATCAAATTTTATAAAAATATATACTTTTACTTGAATTCTTTGTAATCAAGTAGTACATAAAATCTTTGTATGAAATTTGGTAACTAATCATTTTAACTTCAAATATATATATAAAGTGCAATTATGTGCATAGTCCCCAGTAAAAATATACATATGTAATTATACAAGTGCGACCCAAGTAATTTATCGGTATTTTTTACGTAGTAAAGCGTTGTGACGGAAGCCCCTTCTGGACCAAAAGGCTCAATGAAGCCTTTTTCTATTCATTTGTACGTTAAATGACAACCCCGAACAAAATAATAAACAAACCAATAATTTACAATTCAGTCGTAGTATAGTTTTTTACCTATTGCTTTGAATATTGTTGGTATATATCTTAGTGTTAAAGGTTCGCCAATAATTGTACTAATGTGCTCTATTTTACGTCCAATTGGAATTCAACAATCCAAAACTAGGATCCAATGTACAAAACATGTTCCTATTAAATACATAATTACACTTAAAGCGTGATTCAGTTGTGTTGATGTAAAATTAAAAGCCGTTGCAAATTCAGGTGTAAAGCTTCATAAAAATATACCAAAAAATAATGCATATTCGGCCAAAAGTCAATTATTGTGATCAATTGAGTAGCGATATACATAATATATAACTACGTCGCATAGTAAAAAAAAACAAATGAATAAATATGCAATTTGCGGGTTGATTTCTACACATCTTATAATGATTAGTACACAGAATACTCCCATGAATTTATGTCCATAACGAATTGTTTTAAAAAAAGGATCCTTCGGATTTTCGGCACGTCTGTAGCGTCTAAATCAGTCAGCTTGTCGTTGGAGTACATAGTGTAAAACGAAATACATAAATATAGCCATCAATCTTGGATTTAAAATTATTTCAAGAAATCTAACTACATATCAATGGATAGAATATTCGACAGTTTCATAATCTAACTCGTAAGGATAATTTGTGTCCAAATTCAATACCGAATATGTTACGACCGAGCATATTAAGCCCATAATAGGCAATATTACTGTTATATCACCTCTCGACCATTTATTCTCTGCCATTCCGAATTTCCGAAATCCTAGATCAACAGTTACCAAATTTTGTCTCAATATTGTGTAAATTTCACTAAGTAAAGATTTGTTAATAAAACTAAAAAAGCTGGTTATACCCAAGCAATATCAAAATGGTAAGTGTTCAATATCCAAGTAATGATCATGCATAAAATGAGTAAAAATTGTATCTTTTAAAAACCCACTATTTATGGGTTTATATAGAATTAAAACTGAAAATATAGTCAACAACGCAAGTAACGTTAAAACTACAATAAATCTTACATCTATTTTTTCATTTATTTTTTTTCCTTGTTCCGCACAAATATTCATTACACATGAATTATACGATATTGTAAGCATAAAACCCATTACAGAAAAAAATCCAATTACAGTACGTTGAAATAGAAATGTATAATTCGAAAGTTCAATAATACAATCTTTTGAATCCAGCGATGAAAAAAAATAAAATCCATCAAGTGCAAGAGACCCGATTGTAATTATTGCGAATAAAAAAGAAGACGCCCCCCGCACACCTTTTATCTTTCTCAAATCTTGATCTTTATAAAGTACAATTATAACTCCACCAACAAGAAATAACAATGCTTTAAAAAATGCATGGCTTATTAAGTGATAAAAAGCTAAATCATACTGTGAAAGGCCACACATTAAAAGCATGTATCCAAGTTGACTACAAGTTGAGTACGCTATGATCTTTTTCAGATCCTCTTGAAATAAACCAATCAACGCCGCAAAAAATGCAGTTAAAGCACCTATAATTGTCATTCAATTTAATGCAAGAGAACAAAATTCAAAAATAATGGATAACCTGATAGTTAAGTATATCCCCGCAGTAACCATAGTTGCTGCATGTATTAACGCCGAGACTGGGGTCGGACCCTCCATTGCATCAGGTAGTCAAGCATGAAATATTATTTGAGCTGACTTCGACATTACTGCAATTAAAATTAAAACTGCGATACAATTTGCAATACTAACATTTCAAAAAAGAGGTTCCTTCAATGCAACAAGGTAAGGATAGGTTGCATAGATTACGCGATAGTTGCAACTGCGAATTGTTCAGCACAACAATCCAATGGCTAGAAGTAAACAAATATCTCCTACTCTATTAATAACTAAAGACTTTATACTTGCTTTTCCGGCTGCAATTCTTGTATTTCAAAATCCTATAAGTAAGTATGAGCAAAAACCAACCCCTTCTCACCCAACAAATAAAATCAACAGATCATCTGCGCACACAATAATTAACATAAAAAAGGTGAATAATGATAGATAACTCATAAATCGAGGAAAATGTGGATCCTTGACCATATAAGCACACGAATACAAGTGTACTGCATATGAAACTATGAGAACTGTCGTCATCATTATTAAACTCAGTTTATCAAATAAAAATGTGATATCCACAGATATATCACCAACTGAAAATCAGTTACCGAGTTTAACATAATCAGCTCCAGTTTTTCTGTAAGTACAAAATAAAAAATATACACTCAATGTAATGCTAGCCAATAGATTCATTAAAGTGAGTCGCATCACTCCCTTATAACCAATGAACCTACCAGTTATAGCAATAAAAATAAAATTTAATAATGGCAACAATATTATAGCTATTAACATAACTTTTTAATTGAATAATAATTAATCTCACCAGCTAAATAATCAATAATTATATTTGGATAACACCCTAATATAAGTGAGTAGATACAAACTAAACCTATGGCATAAAATTCTGATTTTCTAACATCTAAAATATGTGCAATAAATCGCTTTGTATTTCCGTACATTACTTTATTGAAAAGCAAAATTGAATAAATCAAAGCAAGAAAGAGTCCAATACTTGCGAAAAAATACATGAACAAGTTGAAATGGACTAATCCCAATAAAATTATAAATTCAGCTACAAAATTTAAGGTCAACGGAAATCCAAAATTTGCTATTGTTGTTATTAAAAAACATGTACCAAATAACGGCATACCAATAATTAAACCACCATAGTAATCTATTTGCCGTACGTGATATCGTTCATATAAAATACCAACGCAACCAAATAGTCCACTTGATACCAATCCATGAGCTCCCATTAGAAGAACCGCCCCAGTTAAACCAAATACATTTTGTGAAACTATACCTAATACAACAAAAGACATATGACTAACTGAGGAATATGCAATTAAGGCTTTCATATCTTCTTGAACAATTGCACACATTGAACAGTGTACAATACCGAATGCGCACATACAAAAAATCATTGGAAGAAAATAGTAACAACCATAAGGAAATAGATTTACACATACTTTTATTAATCCATAACCACCAAGCTTTAATAAAATGCCCGCAAGTAATATGGAACCCTCCGTATTTGCTTCAACATGTGCTAACGGTAATCATAAGTGAAATGGAAATAAAGGTATTTTTATAGCAAATGCTCAAAAAAAAAAGAAAAACATGATTATTTGTTTGACCTCACTAAAATGATATAATTCTAATAAAATAAAATTTGTTGTATTTGTACTCATTATTAATAAAAATATTCCAACTAACATAAGAATCGCCCCAGCAGAAGTGAATAAGAAAAAATAATAACTGGCTAAAGCCCTTCTTGTAGCCGATCCCCACTTCAGTATCATAATAAAAATTGGTACTAAACTAAGTTCAAACATGGAAAAGAAAATAATTAAATCTTCTGTAGTAAAAAAGACAAACAAAATTAGTTGAACACACCAAACTAACATATTTAAAAAATTTCTTTCCTTTCTTTCAGTTTCATAATTTATTAAAAAACACATATTCGCTAAAAAGCAAGTTAAGATGCACAAAAACATCCCGATAGAACGAAACCCGAAAACTACGACTCAATTTCAATTCATGGTAGGGATTCCTAAATTAATAAAAAACTCAAATTGTGGATTTAGAATTAGTTTGTTGAACAAAACTCAATAGCTTAATAAAGAGCACATAACTAAATTTCCACAAGTTAGCATGATCAATTGACATCATTTAGTATAATAACTTACTAATATGATACCTGTAAGCAAAAAAAGAAATAAATACCAAAATTTTAGCACCATTAACTAACAGATTCATGCCCAATAATACTGACGCATTTCCGTGCAAAATGGCAAACCATAGTTCGTCTAGAACTGTTAAAACATTTTAATACTCTGGTATCTATAAAATTCAAAGATTTTATTATAGTACCACTGACACCTCCAAACAAAAAGTAGGAAACAACAACCCTACGATCTGTTGCGCACACTCGCCTTCTAATTCACTGAACTAGATTTTCAAGGCGCCGAATACCTGAATAACCTTTTTTTATTAACTTTTTTAATTGATTTGGAGTAAACATTTTTTCTACATTTTGAATAAATTCAAATACAACTTTAATATTTTTCTCGCTTAACTATTATATTTATTTACTATCGACAATAATTCAAACCCTTTGAATCATATTATAATCAGAAATTGTATTTTTCCAACACACTACCTTTTTCCCGAAAAGGGTTGCTCAACTATTTTTCATAACAATGCCGCCCTAATAAGTTTTCCCTTACAAACTAGGGTTGGAAAGTATACACGCTTATTTATTTAAATTATTTACTAAAACGTACCGCTGTACATATAAACTAACGATCTATCTCTCCGAAAACTAAATCAAGAGAACCTATGACAGTTACCAAATAAGCGATTAAACTATTTTTCACTATCTTATTTATACCTTGTAAATGAAAATAACCAGGAGAGCGAACACCAACCCGATATAAATCTTTGTCTGTTGTTGTTAAAAAAACTCCAAACTCACCTTTCGGAGCTTCTATTGCTGTATATGTCAAATTTTTTTCAAAAATTTCATTTTCAGTATAATATTTAAATCGTTGAATTACTGCTTCCATTGAATCTATCATTTCTTCTTTTGAAGGAACTTTTATTTTTTGGACTTCGCTTGAAAGCGTACCGTCAAGTAATAAATAGCAACACTTTTTTACAATATCTACTGAAATATGCATTTCTGCCATTCTAATTAAATAACGTTCGTAACTACAGCTTGTATACCCGACCGGAACTTTAAAGTCAATTTGATCATAAATCTCATATGGCATATTTTTTCGAAGATCTCAATTTAAGCCGGAAGCTCTTGCCATCACTCCACTAAATCCGTACTCTTTTATCGTACTCCTGCTAACAAACCCCACACCCACTAAGCGTGCTCGTCAAATTTTATTACATGATAATAATTCT
>Ga0170475_122908408_pt1 | contig 10594 bp, 6 predicted proteins | sample Soicark_Litter_5_FD_111474 | JGI IMG/M metagenome (GOLD analysis project Ga0170475, IMG submission 111474) | Avena fatua rhizosphere microbial communities from Hopland, California, USA. Combined Assembly of 48 SPs | reverse complement strand
TCTTGATCGATGATGATCGCTCGAACAACTGGGTCAGCACCCAAGGCGCCTCAGCGCCGCGCTGCTTCGACCAGCTATTGTTTGCCGTGCAAGCTGCGTTTGGAGCGCTCGGGCCATGAACTATTTTCCGCAGACGGACGGGACGCACGCAGCGAAGCGTTGGCCGGCTAGCGCCACGGCGACGGTGCTGCTCTGGATTTCGCGCACGTTGCTCAGCTTGCTGGTTCTCTATCCCTTGCTGCAAGCCGTCAAGGCGTCCGGCATGGTCAGCGGTCCCGATGCCGACGCGGTGCTGTTCCGACCGGGGTCGCTGCTGTTGCTCGAGATGTTCCGAGTGGGGGCGCCAGCACTCGGCGCGGCTCTGCGCACGGCGTTGCTTCTGAGCGCCATCGCGGTGCTCACACAACTGCTACCGCTCTCCGTGGCGCTCGACCTTTTGCTTGACGACGGACCCTCCCTTCCCGAACGCTTCCGGCGTGCGCTCCGGCTTTTTCCGAGATTCGTTGGGCTCGGCGGGGTCGCGATCGCGGTCCAAGCGGCGTTGCTCCTGCTGGCTAGCCTGCTGAGCGCGGGCCTCAAGTCCCCGCTCCAAAGCGGCGACGAGCGGCTCGCCACGTTGGCGCCGCTTTTCTTGTTGGTGCTCGCGCTGGTCGGCTGCGGCTGGGTCGGCTGTGTGCTCGATGTCGCGCGAGCGACGCTAGTCCGCACCGAGCAAACCTTTCGGGAGGCCTTGGTCAGCGCTCTGATCTGCTTGCGTGAAGAACCGCTGGCCGTGGTCGCCGGCGGGTTTCCGGTGGCGGCCGCGAGTGCGTTTGCCTACCTGTGCTGCGTGTGGCTGATGGCCCGCCTCGATCTTGCTCACGCGTCTCCGCGAAGCCTCGCGTTTTCGTTCGCGGCTCACCAAGGGGCTGTGTTGTTCACGATCGCTTGGCGCGTGCGCTGGTTGCGCCAGGCCATTGCGCTCAGCGCACGCTCAAACGGGTAGCAGCTTGCGGTAGAGCTGCGCGTAGCGGCGCGCGGGCCGATCCCACGCCACGTCGAGCCGCATCACCCGCCGACGGAGGCGCGCGAACGCCGGGTTGCCGTATGCGGAAAAAGCCCGGGAAACCGCGCCTTGGATTGCCTCGACATCCAACCGGTCGAAGAGGAAACCCGTTCCGGCCTCGAGATCCGCGTCGGCGTCGACGATCGCGTCTACGAGCCCGCCGCTCGCGAACGCTACCGGAACGGCCCCATAACGCTGAGCGAAGAGCTGACGGTTGCCTCCTGGCCCACCCGCGGAGAGCACGAGCGCGACATCTGCGCCGGCGAACAATTGACGCGAGGAGCGCTCGTCGACCGAAGCCGCACAGGCGAGATCCCCCGAGTACTCTTTGGCCAAGGCTTGAAAGCGAGCGGCAGCGGCGGGCGCGCCGGTGTTGGCAATCACGAGCGCCAAGTCCAGCTTCAAGATCTCGGGCAAGGCCTGGTACAGAGCATCGATACCGGGATCCTGAGCGAGATCCCCGATGAACACGAACAGCGGGCGATCGAGCTCGAGCTCGAGCTCGAATTTCTTGAGCACCGCGACCTTGGAGCGCCCCTTGTTGGAAGGATCCTCGGCGTCGAAGCGGCTTTCGAGGGCGGTGTCGGTCGCCGGGTTGCACGTCGCATAGTCGACGCCGCCAGCGATCCCGAGCACCGGCTCGGGCAACGCCGAGAGCACGTTGGCGAGGGGGCCCGAGCGCGCCGGCTCGAGGATTTCTTCGGCGTAGCGCGAAGAAACCGTGGTCACCGCCGAGGCTAGGCTGACTGCGCTCGCGAGCCCGGATAGCCCCGTCCCGAGCGCGAGTGACGACAGATCCGCAAAGCCGAGGCTTTCGCGTGCGCTGTCCGGGAATTCGGCGCGCCGAGCGATGTCGTTGATCGTGAACACGACCGGTACGCCTCGGCCACGAAGAGCGAGGGGCACTAAGCTTGCGACGGCGTCGAACGCATGCACGATTTCGACCGCCTTGCCCTGTTCCGCGCGCTGGGCGACCAACGCCGCCACTGCGAGCGCAAAAGCGGCAAAGCGCTCGGCGTTGTCCGCGTAGTCCGCCCCGCCTTCGCCGTAGATTGCGTCGCGATCGAACAGGCCGGGCAAATCGAAGAGCACCAATTCGGCACCCGACGCCAACTGGCCATCGAGCACATTGACCTCTCGCCCGCCCGCCAAGGTCAGCGGTGTGAGTCGGCGCGCAGCGAGTAAGCCGCCGGCTTCGAAGCCCGGGGATCGCGGCACGGCGACCGTCACCTTGTGACCGAGCTGACGCAAGGCCTTCACCAAAGCCGCTGCTGAGTCGGCAGCTTCCGTTTCCCGCACGTACGGGGCAAGTTCGGCGAGGGCAAGCAGGATGTCCATTGCGCGCCGTCTACCACGGCGTTTTCCCAGTGGCCATCGCTCGGAGCTCCGCTCAGACTCCCTTTACACGAGCCCCGCGGCCCCTCGGCCCCCGAGGACCGGGTTTTGCGGGCCTCGCCCCAAAACAATTGTAACCAATGCCGCTCGCAATTAGCGTTCGCGCCGCAATGGACGAGCTCGTCAGTAAAGCCCAGGTTTTGCACGAAGCGCTGCCCTACATTCGGCGCTTTCACCAACGCACTTTTGTCGTGAAATACGGCGGTCACGCCATGGTGGACGAAGCCCTCAAAGAGAGCTTTGCCCGCGATGTGTGCCTGCTCCGTTATGTCGGGATCCGAGTCGTGGTGGTGCACGGTGGGGGCCCACAGATCAACCAGATGCTCGATCGCCTGGGAGTGCATTCCACGTTCAGCGGCGGCCTGCGCGTCACCGACGACGCGACGATGGACGTGGTCGAGATGGTGCTCGGCGGCGGTGTAAACCAGGAGATCGTGGGCATGATTTGCCAACACGGTGGCCGCGCCGTCGGCCTCTCCGGTAAGGACGACCGCTTCATGCGCGGTCGCCGACTCGAGAAAGTAACGGCCAAAGATGCGCACGGCGAGCCCGTCGAGGTCGACTTGGGCCGGGTCGGTGAAGTGTCCCATGTCGAGGCGGGCATCGTCGAAAACCTGATAAGCTCGGGCTTTATCCCCGTGATCGCGCCGATCGCCGTCGACCAAGACGGGCAATCGCTGAACGTGAACGCGGACACCGCTGCCGGAAGCATCGCGAGTGCCCTGGGCGCCGCCAAGCTCGTGCTGATGACCGACGTCGACGGCGTGAAGACCGGCAAGGGCGAACGCCTGAGCTCGCTCGGTTCCACCGAAGCCGAAGAAATGATCGCGACCGGCGTGATTTCCGGCGGCATGATCCCCAAGGTTCGCTGCGCGCTCGACGCAGTCAACGGCGGCGTCGAGAAGGTGCACATCATCGATGGGCGTCGCCTGCACGCTTTGCTGCTCGAGATTTTTACGGACAGCGGCGTGGGCACCGAAATTCGGCGCGGCAAGGTGTGAATCAGAAGCGACTCGAGGAAGAGCTGCCGATCGTGCGCCCCGACGGCGTGCCCGAAGATGCGATTTTGCGCGTGTTTCGCGTGCCCGGTGAGCTCGCTGGGATGCGCTTGGACCGCTTCGTTCAGTCCCAGCTTCGCAGCACGAGCCGCACCCGAGCACGGCTGATCGTCAAGAACGGTGCTTATTCGGCGGACGGCCGCAGGCGTCGTCCGAGTGAGCGCGTGCGCGCGGAGGAGCGTATCGCCCTCTGGCGCTTGCCGTTCGAAGACACGGAAGGTCAGCTCCCCCTCCCCGTGCTGTATGAGGACGCGCACCTGCTCGTGATCGACAAGCCGCCGCTGGTCACGGTGCACCCGACTGCGCGCTACCATCAAAATACCGTCATCAAGCGGCTGCGCGCCGAGCGCCCGGACGAATTTCTAGCCTTGATTCACCGCCTGGATCGGGAGACGAGCGGTATCCTGCTGCTCGCGCGCTCGCCCGAATCAGAGCGCGCCTTCAAACGAAAGCTCGAAGAGCGATCCTTATCCAGCCAAGGTGAGGAACAACGCGACGTAGAAAAGATCTACTTAGCCCTGACGCGCGGAGTGCCGCCGAGCGGGCTCATCGACATCCCCATGGAGCCCGACGTCGATAACCCGCTCCGCGTGAAGATGCGCATCGCCCTGCCGGGAACGGGGCTCGAGGCGCGTACCCGCGTCACGGTGCTCGCCACGCGCGCGGGTTACGCTTGGGTCGAGTGCGCGCTGCACACCGGCCGCCAGCATCAGATCCGCCTGCACTTGTCGCACTTGGGGTGCCCCGTCGTCGGCGATAAGCTCTATGGCCCCGACGAACGACTGCTAGCGCGCGCCGCCGACGACGAGCTCAGCGAACAGGACATCGAGCTGCTCGAGCTGCCACATCACGCGTTGCACGCTCACGTCTACCGCATGCGCCACGCGATCACCGGCGAACCGCTGGAAGTGATCGCGCCCATGCCTCAGGACCTGGTCGACTTCTGGGAAGCCCTGGCCGAGATGGCCGAATGACCCGGCTCAGGCGCCGCCAGCGCCGGCATTGACCGAGCTGTCCCCGGCTGTGCCCGGTTCGCCCGCGGCACCCGCTGAGCTGGGGGCGCCGCCCTGAGCGCCTTGACCGCCTGCGCCGCCTTCGCCCGTTGGCTCGGGCGAGCCTTCGCACTTGTCGACCGCGCTGAGCAAACACGGGTGCGCGTCGAAGTCCGCGCATGCCGTGAACGAAGCGTAGAGATCCGCGCAGCCGTCGATACTGCCTTGGGAGAACTGGAAACAATCGGCGCCGCCTGCCGGGCGGACGTAATCCGGGCACGTGCGGGTCACCGCCGGACACCCCAGCTGAGCGCGCGCGCTCCTTTCGGCGCTCGTCAACTGCTCACAGGCGGCGCCTTCGGCCAGTAGCGGGCCACTCGCTTCGGGCTGAACCGCACCGCGCCCAGAGGGCACAAAAGCCTCGCTATCTTTCTGGCTGGTGCAGCTCGCAGCGGCGACCAAGAAGACACTACTCAGGCATACCCAACTGATCGCTCGGGAAAGGCTCACAGCCTCCAAACTAGCCATTTCTGAACGCCGCGTATATCGCAATTGAGGCCGAGGTGCAGGGGCCACGGAATCGAATAGCGATTGACGGGCGCGCTCCTAGGCGATAACCGGCCATTCGATGTCCAGCCCGTCCAAGATCCGTCGCGCTCTGCTCTCTGTCTCCGACAAGTCCGGCTTGGTGGAATTTGCGCGCGCGCTCGCCGCACGCCAAGTCACCTTGTTGTCGACTGGCGGTACCTTCGCGGCGCTTCAAAAGGCCGGCATCCCGGTTCAAACGGTGGAGAGCTATACCGAATCACCGGAGGTGATGGATGGCCGCGTCAAAACGCTGCACCTGCGCATTCATGGCGGTCTGCTCTCCCGCGAAGGCGTCGATGATGCCGACATGGCCCGCATCGGCGCTCTGCCCATCGATTTGGTCGTGGTGAACCTGTACCCCTTCGAGCAAACCTTGGCCAAACCCGGCGCGACCGCCGAAGAGCTGATCGAAAACATCGATATCGGCGGGCCGAGCATGCTGCGCTCCGCCGCCAAAAACCATGCGCGCGTAACCGTGGTCTGCGATCCCGCCGACTACCCGCTGGTGCTCAAAGAATTGGATCAAAACGGTGAAGTGAGTCGCCCGACGCGCGAACGCTTGGCCGGAAAGGTATACGCGCACACGGCCGCTTACGACGGCGCAATCGCCGGCTGGTTCACCGCGCGCGGCGAGGCCGACGGCTACCCGCGCCAGCTCACGGTTTCGCTCGAGAAGGCGTACGGCCTGCGCTACGGCGAGAACCCCCACCAAAGCGGCGCCTTCTATCGCGAGCGCAACGCGCCGGCAGGCTCCTTGGCCACCGTCGACAGCATCGGCAGCGGCGCCAAAGAGCTCAGCTTCAACAACCTGGTCGATTTGGAAGCCGCGCTCGACGCGGTCCGCGAATTCGAAAATCCCGCCGCCGTGGTGGTCAAGCACACGAGCCCGTGCGGGGTCGCCACCGGGCCGACGCTCGCCGATGCTTACCGTGCCGCCCGCGACGCCGACGCCATGAGCGCGTTCGGCGGCATCGTGGCCTTGAATCACGAGGTCGACGACGCAACCGCTGCGATCTTGAGCGAAACGTTTCTCGAGTGCATCATCGCGCCGGGTTTCGCCGCCAGCGCGCTGGCCAAGTTGCGCACCAAAGCTCAGTTACGCCTGATCACGACCAACGGTTGGCTCGGCCGAAACCACAAAGCGTTGCAGTTCAAGCGCGTGGGCGGCGGTTTCGCCGTGCAAGAGCGGGACGCCACGGGTTTCGGCGAGGTGCAGGCCGGCCGTGTCGTCACCCAACGCCAGCCGACGGCCTCCGAGCTCTCGGCTCTAGAATTTGCCTGGGCCGCGAGCAAACACGTGAAGAGCAACGCGATCGTGCTGGCGGGCCCCGGTCATAGTCCGGGCATCTACGCGACGATCGGCATTGGCGGCGGACAGACGGCGCGCGTGACCGCGGTGCAAGTCGCAGTCGAGAAAGCCGGCGATCGCGCCAAAGGCTCCGTGCTCGCCTCCGACGCGTTCTTCCCCTTCGCCGACGGGCTACAGGTCGCAACGCGCGCAGGCATCGTCGCCGTGGCTCAACCGGGTGGCAGCAAGAAGGACGACGAAGTGATCAAGGCTGCCGACGAAGCCGGCATCACGATGATCTTCACCGGCGTCCGCCACTTCCGACACTGAGGCTGAGAGCAAACCGGGGCTCGCCGTCTGCACGGCCGAACCCCGGCCCAACGCTCACTTGATCATGTCGTAAGCGCACAGCGCGTTGCAGCCGACCTGACCATCGCACTCCTCGGTGCCATTGACGCGGTGGTCTCCGCAATAAGGCGCGACCTTGCAGGTACTGGTGCACTTGTTGGGGCCGTAGGCCGTCGCGCTATTGCCCGCACCGAGGTCGCACTGTTCCGCGCCGTTCTTGGTCCCGTCACCGCAGAACTCGGCCAGCGTGCAGTCGTTCTTGCACGTGCCATAGGAGCCGTCGTTCACGCCGTTGTCGCACAGCTCGCCCATGTCTTTGAAGCCGTTGCCGCACTTGAAGTGGCAACGCGCATCACAGGCGTCGCCCGGGATTCCGTTCTTGTCTACGCCGTCGTCGCATTGCTCCCCGGCGTCGATCTTGCCGTTGCCGCACGTCTGCGCGGTCGGGTTGTAGCCCGAGCAATCGAGCTTACAGGCGGACGCAGCGGTGTTGCTGTTCGAAGCGCCGTCGTCGCACACCTCCACGTTGGGCGGGGTGGTGTTGACCACGTGATCACCGCAGTAGGGCGCGGGCTTGCACGTGGTAGTGCACAAATTCTTACCGTAGGCGTTTGACTGATTTTGCGGACCGAGGTCACACAACTCGCCTGGGTCTTGGTGCGCGTCGCCACAATAGGCGCCCAGTTGGCAGCTCGCCGTGCAGGTGCCGTAGCTGCCGTCGTTCTTGCCGTCGTCACAGCCCTCGTTGGCTTGCTTGACGCCGTCGCCGCAGTAAGGCGCGAGCTGACAAGTCGACTTACACCCGCCGTAGGCGCCGGTGTTGTTGCTTGCGCCCAAGTCGCACTGCTCACCGGGATCCAGGTGCCCGTTGCCGCACTTCACGGCGCAGGTGGTGTCGCACTTGCTGCTCGGCCCGCCGTTGCTCTGGCCTTCGTCGCAAGCTTCGTTGCTGTTTTGTACGCCATCGCCGCAGTAGGGCGCCGGCTGGCAGGTATTAGTGCAGGCATTCAGCCCATATGCGGTCGCGGAATTGGCTGCGCCCTTGTCACACGTCTCGCCGTAAGCAACGTCGACCGTGCTGTCCCCACAGTAGGGCGCGACCTTGCAGCCCGGCGCGCAACCGCTCGCCATGCTGCCGTACACGTTGGCGTTCACGCCGTCGTCGCACGTCTCGCTGCCGTTGATTGCTTTGTCGCCGCAGTAGGGTGCCAGCGTGCAATTGGCATTGCAACCGCCGTAGCCGCCCGTGTTGTTGGCAGTGCCCAGGTCACACGCTTCATCGGCGGCCACGACTCCGTCACCACAGGGTGATGTGCAGATCGAGTTCGGCTTGCCGAAGTTCTTGAGCGTCACGCCGAAGTTCGAGCCGCACTGATTGCGCTCGGCCTGGAACATCACCACTTCGTAGATCTTGCCGCGAACCAAACCCAAGCTCAGCTTCGCGCCCTGGGTGCCGCTGTAGCTGGTGCCGTCGTAATAATTGTTGTTGCCGAACGAGACCGCTGTGCCGTCCGCGGTGTCGACGCCCACGCCGTCCGTGTCGGCGTCGAGGATGAAGTACCCGGTTTGCTTACCGTGCAAACCGCCCAGGTCAACGGCCAGCTTGCGATTGACGAACACCCAGGTGTCGTCATCACCAGAGAAATCGAAGCGCTCGCCGCCCTGGTACTCGAATACGAAATGCGTCTCGGTCGTGAAAGAGACGTTCGAAGCACCCGAGGACCCGCAACCGGAGTCGGTCTCGGCGCCGGACTTGATCCAACCCAGGTTCTTCAAGGGATCGAACGCCGTCGAGTTCGCGTCGCCCAGGTTCGAGTAAGTCGCGGTGGGTACGTCGAGCGAGAGGCTCAGCGTGTACGGCACAGTCAGATTCGTGCCCGCGACGTTCGTGAACCATTCCCCGAAGTTACCGGGCGTCGACAAGTTGCGGCGCATCGAGGCGTTGCCGCCGTCTCGGTACATGTGGCCCGAGTTGTCACAGGTGCAGGCCGTGTTGTCGCTGCACGAACAGGGCGGGCGGAGCAGGCTAATGCTCTTGTCCGCGCCCTCAGTGCCGCCGGCCGCCCAATTCTCGGTGAAGGTCGTCCACGAGCCCGCTGCGGCGGCTTCGTTGCAGGTACAGGTGGTGGTGCTGAGCGGCGTGTACGTAGTCTGATTGGCGACCGCCGTCGCCTCCGCGGTCTTGTACGGAAGCCAGCGCCACTCGGGCTTGCCGGTTGCGCTCAGCGTCGTCTTCACCATCTTGAAGATGCCTCCGCCGTTGTGACGGTTGAAGTCCGGGTGATAGTTGCTATTCGTGCCCGAAGGGCTCGACTCACGCGCGAGACCGACGAAATCGCGCACCACGACGGGCAGGTCCTTCTTCGTTGGCAGGGCGCTGGCAGCAGCGTCCACACAGTTGAAGCCGGTCTCGATCTGGCAGGTCGAAGAGCAGCCGTCACCATCGAAGGTGTTTCCGTCGTCGCATGCCTCGTCCGAGAAGCGCTGCCCGTCGCCGCACGTCGATTGGCAGGGGCCCGTCGAGCAATCAGGCTCTTTCAAGCACTTGTAGCAACCGTCGAACGGAAGGTCGACCGCGCCCACGGCAGTGTCGTCACACTGCTCGGTGCCTTCCTTTACTTTGTCACCACAGACCGTCTTCTTGCAGACGCCAGCGGCGTCGCACACCGAGCCCGGCTCGAGCTGGCAACGCGAGTTGCAACCGTCGCCATTGGTCAGGTTCCCGTCGTCACACTGCTCGAGACCCAGCTTATTTTTGTCTCCGCAGATCGTGCGACAGGCCAAGCCGACCGCGGGGGAGGTGTAGCCGGCCTCGAGCTTGCAAACGCTGTTACAGCCGTCGCCGGGCGTGGTGTTGCCGTCGTCACAGGTCTCTCCTGCGGCAATCTTCTTGTTGCCACACACCTCTTTGGTGCAGACCGACGGCGAGGCCGCGTTGTCGCAGCTCCAGCCAGCTTCGATGGTGCACGCCGCCGAACATCCGTCACTCCCCGTCGCGTTGCCGTCGTCACACGTCTCGCCCGTCGTGAAGCTGACCTTGCCGTTACCGCAGAACTCCTTCAGCTTGCACGCCGCGCCGGCGGTCGGACACACGTAGCCGGTTTCCACTTTGCAGTTCGCTGAACAACCGCTGCCGGCCGCCTTTCCGTCGTCACACTCCTCGCCGGGATCGATGATCGAATTGGGGCACGTGACCACGGCCACGCTGCAGCCGCCGCCTGCGGCCGGACAGGTGTAGCCGGGTTCGATGTTTTGGCAATCCGCGCTACAGCCGTCGTGGTCGGCAGTGTTGCCGTCGTCGCAGGCTTCGCCAACCGCTGCGACCGCACCGTCGCCGCACACGATCGTGGACTCACATTTTTGCGGGCCTGAACCGGAACTGGGCGTGCTGCACTTGCAGTTCGCCTCGAGCTTGCACGAGCTGCTGCAGCAATCGCCGGGCACCTGATTATTGTCGTCGCATTGCTCGCCGCTGTTCAGCGTCCCGTCGCCGCACTCGGCGTTCGGAGTGCAGGTCGCGCCATTGCAGGTGTAGCCCGGGTCGGTTTGGCAAGTCTTGGAGCAACCGTCGTCGCTCGTGGTGTTTCCGTCGTCGCAGGTTTCTCCGACCTCGGTCTTGCCGTTGCCACACTTGGCCGGCGCCGTCGTGGGGGTGCACGGTTCGCCGTCCTTGTCGCACGAGTAACCGGCCTCGACGCTGCACGTCTTCGAGCAGCCGTCGCCACTCTTGGTGTTGCCGTCATCGCAGGCTTCGTCCGGGCCGGGCAGGCCATCGCCGCAGACCAACGTGCTGGTGCAGGCCTCACCCGCCGTGTCGCAGACGTAGCCGGTCTCGACCTTGCACGTGCCGTCGCAGCCGTCACCGCTCAGCGCGTTGCCG
>Ga0170475_102294783_pt1 | contig 10594 bp, 9 predicted proteins | sample Soicark_Litter_5_FD_111474 | JGI IMG/M metagenome (GOLD analysis project Ga0170475, IMG submission 111474) | Avena fatua rhizosphere microbial communities from Hopland, California, USA. Combined Assembly of 48 SPs | reverse complement strand
TGAATCGGTAACGAGACGTTCAGGGTTTCCTCGCCGTATGCCGGGAATTTAGGATGTTTGACGGGTCAAGTGGAGGGCAAATTCGGTGAAATCGGTCATATGGGGGTAATTATGTCTATATGTGACGAAATGGACAAGGAGGGTCAAGGGTGCTCGGTGGTCCTTGCGGACAACCGTCGCCTGTTCAGCGAGGCCGTAGCAGCGCTCTTGACGCGCGAGGGAATCGACGTCCGGGCGTTGGCGGGCACCGCGATCGGCGCGATCCAGGCGGTTCGGCGGTCGCGACCCGAGATCTGTCTGCTCGATCGGGCGTTGCCCGATGCCCAGGATACTGACGTTCTCGATGCGCTCCGCATCGCAAGTCCTGGCGTCAAGGTGATCGTTCTCAGCGCCGAGAACGACGAGGACGCCGTCATACAAGCGATGGCACACGGTGCTAGGGGATTCGTGCACAAGACCCGGGGAATCGCCGTGCTGACGGAATCGATTCGACGCGTCCGTCAGGGTCAAACGGTCGTCGACGCCGTGCCGGGGACGGCGCGCCGCGAAGGTGTCGCAGTCGCCGACGTTGACCGGCTCGCTCGGCATCTCACCGCCCGAGAGCGGGAATGTCTCGCGCTCTTGGTCGAAGGTCTCAGTACGAAAGCGATGGCCCGGAGGCTCGGCGTGGCGACGACGACGGTACGGAGCCATGTGCAGGCCATACTGATGAAGCTCGGCACGCATTCACGGCTCGAAGCCGCAGCATTGGCGGTGCGGCATCGACTGATACCGGTGGAAAAGGACGACACTCTGGGTGGTGGACCGGCTCGCAAACAGCTCTCGACGATGAGCAGCGCCGGATGACCCCACCGGGCGGGATCAACGTGACATCGCTCAACCAGAGAGCACAGCCGAATCAGTGAGGACACCCGACAGGCTGAGGCGGCGCTACCGGCCAAGGGCCATGCGCAGCGCTGCGAGGATGAGCTCGACGTCACGGCGCAACCCCCGCGCCGCAAGGTACTCGAGATCCAGCGCCAGCTTGGGATGGAGGTGATACCTCACGTAGTGCTGGTCGGGGTCGACGGCGTGGTCGAGCTCGTCCGCTTGCTCGGCGGCGAACAACAGCGCTCCAGGACCGATGATGCCTGGACGCACGGTGAGCAGGACGTACTCCGCCCGGTTGTAATGCGCGACAAGGCGCGGAACTTCCGGGCGGGGTCCGACGAGCGTCATCTCGCCGCGAATCAGGTTGATGAGCTGCGGAAGCTCGTCCATCCGAGTCGCGCGCAGCAGCCGACCGATCCCCGTCACCCCGGATCGGCACGGCCGCTGACCATCGGTCCACATCGTTCCGCGTCGACGACCATGGTTCGGAACTTCCAAATCCTGAACCGCGTGCCGCGCCTGCCGACCCGCTCCTGTCGGAAGAACGCCGGGCCGGGGCTTGAGATCCGTATGGCGAGTGCCAGGCAAACCAGCGCAGGCAAGAGCACAACGAGTGCGCAGAGCCCGACCGTCAAGTCGACAGCGCGTCGAGTCGTACCGTCCGCCGGACGAGTGCCCGTCAGGCTTCTCGTCCTATCACTGGCACCTGCCGTCACCGAAGCTCCCTCAGCATCTGGAATGGCTCCGCCGCGGTGAAGCCGACCCTGCTTCCCCAGAACGCGGCTCGTTCCGTGAGGGCCTGGAGGGAGCGAGGATGCGGATAGTCCCGCAGCTCGGTCTCATAGCACGCCATCGCGGCGAGCTTGACGTCCAGCGTCGCGGAGATATCGACGAACACTGTCGGCGCGAAGCCCGCAGGGTCCACCGGCCATCCCCACTCGGTCGACGAGGGCGTCTCGAAGGCCGCAAATTGCCGCACTTGGGGTTGCGCATAGGGGCGGCAGGCCGTCCACGCGGCTCTCGCGACGACCGCGTGATCGAGATTCGCGTCGCCCGGGAAGTGGGTGTAGACGACCTGCGGCCGCAGGCCGTCGAGAAAGGCTTCGATCGTCGCAGTCACGTCGATCAACGCGAGGGCGTCCAGCCGCTGGTCGGCGAAACCGACCGTCCGCACCGAGGTGAGGCCGAGGACGTCCCCGGCACGCTTCGCGGACTCGGCAAGCACGGCCGCCATCTCGTCGGGGTACCGGCTCGTCGCGCCGTCGGCCAGGACGAGGGCGTGCACGTCGTCACCTGCTCGGGCGTGGGCCGCGAGGGTGGCGCCCGCCCCCAGCAGCTCGTCGTCGGGATGTGCGGCGAGGACCGCGACCGTCGTCACCGTGGGGTCTCCTCGACAGCGGGTTGAGGTCCGCGACCCAGTGCCCAGTCCGCCAAAGCGCGGGGCACGGGGTCGAACCGGGTGCCTTCGCCCACCTCGTGGGCAGCACACCATGCGGCCGCTGGGCGTGGCGCCGCGCCTGGAGAGGAGAGTTCGGTCACCAGGAGGGCGCCGCGACCGGTGGCAACACGGACACCATCCGATTCGACGCAGAGCAGAGTGCCCTGCGGTGCGGGTGCGCACATGCCGTCCGGCGGGCGGGTGCGCCAGACCATCAGCCGTCGGCCGTGGTGCGATGTGAATGCGCCGGGGTAGGGAAAGGTCAGCGCCCTTACCCAGTCGTGCAACTCGGCATCCGAGCGCGTCCAATCGATGACGCCCATCTCGGGGACGCGCCGGGGGAGGATTTCACCGCCGTCGTCGGGCTGCCGCCGCCGCGGCGCCGTTCCCTCGAGCAACGCCGGAAGGTGGCGGAGGAGCATCTGCGCACCGGCCGTTGCGACCTTCTCGTAGACGGAAGCGCAGGTGTCGTCCGGCCCGATCGGCACCGTCCGCTGGTCGACGATGTCGCCGGTGTCCACCCCGGGATCGAGCATCATCATCGTGTTGCCGGTGACCGTCTCTCCCCGCAGGATCGCCCAGTTCACGGGCGCACGCCCGCGATAGCGCGGGAGAAGCGAGGCGTGGAAGCCGACGCAGCCCCGTCGGGGCACGGCGAGCAACGCGGAGCTCAGAAGCCGGGTCCAGCCCACGACCACGATCAGGTCGGGGTCGTGGTGGCGGATGGCCGCCACGGTGTCCGAGGAGTTGATGTCGCGTGTCGCGAGCACGTCGATTCCGGCCGCCCGCGCGCGCGTCGCCAGATCCACCGCTCCTGACAGCTCGGATCCGGGCGGGGTGGTGACGACGAGCTCGACAGACGCCGCCCGGCAGCTGAGCAAGGCGTCGAACGCCGGACGCGCTTCGTGGACCGCGCCCACGAACACGATCCGCCCGGCAGCGGTGGGACGAAGGACGCGCAGGTTGGACTCTGAATTTTCGGACATCGCGGTCATCCACGGGGTTGTTCCGGTCCCGGCGTCACAGCGCCGGGGTTGGGCGAGGGCGAAACGGCCGGGGACCCCCCGCATGCGAGACCGGGCGAGTCGGCGTCGACGATGGCCTGCGTTGAGGGCGGCGAGGCATTGTGGGCGTCGTCCGTCGCGATGACCGCATAGGTGTTGGACACGCAGACATCGTTCGAGGGGTCGGCGAAGCTGGTTTGGTACCCACCGACTTCACCGATGACGATGCCGTCTCGCAGCACCCTGTAGCCGGTGACGCCGACGTCGTCGCTGGAGCGGTTCCAGGACAGGTCGACCTCGTGCGCGGCCACGGCGTGACCGGTGACCCCTGTCGGGGCGGTCGGTGCGGTGACGTCGCGGACCCCTGCGCACGGAAGCGACCCGTAGTCCTCGGTGGCCCCCGCGTTGTTGACGAATTGGTATACCGCCCCGGACGGCGACAGCTCGAACAGCGTCGCACCCCAGGCCGTCGTCGTGGTGTCGAAGCCTGCGACCATCCGTGCGTCGTGGCCCGTCATCCTGCTGATCCACTGACCGCCGGTCCCGATGACGAACTCCGTGGTCCCGTCCGCGGCGAAGTTCCCGCTCCCGTCGAGCGGCTGCCACCGCTCGTAGTGGTGGGCGTGGCCGTTGAGCACGAGCGGCACGTGGTGAGATGCGATGAGCTGCCAGAACGCGGCGAAGTCCGTAGCGGGCTTGTCCTCGGGGTCGAGGTTGAAAAGCGGCCGGTGGAAGGTCACCAGCGTGCATGGGTTCGGATGGGCCGCGAGGTCGACCGACAGCCACCGATACTGGGCCGACGTGGTCGCGAACGATGTCGCGGGGGTGACGTCGTCCAATGTGACGACATGCCAGCCGTGGGTGTCGTAGCTGTAGTACGGCGGCGGATCACCCCAATAGTCGTAATACGGCTTGCCTGTCGGGTCCGTCTCGAACTCGTGGTTGCCCAGGGTCGGATTGGTGATCGATCGGAACCGGCTGTAGAACTTGCCGTTCTCGCCATACCAGTTCCGGTATTCCTCCGCGGCGCCGTGCGCGTACACGTCGCCGAGGTAGAGGAACAGGTTCGGATGCCAGGAGGCGACCAGGTCCGCGGTCTGCTCCTCGGCGGTGAGGCCCGATGCGCCGTCCCCGACCGCGGCCACGAGGAACGGCTTGCCTTCCGCGGGGTCGGTGCCCGCCGTGGGTGTGAATGCGGGCGGTGGCGGCGGATCCTCGGCTGCCGCGATGCGGAAGGACAGGTTGAGGGGCGGTGTGCTGTAACCGCCGCTGAAGACCACCGATGCGCTCATGGAGTGGCGCGCCGTGGGGTAACGGTCGGTGTGGAGCACGAACGAGTACGGCGTCTGTTCGTCGAAGAGAAGATAGGCGCCGTCCAAGGTGTACGTGATGCCGTTGACCGCGGGCGCAGTTCCGCCTACCTCGACGGCCGCCGCCACCGTCGCGGCCCCTGACACCGTGGCGCCTTCGCCGGGCGCGGTCAGGCACAGCTGCACGGTGTAACCCCCCGGCGCATCCGTCGTCGAGCAGGTCGCGCTGGCGGACGCCGCGGGGACGTCGGCGACGATCATCCCGATCAGGAGCGTCGCGCCCACGAGGCCCTGGGACGCGCGGGTCAGCACGTCCTTCTCCCGTTAGGACGGCCGCCCGCCCCACCACCGCTCGACAGCCGGTAGGTGAGGACCATGATTACGCACGCCGTCACCACATAGGCGGCTCCGGACGCAACGGCGGCGCCGATGGCCGCATGGCGGGGAATGAGCAGCAGGTCGAGCCCGACCGTCACCACCACGCCCGCACCCATCGCGATCGAGTTGGCGCCAGGACGGCCCACACCCCACAAGTAGGCCGAGCCCACTGCGGCGCCGCCCTCGACGGTCAGACCGGTTAGCAGCACGCAGGCGAGCAGCACGGCGGGGCGGAAGGCCTCGCCGTAGAGCACCGGCAGGGCCACGACCGCGGCGGCCGCGAGGAGCGGGCTCGCGGCGCAGGTCGCGGCGGTCGCACGGGGAATCAGCCAGCGCGCCTCAGCGCCCGCGCGATCGGGCGACCGGGCGAACCGCGGATAGAGGACGTAGTTCGCCGCGGTGGCGGGCATCCGCATCAGCTCGGCGAACTTGGTCGCCACCGCGTAGATGCCGAGGACGGCGGGCCCGGCCAACGCGTCGAGGAGGAGGAAGTCCAAGCGCAGGTTGACCAGCCACAGGAGATTGCCGAGCTGTCCGCGCGCGCCGAATACCACCGCCTTTCGCGCCAAGGAACGCGACGGTCGGCCCGGGTCGGCGAAGAAGCGGGTGACGGCGAGCCGCCCGACAGAAATCGCGACGGCGGCCACACCGGCGCCCACCAGCGCCACGACCACGGCGGTGATGTCGCGCAGCCCGACCACCTGGGTGACGGCGTACGCAGGGAGAAACACCGCCTCCTCGCCGACGATGATCAGATTCGCCCCCCGCATGTCCGCCGCGCCCTGGCAACACGCCTTGGCCCACACCGTGATCAGCTGGGTGCAGACCGTCGCGCTGACGAACACCAGTAGCCATCGCGGCGTCGAAGGGAAGAGCACGCCGCCCAGCAGCGGGGTGAGGAGCAGCCAGACGCCGACGCCGACCAGCGAACCGATCACGGCGAGTACGGTCAGCGTCGGGCGCAGCCTGCGGTCACGATCGTGTTCCCCCGCGAGCAGATAGGTCGAGGCGATCGGCAGTCCCGCACTGATGATGACCCCGGTCAGCCAGGGGAGGACCCGCAGCAGCGCAAACTCGCCCAGGACGGCGGCTCCGCCGCGGCGGGCGACCAGCATGCCCGCGAGGGTGACGGCGACCAGCGCGAGGGCCTATACAACAAAGTTGGCCGTCGCGCTGCGCGGCCCGAATATCCTGGACCGCGGGGCCGAGGCGGTCACAGCGTCGCTCACGGCCCCTCCCGCGTGCCGGTCGTCGGAGCGGGCGCCGGTTCAAACAGTGCGGCCGCGGCCGCCACCATCGCCAGCAACAGCCAGACGAAACGGAAATGCAGCACCTCGTAGTACGTGCCCGCCAGGGCCATCGCCAGCAAGGCCGCGACGAGGCCCGACGGTCGCGCCACGAGGCCCGCGCCTGGCCCGTTCGCGATGCGGGCGACCCGCTGCGCGCGGTAGGCGGCCGAGGCGACGAGAGCCAGGATGCCGAGCACCCCCATCGGACCGCGTTCGACCAGCGCCGCCAGGTAGTCGTCGTGGGCTTCCTTCGCGTAGGGGTACTGGCGTTCCTGCAGCAGCTCCTTGGTCGACGCGGGCCCGGAGCCCAGCAGGCCGTCGGTCCGGTAGAGCTCTAGGGACTCCGCGACCAGGGTCTGGCGCTGCCCGCTGCTGCTGTCGCTGCGGCCCAGGGAGTTGACGAGAACGGGCTGCCCGGAATGCAGGGCCCAGCTCTGGATCTGCGCGAAGGGAACGACGCCGAGGCCCCCGCCCACCACGAGCCCGGCCGCCAGCGCCGAGGCGACGGCGGCCGCGCCGCCGTAACGGCGGGCGATGGCGAGCAGCAGGAGGAACGCCCAGCCGATGACCAACGCCAGCGCGCCCCCGTTGGACTCGGTCAACACGACCGCCCACACCAGCACCGCGTAGCCCACGCGGCGGAGCCACGGGTTGCGCGGACGCTGCGCCGCGTACACGACGAAGATCGACGAGACCCAGAACGTGGCGGCGTAGTTCGGGTCACCGAAGGTGAACAGGGCCCGGTTGCCCTCCCGGGCCACGATCCCCTCAACGGCAGTGAGGCCCAGCACCGACGCAGCGGCCAGCACGCTCGCCCAACAGATCGACGTCTCGGCCCAGACCCGGGCAAGCAGGGGCAGCACCCCCGGCCTGCGCGCGAGGTTGGTGACCGCCGTCGCCCACATGAAGATGACGAGGTCCTGGAAGATCGTGAGCAACGCCGTTCCGGGAAGTGGACCCAACAGCCCGGCGATCGCGCCACCGAGCGTCATCAGGCCCATCCCGAGTAGGTAGGGAGCGCGCCAGCGAATCCCTGCCGCAGCTCCCCAAATCGCGATCGCGATCATCGCAGCGAGGATCGCCACGTCGACCGGGGAGCTGTTGCCAGGGCCCGTGGGGTGCAGGAAGGGTTGCAGGGTGACCGAGACGAGCGCGAGCACGACGGCAGCCCTCTCGGCCGAACGGCGGCGAGGCAGTCTCTCGGGTCGGACGACTTCGAGGCCAGCCGTCATGACCGATCTCCGCCGAGGCTCAGCAGAAGTCGCATGTGCGCGTCGGCGAAACCGAGGTCCGTCGCTTCGGCCGCGACGGCGGCGACCTCCGCGAGCACGGCGTCACGACCAGCGGCGGCGGGCAGGTCGAACCGGTGCAGCGCCTCGCCGAGGAACCGCCGCAGCAAATCGGGGAACCAGCCGGAGCCGTCGAGGCCGTATCTGACGGCCTCCAACCTCTCGGTGCGGTCGCATTGGCCCCGCTCCCGTCGTACCGGCTTGCGGCCGTGATCGAGGTAGGAGGCGTAGCCGAGCGCGAAGCGGGCGACATCCCGCAGGGGACTCCCGGCAGGTCGGTAGTGTTCCCAGTCCACCACGCCCGTGACCTGATCGCGGTCGACGAGCACGTTGCCCGGCCAGAAGTCGCCCTGCACGAGGGTCGTGGGGGCTCGCAGGCGTCGGAGGCGGCGGCGCAGCGCCGCGACGACCTCGAGGAGCCGCTCACCGTCCGGACGACCGTCGCCGAGTCGTCGCAGGGAATGGACGGTGTCGTCCGGCACGTCCAACGGCTCCGGCGGGCCTGTGGTCGCCGCCTGCACGCACGTCAGCCAGCGCGCGACGACCGAAAGGTCGCGCCGGACGGACCGGGGGTCGCTGGTGTGACCGGGACGATGGTAGGTCACCAGCATCGGTACGCCCGGTCGGGCCGTGGTGACGAGCGCGGAGGTGCCGTCCGACTCGACGAGGTCGACCGCGCGCGGCACGGTGCACTCGAGCGCGGTGGACCGCAGCCGCGCCACATCGGCCAACGCACGGGCCTCGCGACGCAGCGGTCCGCCCACAGCCGATGGTGCGATCTTCACCGCGTGGCTCGGCACCCCGGAACCGGGGTCGAACAACAGCGCTACACAGCGTCCGTCGTGATCGCGGCTGTGCTGCAGCACCACGAGTCGGCGCCCGTGGGCGGTGAGGACGCCGTTCAGCGCACCGGTCGAGGTCGTCGCATCCGGCCGCCACTGGGGTAGGAGCCGCCACGTCCACGGCAGCCGCAACGCCTGATCGGCTGCGGTGTAGGCCCACGCCGGAAGCCTCGACCGGGGGGGCGCCGTGAGCAGCGAGGTCCGGACATAGCTCAGCACCTCCGCATCGAGCTCGGCGACGATCACCGGGTCCCTGCTGCTGGGCAGTGCGACGAAGCGGCGTCCGGCAGGCAGGAGCCCACACCAGAGCGGGGGAGCGCTGCGCGGCGCGGCGGGACCGCCGCGCTGCGCGTCGATCGGGGTGATCACGAGAGGACCGCGAAGGGCCGCATGCGCGCCACCGGGCGCACAAGCCCGTTGCGGACCAGGATGTCGAGGCCTTCCCGCACGCCGAGGTCGTCGAGGTGCACGACCGCGTGCGGCGCCGCATCGCGGTAGGAGAAGCGGGCTGTGCTGCGGCCGCGCGGGTCCGGTCCGGACCGCCCTTCCCGCTCGAAGGCGCTGATGATGCTGCCGGTGCCGTGGCAGGCGGTGTAAAGGCTGCGGTGCGCGTCCGGCCCCGGGATGCAGAGGAAGGACGACGTCCGGTTCGTCCCCGGCAGGAGCAGGGGTTGACCGGTCTCGGCGAAAGCCGGATGGCCCGCCATCAGCCGCGCGGGGAAGGCCCGCGCGGCGTTGTGGCGGTGCACGTACGCGGACGCTCCGTCGATCTGCTCGGTGTAGACGGAGTTGTGCGGGGAGTCGACGACGAGATCGAGCCGGGCACCGAACGCGGTGTGGGCGAACCCCCGCAACGTGGCGAACGTCGCCATGCGGTAGGCGAAGCCGTAGTTCATCGCGAGTTGCTGGGCCAACAGCAGGCGCCTGCCGTCTTCGGTTCCGGTGGGCACCGAGGGGCAGCCCAGTGTGAAGTACATGTCGAGGCGGCGGCGCAGGCTGTTGATGCTTCGGGCGCCTGCAAGGTGGGTCAGCGGCTTCTGAGCCGCCATTTCCGCACGGAGCAGCCGTGAGGCAGAACGGCGTCGCGCGTACAGCTCGCCGATCTGACCGGTGAGCACGCCGCCGCCGTTGTGGAATTGGATGGTGACCTGGCCCGTGTGAACGCCCAGACGACGAGCCGCGTCCTCGTCGAAGACCTCCTCGACCTCCTGCATCTCCAGGAAGTGGGTGTTGGGACCGATGGTGCCGAAGCGCAGCCGCGCCAGCTGCACACATATCCACGGAAGCTCGCGACGCGCCCGCTGGGCCCCGCCCAGATGCTCGGTGGGCAGGCGGCCGAACTCCTCGACCCGTTCGACATCGGCGCGGTCGAGCCCGTACCGCTCGGCGGCGAAGTCGGCACCCTCGACGGCCGCACGCAGCACTTCGTTCCTCGTCAGCTCGAACCGCCATCCTGGAGGGTCCGGGAAGCGCTCGCGGACCAGTCGGTAGAACTCAGCGACCGCCCGCTCGTCCGGCTTCGGGATGTCCAGAGCAGCCAGGGCCATCCCGCAGTTCAGCGCGGCGTCGGTGAGGGTCGGGCGTATCGCGTCACGGGTCGCAACTGCGATGCTCGAGGGCATCTCGGATTTCGTCTTGTGACAGAAGTCGGGCAGAACCACAGGTGGGGCGGCGAGGTCGGCGGTCGCGGTGCCGTCGTGCAGGCGGGCGAGAAGCCGTGGGTCCGCGGGCGCTTGCTCGCTGGCGAAGATCGTCGCGTTGCCTGACCCGAACGCGGCTTGCTTGTTGGTGATGAGCTCTACGCGCACGGGATCTCCTTGGGAACGGGCGGGTGGAGGGGGCCACGGGGGATGTACGCGTCGGTGAGCGCCTCGCCAAGCGCCCGGTCACCGAAGCGGTCTCCCAGCCAGGTCGTTGCGGCGTCCGCGAGACGCGACGCCTCGTCGGGATGGTCGAGCAGGAAGTCGATGGCGTGGGCGAGCAGGTCCGGTCGCCGCGGTGGCACCAACAGCCCGGTTCGGCCAGGAACCACGACATCGGGCACGGCGTTGACCGCCGTCGCCACGACCGGCACGCCACAGGCCATCGCCTCGACGATCGCCACCGGCAAGCCCTCGTAGCGACTGGGCAGCGCGAAGACGTCGAACGCAGGCAACACCGTGTGGACGTCGGCC
>Ga0170475_100438450_pt1 | contig 10595 bp, 1 predicted proteins | sample Soicark_Litter_5_FD_111474 | JGI IMG/M metagenome (GOLD analysis project Ga0170475, IMG submission 111474) | Avena fatua rhizosphere microbial communities from Hopland, California, USA. Combined Assembly of 48 SPs | reverse complement strand
ATTCATCTCAGATATACGCCCTTTCCCTTCCTTCCAAAGATAATATTCATATCGTTTGATTGATTCTCATTTAATTCACTAGTACTGCTGCTGATTGCTGCTTTCACGAAAGTACGTGTTTGGTTTTTGAATTTTTTTTTTGAATTTTTCAGAGTGCACCCACAACTTTGAAAACATGCTGCGACTCTTGGTGGGTGTGGTGGTGGCCACAGCGTTGTTGCTGACTACCTCGAGTGCGGATGGAAAGAAAATCTCGGTGGAAATACCGAAGGAAGAGATCAAAGATTTACTTGCTGGCATGTTCGAGGCGCCGAATCCTCGTGAATCGCGGCATCTAGCTCAAAACTGGCAGAAGTTCAATACTTACTTCTCTGGAGATACTAGCAAACCTGCTGGTAGCATCGAGCGCGAGCCTACTTATTATGGTATTGTTCCAGGTCCTTGTCCAACTGTGTCGCACACCGACAAGTGTTACGTTCGAGCCTGTGACATGGCGAGAGATATTCGAGAAATCATCGTTTGTGCGGATCCTGTCCCTCGCGCTTTGATTGGATGCAAGAAAATTGAGGAGTGGATCAACTGCGACAACTGCGGTTCCGTTCCTGGTGACGTTTGGATTTACAACTTGGACGCTGGAAATGTAGAGGTTGGAGGTATCTATATCGATACTATTACCCCCGACCCTGAATACGACAACGTCCAGCCCCCAGCTGACTGGACTTTTGGCCCTACTCCTTACGAGTCTGAGAGCTATTTCCGAAATCAGTTCCGTATGACTTTCACTTTGAGCGAGTTTAAATTCGATGCCCTGATGAACGTTGACGTAGAAAAACTCCAACTCAAGTCTCCATTGACTTTTACCCTCAACAAACACGGAATTGGGGTTTCACTTGCTCATGATTCGCAAACTGTGGACTCATCCACCCATGCCATCTCTTTCCGTTCCAGTTTCATTTTTGAGGCGAACAAGCTCTGCGCAAATCCTCCAAATACTGGACTGAATGAATACGCAACTACTTGTGTTTATCGCTCGGATAAGGTTCGCAATGTCTACTACCGTCCGTACCCTGATCGATCGGAGAGTTTCAAAGAAGGTATTGTGTACGCAATAAACCTTCCCCGTCAACCTCTTGACAACCCCGATCTCTGGTCAAGTGCAAGTAGATTCGATAAATCTGCGTGTCTCTGGGAGTTTCCCAATCAATATGCTTCGCAAAATCCTGGGGCGACGCACTCAACCGATCTTGGTCTTACCTTGGACATTGGTCCCATGTGCAACTTTTGCTTCTGCATTGCGTGGTGCTGTTTCGACATTTGCCGATGGGCGATCAATGCAATTCTGAATGCCTTGATTGGCAACATCATCCTCACCATTCTCTGCCAATTGTTCACCCAGCTCTTCTACAAGAGCAGTGGTAGCGCACGTGATCCTATCCCCACTTCCAATCGTGGATTGGTTAACAATGGAATTTTGACCATCTACAACTTTTTCAAAAAGTATGTGGAAGACCCATTATCTACCAAGCTTGATGCCGAAAAACTTGAGGACTTTACCATTCCCCGCAACTTTACTACCAACGGATACGTGTGGCCCTCGAATAATTGCTATTTGAAATCTGGATGGTGCCCATACCCACCTGATATCGACTTCAACAACTCTGGTATCTTCAAAGGAGTGAGTTTAATGTTGAATGGCCTCTTAGGAAACAACTCCCAAACTCCCGGGTATGAGGGCAAATTGGTCATTGTCGAGGTGATTGATATTCTCGTTGGCAACAAGTTAGGAAACGTTCCCATTGGTATCTGTCCTCCTGGAACAACCCCAACTTGCACTCTCGATTACTGTGCTGGCGAATGCGATGGTGATATCAAAGATGAGCTCAAGCTGAGCTCGTACCCCAACTTTACTTGGACCGGCCAACCCGTTTTTGATGGAAAAATTCAATTGAACGGACTACTCCTGACCAATGTTAACTCTATCACCGAGATGCACTTCTTGGACAACGGATTCTCGGATGCGGCTGATACCACCCCTGAGTATACTCATACTCTGAAGAACACTTTCAAGATGAAAAAGTTTGGAATCGAACTGTTTATTACACTCCAACTTCAAGATGGTTATTGGGTTCACCGCCCACGTGGTAGTTATCCTCCTGTCGGACCTAAACGTACTATCAACCTCGCAACGCACATCTACGTTGAACTGATCAATATCGAGTTCATCATCGATTTGTTCTTACTTCTCCGTCCTGAAAACATGTTTGACAAATACGTTGGATCCGTTTTTGGAAACTTTCCCAAAGGTCACATGACAGATAGATTGAACTGTGTGGGATTCGCACTTGACTTGGTTCAAATTCCTCGGCTTCAACTTCGTGGTTCACTCAATAAACTGGAATTCACCGATTTTGCTGGAGATTTGGGAACCGTCATTGTCGCTGGCAAAACCGTTTTCGATTACGGATACTTCACCGCCACCAATTTGTTTCTCCCATTCCTTGCTGATAACTTCGTTCGACCTCAACTGAACGATTATCTCTGGAAGGAAACATTCGATGGAAAATGCACCAAGATTGTTAATGGAGAATGCACCCAAAAGCCATTTAGCAAAGACAAGTGCTTGGCGAATTACCCTTACTATTTTGCTGCCAATGATCCCAAGCGATACATCAACTTCTATGACTCCAAGGTGTGGAATCTCATCAAAGGTGTGGTGAACAACGTTGTCGGTGGTGTTCCTGTTCGTACTGGCTCAGCCTCAATCAATAGCATTATTGATACCTATTTGACATGGTACATTCCCACTCTCAAGGCCCATAACTTGACTGTGATCAAGGTCCCCAACAACCAAGCTGCCAAGATCATGGGAAATGTTGATTTTCCCTTCAGTGATTTGGATATTCGCTCAACAGTTGTCCCCACTGAGCGCTACATCACTTTCAACAATTTTGGAATTCGCAACATCGAGACCATCCATGAACTCTCCATTTTCCCCACATCACCCACCTACCCTCGAGACTTTCGCGTGCGTTTCAAGATTGGAGACGGTAAGATTTTTGATCGAACCAACAACAAGTACATCCAAAATGGATTGCTCCTCTTCAAGTTTCATTTGGAGACGGAGGTCTCCGCCAACACAGAAGGCGAGCAAATCAATTATGCTCAAGATCAGGCCGATATTGAACTTCGTCTTGGAAACGTGACTGTCGTAACGGATATCTTCGCCTTGTTGAACCAGAACGATGTGCTTGACATGCACTTCAGCGACTTCACTAAAATTGGTTGCCTCTTGTCCCTTGTAGACGATTTCGAGATGAAGACTCTTCAGATTGGCTTTGATTCGTTCCGTCTGTTCATTGACCGTACCAAGCCTGGTTATCGATCACGTTCCGCAGCTGTTTGCGGCGCTGGACTCGATTGGAAGATTAAGGAATGCCCAGGCCAACAAACTTGCCTCTTCGATCCATCACCCGCACAAACTACTTTTGGCACCCCTTGCACCAACGATCAATGGCGTAAATTGCGATTTTCAGATGCCCTGGACTACCTTGCTTGGGAGGCTCAATATTGGGGACCCACTGTCGATAACATGCTCAAATACATGTTCAATGGCATTGCTCGTGAGGCTCGTGAGGCTATCAACACGTTTGGTGGAACGAACTACGCGACAAAGGGATGTGCAAACGTGACTGTCTTGAAAGGAACTACTTTGGACGAGATCCGCAAGATTGTCTCAAATGCGAGCGCCCAATCCGATGAAGCGGCAAGCTGGCTTGAAAAACTTACCTTGGACCAACCCAACCCACGTTACCCCGGATTTAATCGATTAACCACTCAATTATTCTTTGGATCTACGCCAACTGGACCAGCTGCAATCAAGTACAACGTACCCGGAGACGCCGAGGCGAAAATGGGCTGGCCTGCGAATAGCCCTGGAGACAAGAACTGTGTGCCCAAGCCCCATAACCGTTTATCAGCCGACGCCCCCAACTCATGCTGGGAGCGACAGATTCCCGATGATGAAAACTTCATCGACTTGCGAAACAACTTCCTTCTCAATCAACTCCAATCGTTTTTGAAGAGCAAGGGTCAGAAAGCGATCATTGATGCCCTTGCTGCCTTGGCCGATACTTCAGGAAATATCATCGGCGATTCCTTGGTCGCGTATAAGCACGGCGCCGCTTTTCCCGCTAGCCGTGGCTCTCCCCCAACCTGCAGTGCAACACTCAACAGCTTACCCTCGTATTGCATTGATATCGACGCGAACCTGACGGATCTCGGTGTCCCAGTGTTCAAGAACGATATGTTTATCCCTGGATTGGAGATTGCATTCAGACGATTGTATATCAAGAACGTCCATCTGTTTGATGCCGCTCCCGAATCCTTCAACCTCGCGCAAAACTACGTGCCTGACCAATTCCGTCCCGATCCTGTTGGCCCTCTCGACCAAGCTCGAGATACCGATTCCAAGTACACATTGGCTCACCGCATTCGCTTTGGCGGAACCACGAGCGGTAACGTCACCTTGCAGTTCCACGTTGAAATCGATGTCAGCGTCAACGACGAGTTTCTCAATCAAACCTCCAAGTTTCCCAAATCGGCCAAGACGGATCGTCTCACTATTGAGTTTCGTTTGAAGAATTTGGACTTTCAAGCGATGACTACCACTGCAATTAATGCAAGTCGATTGGCTGAGGTGCCTTTCTTCTACTTTACCAATCCGGATAGTGTTGAGCGATGCTTATTCTCCATTTTCTACAAGAATGGATTGTATGTCCCGCAACTCCAAGTCTACATTGCCGATATTGCTGGAATTGACACCCAGATTGCTGCTCGTTACCCACCAGCTGCCAAGCCTCACATCTTCTCAACTGGTGTCGCTCAAATGATTGCCGCTTCTCTTGAAATCTTCTTCCAACTTGTTCGTGACGATTTGCCTGATGTTACTCAAGGCGAATTCCGTAAATACGTAAACCGAGTTCTTGCCGACACTGTGAACGCAGCTCGCTCTGCTGCTGGTCCTGGATCCTGTCCAGCTCCCGACGTCTGTGGACCTCCTGAGAGTATGTGCCATTACGTGAACTTCAAAGACAGTACGATTGAACCTGTGATGAACACTATCAACAAAATTATCGGTGGTAACCCGGTCGTAAGCTCTTCGGTAGACATCAACTCCTTGATTGAGGTTGGTGGCAAGTATTTGTTCACGGATCCTAATGGAAAGAAATTCGCAAACAATTTGGGAGTGAGCCACCCCGATGTTGGCGATTGGATTATCCCTAGTCCGTTAACGTACATCAATGATCTCTCCACTTTCAAGCTTCGCAATGTTGGTATCCTCGGATTGAACTCCATCTACAAGATGAAGCTTCTCCCAAGCGGCCCTTACACAATTGATTTGGAGATGGAAATTGGAAACGGTACCATGAAGAATGGAAGCTTCCAGCCTCCTGCTGATTTCAAGACGGATCCATTGGTCCTCCAATTGGAAGTCGAGGCATTGATCAGAGTTCGTCGCCCTGTTGGTTACGTTCCAAACCCCGAAACTCTCGCGGATAACTACTTCAGAGTCGAGCTTGCTTTTGCTGGGATTAACATCACATCGATCCAAGAGATTTTGCTCAACAAGACCGACGCCTTCCGCATGTCAATCAACCAAGTGTCCAAGACTCAATGTGCTCTTGCAATCATCGACAAGGTCACGCTCCAGACTTTGACGCTGAAGATTGCCGACTTCGATGTTCGTTTGCCCACCAACTTTATTGAATACCGCAACCCGGCCAACTGCCCAACTCATGGAGGCAAATGCCATATCGGAACTGCGATTGATACTCTGAGAACCGAAGCCAACACCAACAACAACTACAGCCCACCCTTCTCCTCTGTACCTCTTTCCATGCTTAACGCTATGTTGCGCAACATTGGAGACACCGCGTCTTCTGCAGTGAACTCAGCCAAGTTCTGGAATCAAACTTCCGAGAAATGCGAGGTTCCTAAAGTCGTGCTCCAGATCATCAGTGGAGTCTACAGCAAGAATCACTCAGATGCGTTGATCAATCGCTTGACGAAGAACGTGACGGGTATCCTCACCAAGCCACCTCCCATCGTGAAAGCAGACTTCTCTTCGATTACCATTCAATCTAACCGTGCCAAGGGCGCAACAAAGGATGCATTCATCGCCGAGGTGATTGAATCTGCAAGATTGGCTCGTGGATCCAAACCAAATCCAGAAGTCGTGCTTCTTGAGGGTGGCTTTTGCGATACTCTGGATCTTCCGGCCTTGACTGCCCCACTTTGCAATGCCTTGACTGGTAACTCGAACATCACCGCCAAGATCAAGGAGTGGACCTCTGGTCGCAATAACCCGATCGAGGAACAAGAAGATCCTCGTTTGATTGAAGATCGAGTGTCTATCGACTTGAACACGGATCAATACTACGATGTTCGTACCTCGCGAATTGTGAAATCCGTGTCTGGATACTTTGAGAAGCACTCGAAGAACTTCAACGCCCTTCTTCAAACTCTTGCCAATAAAACGGACATCTTCCGAATTGAGGCAGATGGAACCGTGACCCTCGTGTTCAACATTACAAACGGAATGTTATACATTGACGAACATGTTCTTCAAGGCAAAACTTGCGAAGGTGAGCAGAAACAAAGTGTCTTCTTACTTGGTGATTTGCTCAAGACGAGTAATGCGCTCATTCCCTCCTTCAGAGTTCTTCCAGGAATGTTGGAAATTCGAAACTTTGGTTCGTTTACCGAGCTCATTGTGTTGCAACCTTACAAGACTGCAGCAGCAGAGGCGCGTTTCACAACTGCCCATCAATTTGGTTGGCGATCCAAGCCCTTGATTATTCAAGCCGGAATCGACCTCTTTTACGACGAGGCTTTTCGAACTGGTGGTAAAATCCCATCTAACAAAATTGAGAAAGAGTCGATCAACGTGACTCTCACAATGCAAGACTTGTTGGTTCAAGCTTTGACCTTGTTAGCGATTGATACTCGAACACTAGGTGAAACGCGATTGGGTGATTTCCTCCATGTAACCGGCGATCAAGTGTTTACTCGCAATTGCAAAGCAGTCACTTGTCTCATGAAGGGTATTTTCGACGGTGGACTGTACATGCCACAATTGACTATCAACGCGACCAACATCATTGGACCTAGCTTCCGAACCACTCGAAAGCTGTTTTCCCCTGGTATGGAATTACTCATTGATTCTCTCCTGGAAATTGTCGTCCAATTGTTCCGAGACAAACTTTCCTCCTTAACTCAAGGTCCTCTCCGAGAATTCATCAACAACAAGTTGAGTAACACGTTGAATCAAGCCAAGACTCCTGGTGCTTGCCCTGAGCGCAAGAACTACACTCGAGACTTTCCATATGGCGAGAAGTTCTGCTCTCATAACGCAACTGGTACTGGATTGACTCAAAAACAGGATATCTGCGAGGCAAAGGGCAAAGGAAATGCTCGAACTTGCTTCTGGAGTGTTCCCGATGAGGCCGACCCTAACGACGAAACCGTTGCTTGCCATTACACTTTGGAGAGCAAGGACCTTAACTTCTTCACCGCCACCGCATTGAAGGACTTAGCCCGCTTTGTCAACGTCTCCTTAATGAACCCGGACTCTCCATACTACGTCAACTCTTACTTGCAAGTCTTTGCTAGTAGTCTCAAGTCCAAACCACTCGAAGTGAAGGGATGGCCAATCAAGTATAATGGAAACTCGTATGGAACCGCTGATTTCATGATTGGAAACATTGTTCTTACTGGCTTGAATACTGTGGACCGCTTGCAAATCTTCGATACAACTCCATACGAACCTGGGGGAGATTCCCAATATACTAATGGAGAACCAACAACTGCTCCTACCAATGCACCTTCAGCCGCAGGTCGTCGATTGGCGGATTCTCTCAGTGGGTTTACCGAATACCATCCATTAACCATACTTGGTGTTCCTAAAGCGCCATTGGGACGAGAACTGAAATTGTACGATCCAACCACGTTTGGCTTTGAGGATAACAAGTACTGTTCTCGAACTGCAATTGGTTGGACCGGAAAGTTGAGCTTTAAATTTGAAATTGCGTTTACCTTCGACGAGCTCTTTGTTCCCCGTCCTGAAAACAACCGCAAGGGAGTTAGCAACCACGTTTCGATTCAAGTCAATTTGTTTGATTTTGATATCGCAATGGATCTCCGTATGTTGGTGAATATTCCTCGACTGATGGATCTCCAAATCCGCTCCATTGGTACTATTTACGAATTACCATGCATCTTGGCTATCTTTGAAGACAACGGATTGATTCCACTCAAGGCAAACATTACCTACGGGACAGTCGGATTCGATTTGTGCTGCATGGATCGGTGCGATTCCCCAATGTTCAAACCTTTGGAGCTTGGTTGCTTTACTGATGCTACCTCTAATTCCCTCCAGCAATCATTCACTAAGCAGTTCCAGAAGTTGACCAATGTTCTCGTCAAGCTTTCCGCATCAAGTGGTGCTCAGGAACTTTTGGCGAACAAGATTGCCGAATCCAACAAGAAGTGCGAGGCTATCAAGGCTGGTACCATCATCAAGATTCCCAAGTTTGACGAGAATCAGAATCACGTGGATGCCGCTGGTGCTCTTGGTATTGCCGGTATTAGTATTCTGTTTACCTGGTTTGTTACCTTGGCTCTCTTCGTTCCCGTTCACTTCCGCCGTAGAGATGAATTAATGAAGCGCGCTTTGTTGGATGCTCATGAGCGCGGTGCCGCTGGTAAATCCAAGGACGAGTTCGAATTGGCCGAGCGTCGATTGAAATCTGCCTACTACCATCCTGTCATGCCTTGTATTGTCAAGTGGTGTGTTCCGTTGATGATTGAAACCAACATTATCATGTTTGCTACTGCTAACTTCGCTGCAAATGGTGCGACTGTGGAATTGAAGCTTGGCATAGCTGGTGATGAAACCTATCCGATTACTCTTCTACCCTTCACTTTGGCCAGGTCCATCAACGATATGTGGGCTGCTGGTACTTATTCACTTGCCCTCATCATCGCTCTTGCGTCCGGTGGTTGGCCATACGCAAAACAAGTCATGTTGGCGTTCAATTGGTTCGCTCCAGCGACCATTCTAAGTCCAAAAGTCCGTGGAAGATTCTTGGAAATCTTGGATACGCTTGGAAAATGGTCCTTGATTGATATCTACGTATTGATCATGTTGATGGTTGCATTCCGATTCTACCTCACGTCTACCATGGTTCAATCCTTCTCTCTCTTGCCTCCTGATGTGATCAAAGTTGATGTTGCGGTGACTCCAGGATGGGGTATCTTTGGATTCTGCTTGGGCGCCATGGGATCCTTGGTAGTGAACCACATCATGATTTGGTACCATCGAAAGATCGTTCGCGCGGATGAAGACTTCCAGGATGCCATATTAGGAACGTTGGTGAAGGATTTGCGAACTCCTCGTATTCCTCTCAGCAAACATCGATTTAATATCCTTGACTTCGCGGGAAGACCTTACCGCTACTCTGTTCTGGTCCGTGTGGGTGTTGTTGCAATTTTGGTGATCATCTTCTTGCTGATCATCGTTGGTGCATGCGTTCCCATCATTTCCTTCACTTTCAAGGGTATTGCGGGTATTGCCATCGCGTTCATTGATCCAGCTCTCTCCGTTAACACTCAGTCTGCAGTTTCCATTGGTACCTCGATCATCCAAGGTGCTCGACCAACCACTGAGTCCGTTCTTGCGATTATCTTCCTGCAAATCCTCTACATCTTGTTCTGTTTGGTAATTCCTTTGTTGGTAGTTGTTGTGTTGATCATCATCTGGATGGTTCCCCTTACCTTGAAGGAGCAATTGCTTCTCTACTTCGTTGCCGAGATTCTGAGTGCATGGGAGGCCATGTTAGTGTTGTTCGTATCCTTGGTTGCGGCTGTGTTACAGATTTCGCAATTGGCGCAGTTCATCGTGAACGCTGCTACTGGTTCGCTCTGCGCAGCTTTGGAAGGTCAACTCGATGAGATTCTTCCCTCAAGTGTTGACGCTTCGGATCGTAAATGTTTCGATGTGATCGCAACCTTGAGTCCGTTGGTTGCCATTTATGCCATCGCTGCATTTGGATTACTCATCTTCGGCGGTATCATCTTCCGTTTGATTCATGTCGCCATTACCGATCGTGAACTCGCCATGAGACGCAAGCCTCCTCACTCTCCAGGAGACATGACCGGCTGCACTGGGTTCTTCGTCCGAAGAAGTTTGGAAGCATTCGGAGCTTCCCAAGTCCAAACTGGTGGTTCAGTCGCGAATCTCTACGCGCAAGGTCAAGGAGCCTTTGATACTCAGACTGGAATGGTTCCATCCATGGGTTCTCAACCTGTCATGGCTCGACCGATAACGTCGAACCCAGTAATGGCAAGAGAAATCATGAGCGGTACTAGTGGTATGCAAGCTCCTAACCCAATGTATTCGGGTGTGGCATCGATGCCAAAGGGTGCTCGAACTTCAATTGACGTTTAAGCAAGTATTGTTTGTTGTTGTGTTTGTGATTTCCCATTCTTCCATCCTTTCGTTGCTTATGTTTCTTTATTCGTTCGTTTATTTTTCT
>Ga0170475_130816008_pt1 | contig 10596 bp, 10 predicted proteins | sample Soicark_Litter_5_FD_111474 | JGI IMG/M metagenome (GOLD analysis project Ga0170475, IMG submission 111474) | Avena fatua rhizosphere microbial communities from Hopland, California, USA. Combined Assembly of 48 SPs | reverse complement strand
TCCGGGAACAACTCGGCCAGCCACGCTACCGCCGCAACGAACTCAACGCACACGCCGACAAACGTAGTGCAACGGAAAACCAGAAGCATCGTGGGCGACGTAGATAGCCCGGCTGCAACGGCGGAAACGGCATATAGAAGGATGCTCCAGACCAGGACTGTTCGGCGGCCGAAACGATCGGTCAGATAACCGCCGAGCAGACCGAAGACGCCGCCCGCGACCGCAGGGACATAAAAAAGCAGGCTCACCCAGTCGTTGAACTGGGGAGAGCCAGGCCTGATGCCCGCCATCTCGGTAAGAGCCGGCCCGACGATCAGCGGGAGAACAAGCAACTCGTATATATCGAACGCAAATCCGAGCGCCGCCACGGCACAAATCGCCCACTCCACCGCGGACAGACCACTGTGTACGCGCACGGGTTCCGATGCAGCCATAGCAGCTAATCTTATCCGACCCTATTCGTGGACGGCTGCGGAGATTCAGGACGGATTCGGTGTCGCCTTCGCCGGCGCCGCGGGAGCGGTGTGGGAAGAAGCCCTGCCAGCGTTCGAGAGCGCTGCCAGCTGGTTCTGGAACTCGTTCGTAACCGGCGCAGGCAACCCCAGCCGGAAGCAGGTACCTTTCCCGACCTCGGTTTCGAGCGATACGGTACCGTTGTGCAGCAGCATGATCCGGTAAGTCATCGCGAGCCCAACACCTGTGCCCGATTTCTTGGTCGTAAAGTACAGATTGAAGATACGGTCGCGAATGTCGGGCGGTATCCCCGAACCGTTGTCGCGGACCGAGATGGCGTAATCGGGGCCGGCCTGTTCGACGCCAATCAGGAGAACGCCGCCGGAATGCATGGCTTCCAGCGCATTCATGACGACATTGAGCAGTGCCTGCCGCAACAGGTCGGGATCCGCAAGGACGCGTGCATGGGCCACAACGCGTTCCAGAGAGAGGACAACTTTCTGAGCTTCGGCCTGTGGCCGCACGAGGGCGCTGACCTCTCCCGCAAGGTTGACGAGATCGCAGTCGGCGAGCCTCGGCTCCAGAGGTTTGTGAAAATCCAGCAGCGATTTGACCACCCTGTCGAGGCGACCCAGTTCGTTGGTTATGATTTGGATCTCCGGTCTGCAGTCGAGACCTCGCCCCGCCTTATCGTGCGCGATCTGCAGGTGAAGCATCATCGCGTTCAGGGGGTTCTTGATCTCGTGAGCGGTACCGCTGGTGATTCGGCTGATGGCCGCTAACTTCCGCGCGACCTCGAGTCCCGAGATGATCTCCTGGCGGGTCTGAGCATCGCGAAGGGTGACCACCGTTCCCTTCCCGCTGTCGCCATAGTCGATCGGCTCCACCGTCATAAGAAGGCGCACGGACGGCAGGTTCGCACGTTCCAGGGTGACCGGCAGTTCCCGGGTCCGCTTACGACGACCCGCCGTGTCACTGAGTACATTACCTGACCACTGCGGGAACACCTCACCGATCGGTTTTCCAATGAGTTCGCTGGCGGGCTTTGCCAGCAGAGTTTGGGCAGCCTCTCCGGCCATCTGCAGCCGGCCGTCCGGACCGAAGACGAAGACCGCTTCCTCCAGCTGATTCAGGAGAGTCTCAATGCTTGTCCTCAGACGGTCTACATCGCTCCGTGCTCCGGTGAATTGCCGTCCGAGCCACTGCAGCTTCGATTCAAGAAGTGCGAGTTCAGGAAGATCAGCGCGGCCTTTCCAGCCCAGTACCGCGTCACCCTGAGCGATGCGGTCAATATTATGCCCGATGCTGTTGAACGAAGCTGCTACCAGTCTGGCAACCAGCTCTGCCAGCACCACCGAGACTATCAGGGAGCAAAGGGTCAGGATAAGGAGATCGGTCAGCGGCTCCTTTATAGTCGCGCGGAGTTGCTGCGGTGCAAACCGAATTCGAACTGAGTAGTCCGACCCCGGCTCTGGCGGAATATCCAGTGCAATATCGGCGTCTGCGCGAATAAGATCCACAATTCGCCAGAAGACACCGTGATTTTCCCACGCCTGCCAGTGCTCCAGTGCTCCAGGCAACCAGGGTTTCGCCGACATCAGCAAATTGCCGGCCCGATCCCGAACCCCGATATTGCTGATCGCCGGATCCTCCTGCATGCTCCGGGAAAGAATATGACGGATGGTCGTGTCATCGGAGAACACAACGCGGTGCCGGCTGTCCAGCAGGCAGCCCTGAATGGCATCACCGACAATACGAGCGCGTGCTTCTGCTTCGTCCAGAGTCCGGTCAACCACTTGCCGAAGAAAAAGCAGCGAAAGCGATGCGGCGATACACGTGACCAGCATGAGGATGGAGATCCTCATACGTGTGCGAAATGTCAGGTGGTCCGATACCGGGACCAAGCCACAGCCCTCCCGAGATGTGACGCAGATATCATTCGCGGGTTACGGTAAATCCGCCATGGTTTCACTCGTTATTGTCCTGGCAGACAGGCAGGTTTTCGTCAGCTGGCAGTCGTGGAAGAGTGCTCCTTCTCCTGGTCCTGCTGTCCGTATTCCTTCAACTTATTGAAGAGCGTTTTCAGACTAATGCCAAGAATCTCCGCCGCTCGGGTCTTGTTATTTTTTGTGTGCTGGAGCGTGAGCATGATTAGCGCCTTCTCCGCCTCAGAGACGGTGGTGCCAACCGGAAGACGCACCGCATCAGGCTCGTTCAGTTCCACGGACTGTCTTGTCCCTGCCGCGGCTCCGAAGTCCCTCGGAAGGTGGGCCGTGGTGATCGTGCCTTCGCCGGCAATGATGACCGCACGCTCGATCACGTTTCGCAGCTCACGCACATTTCCGGGCCAGTGGTATCGGCGGAGCAGGTCCAGCGCGTCGCCATTTACCTCTGTCACCTTGCAGCCGTGTTTCCGGTTCATGTCGCGGATCAGGGCTTCCGTGAGCAGCGGAACGTCTCCGTCGCGCTGCCGAAGCGGAGGAAGAGCCACCTGGAATACATTTAGGCGATAGAAAAGGTCTTCGCGCAGTTCGCCCTTCTTCAGCGCATCTTCCACGTTCTTATTCGTGGCGGCTATCACGCGTACGTCTACCAGGATTTCCTGCTTTCCTCCCAGCCGCCTGACCCGGGAGTCTTCCAGAACACGAAGCAGCTTCGCCTGGGTCCCAACCGGCATCTCCGCCAGTTCATCCAGAAGCAGGGTGCCGTGCTGCGCAAGCTCAAAGCACCCGGCGCGACGTTCCACCGCTCCCGTGAATGCACCTTTCTCGTGACCGAAGAGCTCACTTTCCATCAGCGTTTCCGGCATGGCAGCACAGTTGATGGCCACAAACGGACCGCCTCGCCGCGGACTCAGATGGTGAATGGCACGGGCGACCAGCTCTTTTCCGGTACCACTCTCTCCTGTGACCAGAACGGCCGCTTTACTGGGAGCGACCTGTCGGATGAGAGAGAAAACGGACTGCATCGCGGCAGACTGCCCTACGAGATCGACGAGAACGCCCTGGTACAGTAGCTGTCGCTGCAAGCGCTCCGCTTCTTCAGCCAGCCTGCTCTGCGATGCCGCGCGTTCCAGCAGAATACGGAGAGCTGCCGGCTGGATTGGCTTTTCCAGAAACCAGAAGGCGCCCAGGTCGTGAATCGTTGCGATAGCAGTTTCGATATTGCCGAATGCAGTCAGCACGATGGCGGGAGGCATGTTTCCCTGAGCACCAAGGCGCTTCAGGAGCTCGAAGCCGTCCATGCGCGGCATCATAAGGTCCGTCACCAGAACCTGTACGGAGCCGTTGTTCAACTTATCGAGTGCATCCTGGCCGTCGCACGCCGTTTCCGCGCCAAAACCCCAGGATGAAACCATGCTCGCGAGCCCGTTTCGCTGGGTTTCTTCGTCGTCAACGATCAGCACTCGGGCGGAAGCGGTGCTCACGACATTGTTCATCGGACTTATTGTACTTCCCCTATGGATAATAGAATTCAGCCAGCCGGGACTACTGACACCCTGTTCCCGGTAGTTCAACGAACCAGAGCCGCTCAGCGGTCAGAACGGAGAACAAATGAAGGGAAACGAGCAGGTAATCGCACTTCTTAACGAGGTGCTGAAAGCAGAACTGACGGCCATCAATCAATACTTTCTGCACGCGGAGATGTGCGAGAACTGGGGCTACCTCCGTCTCGCCAGGCACACGCGGAAAGAATCAATCGAGGAGATGCAACACGCGGAGTCACTGATGGAGCGGATCCTCTATCTGGATGGGACGCCAACTATGCATGAATTGTTTCCCCTCCGAATCGGTCGAAACGTGCGCGAGCAGCTCCAGAACGACCTTCAGCTCGAGTACGAGGCCGTTCCACGCCTGAACCGTGGCATCGACTTGTGCGCTGCCGTCAACGACAACGGATCACGGGAGCTGCTGGTCAAGATCCTGACGGACGAAGAGCATCACGTTGATTATCTGGAGGCGCAACTCCATATCGTTCAGGAGATTGGCATCGAGAACTACCTGGCTCAACATCTGGAGGGCGGGGAGGGCTAACCCGCGCTCGACCCCGGTTCTCAGGTGCGGTACCTTGCTTCACCATCTCCCGTTCCGCCGCGGTCACATTTGACGTTCACCTCCCGGCGGTGATAGTGTGTCCCGACAGACGTCAATGAAGAGCACTATCAGCATCACGGTAAATGGCACCCCTTGCTCCGCTGAAGTCGAGCCGCGGTTGCTTCTCGTACACTTTCTTCGGGATAATCTCGGGCTTACCGGTACGCATATAGGCTGCGAGACTTCGATCTGCGGCGCATGCACGGTGGAGCTGGACGGAGCCACCGTGAAGTCCTGCAGCCTGTTTGCCGTGCAGGCTAACGGGCGATCTGTGACGACCATCGAAGGTCTGGCGACAGCCGGCGAGATGCACCGGGTACAAGAGGCGTTCTGGAAGGAACACGGTCTCCAGTGCGGCTTTTGCACTCCGGGAATGGTGATGTCCTGCAAGCAACTCCTTGACCGCATCCCGGACCCCAACGAGGCGGAAATCCGGAATGCGATTGAGGGGAATCTCTGCCGCTGCACGGGGTACCAGCACATCGTGAATGCCGTGAAAGCTGCGGCGGCTGCCGCGTCCCGGCGTTAACAGGAGAGACAGCATGGCTACATCGGCTCCAGTACAAACGGAACGGTTGGTTGGTAAGGCGATCCGCCGCAAGGAAGACCCACGGCTCTTAACCGGAACGGCCATATATGTGGATGACATCCAGATGCCCGGTCTGCATCACGCGTGCATCGTTCGGAGTCCGCACGCAGCCGCGAAGATCCGAAGCATTTCGACCGAGGCCGCGCGTAAAACCGCCGGCGTGGTTGGTGTATTCACCGGTGAGGACGTAAAAGACATCGGACCGGTACCGACCGGAGCGGCCCTTCCGGGCCTGAGGATTCCTCAGCACAAGATTCTGGCTCAGGATCGCGTCTACTACTCCGGCCATGCCGTTGCCGTGGTCGTCGCTACAGACAAGTACATCGCCCGGGACGCCGCCGAGCTGATCGAAATCGATTACGACCCAACCCCGGCCATTGCGGACCCCGAACGAGCGCTGAGAGCAGACGCGCCGCGCGTACATCCGGAGTATCCGGACAACGTCGCCTTCACCTATCACCAGGAGAACGGCGATGTGGACGCTGCCTTCGCTTCGGCCGACGTGGTCCTGAAACAGCGAATCGTGAGCCAGCGCCTGATCCCGACTGCGATGGAAACTCGGGGTGTGGTCGCGGAGTGGCGTGCGGCAGAGAAGCTACTCCATCTCTACACCTCGACACAGATTCCGCATCTTGCGCGGACACTGCTGGCCGGCATGCTCGGATTGCCTGAGAACAAGCTGCACCTGGTGGCTCCGGAGGTGGGCGGTGGATTCGGCAGCAAGCTGAATGTATACGCCGAAGAGGCGCTAATCAGCTTTGTCGCCATGCGGGTCGGAAAGCCCGTGAAATGGATAGAGTCGAGACGCGAGAACTTCGCAGTGACGATCCATGGACGCGGTCACGTAGATCATCTGGAGATCGTTGCAAAGAAAGACGGCACCATTCTCGCTCTGAAGGTCCACATCCTGCAGGATCTGGGCGCGTATCATCAGCTGCTGACAGCGCTGATACCGACACTTTCGGTCCTGATGGTTCCGGGTCTCTACAAGTTCCACAACGTGCGGGCCGACATCACCGGGGTGTTCACGAACTGCGTACCGACGGACGCGTACAGGGGAGCCGGCCGGCCCGAGGCCACACATGTGATCGAACGCATGGTCGATATGCTCGCGGCGGAGCTGAACATCGATCCGGCCGAGATCCGAATCAAAAACTATCCGAAACCAGACGAGTTTCCGTTCCAGACTGCGACCGGCCTGGTCTATGACAGCGGTAATTATGAGGCGCCACTTCGTGAAGCTCTGAGAATCGCAGGCTATCAGGAACTTCGCCAGGAGCAGGCGAAAGCCCGCACCGAAGGAAAGCTGATCGGAATCGGACTGTCCACTTACGGCGAGATTTGCGCCTTTGGTCCGTCTCCGGCGACCCCTGCCGGTGGGTGGGAGAGTGCCACGGTCAAGGTGGAGCCGAGCGGAATGGTGACTGTACTGACGGGAACCTCCCCGCACGGCCAGGGTGAAGAAACGACGTTTGCCCAGATTACCGCCGACGAGTTGGGTGTCAGCCTCGATCACGTCACCGTACTCCATGGAGATACAGCCGTTGTTCAATACGGCATCGGTACGTTTGGCAGCCGCGCAACGGCGGTAGGCGGCGCGGCCTTGTACTACGCCCTGCAGGAGATTAAGACCAAAATGGCGCGGTTTGGGCAGATGCTGCTTGAATCCGATGACGTCACACTTGCCGGCGGTCTCTGCACGTGCAATAAGACGGGAAAATCCACGACGGTCGCCCACATTGCGGCGGCGGCCTACCGCGCCCTGAAACTTCCGGAAGGAACGGACCCGGGTCTGGTTGCTACCCGATTCTGGGAGCCTCCGAATTTCGCCTACCCCTTTGGCGCGCATCTCGTTGTTACGGAAGTGGACCGTGAGACCGGCGAGATTAAAATTTTGCGCTATGTTGCGGTGGACGACTGCGGAAACGTGATCAATCCTCTTCTGGTCGCCGGACAGGTGCATGGCGGTGTAGTGCAGGCGCTCGGCCAGGCGCTGTATGAGCAGGCCGTCTACGATGAAACCGGGCAGTTGATCAGCGGCGAGCTGATGGATTATGCCATCCCGCGTGCACATATGGTCCCGTGGCTTGAATGCAGTCACACGGTCACGCCTTCACCGGTAAACCCACTGGGCGTGAAAGGCGTAGGTGAAGCGGGTACCATCGGATGCTCGCCAGCGGTAGTGAATTCGGTTGTCGATGCGCTTCGGCCGCTCGGTGTGAAACACATCGACATGCCCATGACCCCGAACCGGATCTGGAACATCATCAACGCAGGAGCTCAGGCATGATTGCGAACGAGTTCGAGTTTTCCACCCCGACGCAGCTGTCCGAAGCCCTCGCGCTGATCGCCGGGGGAGCCAAACCGCTCGCCGGAGGCATGAGTCTCATTCCGATGATGAAGCTTCGCCTGGCCTCGCCGGAGCATCTGGTCGATATCGGACGGCTTGCGGAGTTGAAGGGCATCCGCGAAGAAGGTGGACGCATTCGAATCGGCGCGGGCACCACGCATTTTGAGATCCAGTCGTCGCCCGTACTGCTGCGTGCGTGTTCATTGCTGCCGCGGACGGCCAGCCGCATCGGCGATGTGCAGGTCCGTAACACCGGGACGATCGGCGGAAGCATTGCCCACGCCGATCCCGCCGCGGATTACCCCGCCGCTCTGATTGCACTTGAGGCTGAGGTGCGACTGATTAGCACCTCGGGCGAGCGAGTTGTCCCGATATCCGAGTTTCTGCAGGATTCGTTCACAACAGCGCTTGAGCCCGGCGAGATCATCCAGGAGATCTCTGTGGTTGCGGATGGCAATAAGACGGGAACGGCCTATGTGAAGATGGCGCAGGCTGCGTCCGGATTCGCGGTCGCGGGAGTTGCCGCGCGCGTCCGTCGATCCGGAGACAGGATAAGCATGGCGCGTATTGGGATTACAGGTGTGGCACCCATTGGGTATCGGGCACGAGCGGTCGAAACGCTGCTCGAAGGCAAAAACGGGACAAGCGACGACATCTCTCGCGCCGCCGCCATGGCCGCCGACGGCATTACCGCCAATTCAGACATGCATGCCTCCTCTGAGTACCGGCTGCATTTGGCGCGCGTTTGCACCGCAAGGGCTGTCCGTTCAGCGCTCAGCGAGACTGAGTAGCGAGGCCGGAACAACAAGATGAAAGTATCCGGAACTTACGCTATTCCGGCCGAACCGGAACGAGTCTACGCACTGCTCCAGGATCCCGACGTGCTGGCCAGGTGCATGCCTGGCTGCGACCAGCTCGTAAAGACAGGCGAGGACGAGTATGAGATGCGGATGAAGCTGCTCATCGCGAGTGTCTCGGGTCTGTTCGATGGGAAAGTTCGACTCAGGGACCACCAGCCGCCCCACCGGTTCGCCATGCAGGTGGATGGCAAAGGCAAAATCGGATTTATGAAAGGTGAGGGCGCGATCAGCCTAAGCCCTTCCGAGGCAGGAACCACACTAAGCTACGACGGAGACGTGCAACTGGGTGGTACGATCGCAGCGGTCGGCCAGCGTCTGGTTGATACCACGTCGAAGATGATGCTGAAGCGGTTTTTTGACAAGCTGTCAGAGATTAGCCAGGACGGCTCGGCTAACACGAAGACCGCTTCGTAGACCCGGTAGGGCAAAACGGGGTGAATGCCCCGGGCCGTCAGCGAGATGCCATCGCTGCCTTCAGCTCGTACTCCGCCAGGTCGATCCAGCCCTGGTTTTGAGTGTTCTGCACAAATGTGACGTTTTCGATCGTCACTCCACCCTGAGGCGCTTCTTTCCAGCGGCGGAGAGCGAGATCGTAAACATCACCCACGGTCGCCGGGTCAATGTTCTGTGCCAGCGTGATGTGCGGGTGATAACGATATGGCTCGTTGTAATAGAGCAGCCCTGTATTCAACGCGTCATGCATTTCACCGAGTTCCTGTCGTCCGCGGCCGATATCGGCGAAAATGACGGAGGTCTCTTCGAAGACGCGTATACGTGGAATGTCCATCTGAAAAGGGCCGAAGCCGTTCATCATATTCCGAAGCTGGGCTTCGGCTCTGTCACACGCGACTGCCAGCGGCCTTGGCGGAAGAATAGTCACGTGCGATTGAGCGGTACACCCGCAAACCAGTTCCTGCCTTAGCCTTGTGATGAAATCGCCGAGGTGCTCAGGTATGTAACAGACTACTGCAAATTGATTTATCGGTTGCGGTTGTTCCGCAGCGACACACATATCCCGATTAGCCTTTCCAGGTTGACGACGCGTCAACGGCAGTGGATCCAACAGGGATCTCAGCTGCAGGCTTACTTTCCGGAACCTGCCACTGCACATTTTCAAAGCCGACATATTTATAGATGCGCAACTCTCCCGCATCGGATTCCAGGATATCGCCCACCTGCAGCGCGGAAGGTGTCTCTTTAAGAGCGATCCAGGCAGCGTAGGGGCTTAGCGCCTCTACCTTCTCCGCAGCGTCGTAATCCTTCGGCTTAGCCGTAGACAGGCCGATCGTGTGAGGAGCCCATTTGAACTGCTGACGGGCCGTATCTTTCAGCCTGTGGATCACATAAAGGGCCACTATGCTGCTCTCCTGACCCTCACATTTTACAACCGCCCGAGCGCAGCCTCTGCATCTCTTCGTCCCAGATCTATCCATCGTTCGGTATTCGTACGGCTCCACCGCATCGCATCGACTGCGGTGCCCAGACGCTGCGACGGGCTGATTTCCATTATGGAAACGTTCGGGGATCCCTGCGGTGCGTAGCCGCCGCAAGCCCTTACTGCGCTAATAACAGCATCCAGATACCACGGCCGATTTTTGAGAAGGTTGATCGAGATAATTTGGGTCGCACCCATCTCCATAGCCGCCCAGACAGGCGCCGGATCGAGCAGTCCCCCATCCGAGTACCAGGACCCATCGATTTGGTAATGGCGCAAAAATAGTGGTACTGAACAGGAACCCGCGATGTGTGTCCACTCAATCTCAGGCCAGCGGAACAGCCTCGGCCGCATGGTCCGACATTCTGTCAGCACCACTCCGAAGTCCAGATGTGGAACGTACGTCTCGCAGAGATCCTGAATCATGCCCTCCAGACGTGTGTTGTCCAGTATTCCCTCGTGAAGCCGTTTTGGGAAACGCCAACGTACATCAGCCAGATCCCCGACGTTGCGCCATCTCTCGATCAGCTCACCTCCGGTATGGCCGCTGGCGATGAGAAAACCGTTCAGCGATCCAACAGACGCTCCGACGATCATATCGGGCAGGATATTTCGCGATAGAAAGTCCCACGCGCCTGCCTGGTATGCTCCAAACATTCCTCCCGCGGAAAGGACGAGAGCTGTTTTCGTGCGTCTACTCACAGGTATTCGATTCAGGCTCTAGGACTTGCGTTTCAGTCTCGACGGAAAGGACAATGTGAGTTCGATGCATTTCTAACCGGACATATACGGTCCTGCTGTCGCTCAGATCCTGG
>Ga0170475_100378307_pt1 | contig 10600 bp, 9 predicted proteins | sample Soicark_Litter_5_FD_111474 | JGI IMG/M metagenome (GOLD analysis project Ga0170475, IMG submission 111474) | Avena fatua rhizosphere microbial communities from Hopland, California, USA. Combined Assembly of 48 SPs | reverse complement strand
TTAACGAGAGCGTATGCGTCCTATGTCGCGAGCTTGCACCTGACAGCTATTGAAATCGATGCAGGGCTGGAATGGTGGAATGGCCCCTGGACATACTTGGTGCGCCCGCGACTAGTGAAGGGCTTTCGATGGGGTTGCCAATCGCTAAGAAAGCGGGTGACGATCAGCACCCTAGAGAGAATCTACAAGAGGGGAGGAATGAATGGATCGTCGCTCTTTCATCAAGCGCGCCGGTGTCGCGGGCGCTCTCACCGCCGGGCTTGCGCCAGCGGTGCACGCACAGTCGGCGGTGCGCTGGCGCCTCGCGCATAGCTTCCCGAAGTCCCTCGACACAATCTACGGCACTGCCGAGACCTTCGCGAAGCTTGTCGAGGACATGTCTGGCGGCAAGTTCAAGATCCAGGTGTTCGCCGCTGGCGAGATCGTGCCGGCGCTCGCGACGCTGGACGGTGTGCAGAACGGCGTTGTCGAATGCACGCATACGGCTTCAAACTTCTTCGCCGGCAAGGACGAGACCTTTGCCTTCAATGGCATTCCGTTCAGCCTGAATTCGCGGCAGATGTCGGCTTGGATGTTCGACGGCAATGGACTCACACTCATGCGTGAGTTCTACAAGAACTACGGGGTGATCAGTTTCCCTATGGGCAACACGGGCGCCCAGATGGGCGGCTGGTACCGCAAGGAGATCAAGTCTCTCGAGGATATGAAAGGCCTCAAGTTACGAGTGTCCGGGCTGCTCGCGGGTGAGGCGTACAAGCGCCTTGGCGTCGTACCACAGACGATTGCAGCGGGGGACATCTATCCGTCGCTCGAGCGGGGCACCCTCGATGCTGTGGAATTCTCAGGTCCCTTCGACGATCAGAAGCTCGGCTTCTACAAGGTCGCGCCCTACTACTACTATCCTGGTTGGCACGACGGTAGTCCGCAGCTCGATCTCCTTGTAAGCCTCAAGGCTTACGAGGCACTGTCGGACGAGTACAAGGCTATCCTGGCCGCCGCGGCTACCCATTCTCATGTGCTGATGCAGGCGAAGTATGACGCCAGGAACCCCACAGCGCTCCGGCAACTGGTGGCCGCCGGAGCAAAGGTCCAGCGCTTTCCGCAGGAGGTAGTCTCGGCGGGCTACCGCGAATCTATGGCACTTTACGACGAGATCTCGGCCAGAAACCCGAACTGGAAGAAGGTATACGAGGACTACGCGCGCTTCCGAGCTGACCAGAATCTGTGGTTTAGTATCGCAGAGGCGAGCCTCGACCAATTTACGCAAGCGCAACGGCGCTAACACGCCGCGCCCTCTCTCCGACGGCAAGCTGGATGAAGGAAGCACTCAACGAGGTCTCCGCAGGGGAGCTCGCGTCGCTAGTCGCGCGCCGGGAGGTCGGCGCGCGCGAGCTCGTTGCGCACTTCCAGGAGCGCATTGAGCGGCTGGACCCTGCCATAAACGCCGTCTGCACAGTCAATCCCAACGCTCTCGCCGAAGGGGAGGCTTGTGATCGTCGACTTCAGAGCGGAGAGAGACCGCGGCCACTCGAAGGCGTGCCCTTCGTCGCCAAAGACAACCTCGATACTAAAGGCTTGAGAACGACCTTCGGCTCCCTGCTCTGCGCGAACTACGTCCCAGAACAGGATGCCATCGCTGTCGAGCGGCTGCGCTCCGCGGGCGCCGTTCTTATAGGTAAGACGAACACGCCTGAGTTCGCTACCGACGTGAACACGACGAACCGGCTCTTCGGCCCAACACGCAACCCTTTTGATCTCAACGTGACCGCTGGCGGGTCGAGCGGCGGCACGGGCGCGGCGCTTGCCGCCGGTATGGCGCCGATCGGTCTTGGGACTGATCTCGGCGGCTCGATTCGCGTCCCATCCTCCTTCTGCGGGACAATCGGCATTCGCCCGGCGCCGGGCCGCGTGCCAGTCTATCCTACCGACTTCGGCTGGGACACGCTGGTTGAGCACGTCCACGGCCCCATGGCGCGCACCGTCGCCGATGTGGGGCTTATGCTGTCCGTGCTTGCCGGCCCCGACGATCGCGACCCCAGCTCGCTTCCAGCACAAGACCACGACTACGCTGCGGTCGCACACGGCGGTACGGATTTGAAGGGTAGGCGCGTTGCCTACAGCGCCAATCTCAACGGCTTGTTCCCGGTGGACCCCGAGGTAGAGGCGCTGACTCGGCGGGCGGCGCGCGATTTCGAAGCGCTCGGATGCGAGGTAGAGGAGACGAGCTTCGACCCGGCCGGCCTCAAGGAAATCATTGCTGGGACTCGCGGCTTCGGAATGGCCGCCCGCTTCGCCGAGCGGGTGGAAAAATATGCCGACAGCATGACCGACCAGTTGGTCCAGCAGGTCCGGGACGCTCTAAAGGTCGACGTTCGGATGGTCGCCAATGCGGAGCGCCTGCGCACGAGCTACTGGCAGCGCGTACGCAGCTTCATGGAGCGCTTCGATTATATCCTGACGCCCACCGTTGGCGCGCCGCCGTTTAGACTCGACGAGCCGCTGCCGCAGATGATCGGTGGGCGCCCGATAGCGCGGTATTATGACGTGTTTCTCGCCACCTACGCGTTCAGCGTGATTGGCCTTCCGGCGCTGTCGACACCCTGCGGTGTTACCCACGGCGGCCTGCTGGTGGGGCTGCAGATCGTGGGACGGCGCCTTTGTGAGGACAGCGTGCTGCAAGCCGCCGCAGCCTTCGCCGAGGTTCGTCCAGAGTATTTCACGCCCCGGGCGCTTTCGTCAGCCGCTCGGATGCCCTTGGCAAAGGAGCTGGTCACGCCAGCGATGCGCTTCGGATAGTTCGGAAATGCGGCCGAGCTCGTCGCCAGTGGCGAAGTCGCCGCCCATTCGTCGCCAGGTCGTCAAATCAATCGTAAGCGCTAGGGCTCCGTCCTGTTCGATGTTGCGTGTTTTTTCGAGTGATTTCAACGTGTCACGCGCTTAGCCGACGGCAAGGGGAAGGTTCGCCGGCCGGGCCTTTCCACGACGGCGAGACGATTGCTTTGCGCCGAGCAAAGGTGTGTGATGACCGGCCAAAACTCTGTCGACGCAGGCGGAGAGGACCACAGGGGAGGACGACATGCTCAAAGATAAGGGCGCAGCCCTGTTTCGGCGAAGCTGCGCAGGTGCCGCAGGACTCGTCCTGGCGGGCGGCCTGTTCTCGGCGTCCGCTCAGGATCGGGAGCTCAAGGTCGGGTACATGAAGAACCCGATCCAGGACGCCTCGTTGGAGATGATGCAGAAATGGGCGAAAACGCAGGGCGTGAAGCTGACGCCTGTGCCGATGGCCTATAGCGTCTTCATGGAGAAGGTCACCAGCACGCTGACATCCGGTGCCGATCAGTTTGACGTGATCTGGCACAATGACGACTGGGGCCAGCTGTGGAAGAAATGGCTGGACACGACCGACGACGTGAAAGGCATCGAAAACGCTGACCAGTGGCCGCTGCTCGCGTTCTGGAACGACGACAAGAAGCTCACGGTCGTGCCGATGGCCCACACCGTCGGCACGTTCTTCTATCGCAGCGATATCGTGAAGCCGGAGGAGGTTCCGAAGACCTTCGCCGATCTGGTTACCGTCAGCCAGCGCCTGCAGAAGGAGGGCAAGGCCAAGTGGGGCTATGTCGGCGGCATGACCATGAACAATACGTGGTTCAGCCTGTGGTGGACGATGTGGTCCAACAACTGCGACATCCTGAAGCCGCTGTTCGAGCGCGACAACGAGAAGCTCAAGGCGGGGGGCTTCGAGCCGGCGGTGACCGAGCCCTGCCATCGCGAGATCGTCGAATACTGGTGGGACGCGATCAACACGCACAAGATCAGCCCGCCCGGCATGACGGCCTACGGCCGCAACGAGGCGAACGCGATCTTCATGGCCGGAGACGCCGCCTTCACGCTCGTCGATTCCACGCATTTCGGCGAGTTCAACGACCCAAAGCGCTCGAAAATCGCCGGCAAGATCGGCATGGCGCCGTTTCCGATGGGCCCGCGCGCCCAGAAGCCGACCTCTTGGAACGAGATCTGGGGCTGGGCGATCCCGAAAGGCGTGCCGGCCGAGCGCAAGAAGCTCGCGAAGGAGATGCTGTCGGCGGTCATGAGCGACGAGGCAGGGCAGGTGGAGATGTGGAAGAAGACCGGCGGCCCGCCGCCAAACGTGAAGCTCTGGCCGAAGCTCGCCGCCGGGGACAAGGACTTCGCAGCGCTGAAGCATGCGGTCTTCGATCAGACGCCGATCACGCACTCGGCCTATTACTTCGCGGAGTGGCCGGCAGTGCACAGGGCATACTCCGACATGGCGATCGAGGCCTTGTCCGGAAAGCGCGAAGACATCCCGAAAGTGCTCGCCGCCCACGTCGACAAGATCCGACGGGCTGCGACCGGGAACTAGCCGGCCTAAAAACCCTCTCCGGAGTGGCCGGGCACCGTCCCGGCCACAACCCCCTCGAGACCGATATCGGCCGACGTGAGCCTCACGCTCAATGAACGCACGCGCTTCATGCTTGCGCTGATTGCGCCGGCGGTGCTGGCGCTCGCCTTCTTCCAGGTGGTGCCGATCCTTGTCGGCGCGAACACGAGCTTTCGCGACTGGTCGCTGCACGATCCGCAGCGCACCTGGGTCGGCCTCGCGAACTATGCGCACGTCCTCGCCGACCGCGAGTTCCTTAGGGTGGTGCTGCCGAACACCTTCGGCTTCATGACCGCGAGCGTGGCCTGCTCGCTCGTGCTCGGGCTCTCGGTCGCCTTGATGCTGAACCGGCGGTTCGCCGGACGCGTGATCGTCCAGTCCTTCGTACTGCTGCCGCTGATGGTCGCCCCTGTCATCGCGGCGATCATGATCCGCTGGATGTTCAACGATCAGTTCGGCGTCGTGAACGCCGCGCTCGGCGGGCTCGGCATTGGGCCGATCAGCTGGCTGACGCAGCGTTGGACCGCCTTTCTGGTCATCCTCATGACGGACGTCTGGCTGTGGACGCCGTGGTTCGCACTGATCCTGCTCGCCGGGCTGCAGAGCCTCCCGCCGGAACCCTTCGAAGCGGCGCAGATCGACGCGGCAAGCCGCTGGCGCACCTTCCGCTACATCACGCTCCCGATGCTGCGTCCGGTGATCGTGGTATGCGTTGTGATCCGCTCGATCGACGCCTTCCGCACCTTCGACATCGTGTGGACGATCTCGGGCGGCGGGCCAGCGCGCGCGACGGAGGTGTTCAGCATCTACGCCTATGTCGAATCTTTTCAGTTCCTCAACCTCGGTCGCGGCTCGGCGGCGGCAGTGATCGGCGCCGTCACCATCGTGATCTTCGCGATGGCGCTCTATCGCATCCTCAACCGCTATGTGGAGGTCTCGCGGTGAGCGTTCCTACCGCGGTCTCGGCCGAGCGGCACGCCGCCGGGTTCTTCGAAGCCCTGGCGCCCGGCGGACGCCGCGTGCTGTTCGGGCTCGCTGCGGTCGCCATATGCCTGCTGTTCGCGTTCCCGGTGTTCTGGCTCGTGCTCACCTCGTTGCGGCCGGGATTCGCGGTCTACTACGTACATCGCGGGACCGACTTCACCCTCGACAATTTCCACGACGTGCTTGCCCAGGAGATCGTGCTCAAGGCGCTGTTCAACAGCTTCATGATCGCGACTTTAGCGACCTTGCTCTCGCTCGCTGTGACCGCGACGTCCGGCTACATGCTGTCGCGTTTCAAGGGCCCGATCCCCAATACCTGGTTCTCGCTGATCTACGTGTTCCGCTGCGTGCCCTACGTGTCCTGGGTGCTTCCGCTCTATTTCGTGACCCGGCAGCTCGGGATATTCGACACGTACTGGGGCCTGCTGCTGCCGCACGTCGCCGTCCACATCTGTTTCTTCTCATGGATTATGAAGGGTTTCTTCGACGGAATTGATCCCTCGATGGAATATGCCGCGATGATCGACGGCTGCTCGCGCTGGGGCGCGTTCTGGCGCGTGGCAATGCCGGCGGCGATCCCCGGCCTCACGGCGCTCGCCATCCTTTGTTGGCTGTACACCTGGAACGAGTTTCTCTTCGCGTTGATCCTGACCTCGCACGAGACCCCGATTATCACCGTAGTGATGGCGCAGTTCGTCCACGAACTGGGGATGGAATGGCATCTCATGAGCGCGACTGCCGTAGTCGCGCTCGGGCCGGCGTTGATCGTGACGCTGTTTGGTCAGAAATACGTAATCCGCGGGCTGAAGGTCTGAGCATGGCTGAGGTCGTTCTCGACGAAGTCCAGAAATCCTATGGCAGGGTGACGGCGGTCCAGGATTTTTCGCTCTCCATTGGCGACCGCGAGTTCGTGGTTCTGGTCGGACCGTCCGGCTGCGGGAAGTCGACGACGCTACGTATGATCGCCGGCCTAGAGGACATCGGCGCAGGGACGATCTCGATCGGCGGGCGGGTCGTGAACGAGCTGCAGCCCAAAGACCGCGACATCGCGATGGTGTTTCAGAATTACGCGCTGTACCAGCACATGAGCGTGCGCGACAATCTTGCCTTCGGGCTCCGGAACCGACGCGTGCCCGAACCCCAGATCGATGCGGCAATCGCGCAGGCGGCGCGCATCCTCTCGATCGAGCCGTTGCTTGATCGGCGTCCGCGACAGCTCTCGGGCGGGCAACAACAGCGGGTCGCCCTGGGCCGCTGCATCGTCCGGAACCCGCAGGTCTTCCTCTTCGACGAGCCCCTGTCGAACCTCGATGCGCAGCTGCGGGCGCAGATGCGCCTGGAGCTAAAAGAGCTGCGGCAGCGCGTTCCGACCACCTCCGTCTTCGTCACTCACGACCAGGTGGAGGCCATGACCCTTGGAGACCGCATCGTCGTGATGAAGGACGGCCTCGTTCAGCAGGTCGGCACCCCGTTAGCGCTGTACCGCCGGCCGGCCAACAGGTTCGTCGCGGGCTTCATCGGCTCGCCCGCGATGAATTTCATGGACGGCCGCCTGACCATGGAGGACGATCGCCTCATCATGACCGGCGACGGCTTCTCGCTCTCGCTGCCGCCGACGATCCTCGGCGACGCCGCGCCGACGGGCCAGCACGCGCTCTGCATGGGGATCCGGCCCCAGCATCTCCGCCTGGGCGGCCCGTCCGGGCCGGGCCAGCTCGGTCTTGGCGGCACCCTGATGGTGACCGAGCAGCTCGGCGACGAGCAGATTGTCGCCATCCGCGTCGGTGACAAGGACGTGCGGATCGCCGGGGTCGACCCGGATCTGCGCCTCGCTCCCGGCACCGGGCTCGAGGTTTCCGCGGGGGTTGAAAACCTGCATTTCTTCGACGCCGACACCGGCGAGCGGCTGCGGGCGACCACGTAGGACGAACGAACATGTACGCACTCGAGGGCCGTCGAGCGATCGTGACGGGGGCGGCTCACGGCATCGGGCGGGCCATCGCCGCCCGCCTCGTTTCCGAAGGCTGTCAGGTCGGCATATTCGACCAAGATGCCGCCGCTGCCCAGGAAACCGCGACCGCGATAGCCAGACAGGGCTGCACGGTCCGCCTCGCGATCGGAAACGTCGCTTCCAAGGCAGAGGTCGAGAGCGGGATCGCATCGCTCACCTCCGAACTCGGAAGCGTCGACATTCTCGTCAACAACGCCGGCATCCTGCGCAGCGGCAAACTGCTCGACATCAGCGAGCGCGACTGGAGCGAGACGTTCCGCGTGAACGTGGATGGGCTGTTCCACGTCACTCGCTCAGTCGTGCCCGGGATGGTAGAACGGCGCTCGGCGGTGGTTGTGAACATCGCCTCATGGATGGGCAAAGCCGGCGTCGCCCAGCATGGGGCGTACTGCGCGTCGAAGTTCGCGATCGTGGCGCTGACCCAGACGCTCGCCACCGAGGTCGGCGAGTATGGCGTGCGCGTCAACGCCATCGCGCCCGGCCTCATCGTCGGCACCCGGATGCGTGAGGAGGCGGAGATCGACCGCCGCGCGAAAGGGCTGGAATCCGCCGAGAGCCGCGCCAGGTCCATTCCCCTGCGCCGGGCGGGTGCGCCGGAGGATGTCGCGAATACGGTCGCGTTTCTCTGCTCCGACCAGGCAACGTACATCACCGGCGAGACCGTCGGCATCACAGGCGGCCTCTGGAACGACTAAAGGCCGGGACCTGGAGACCATGAGAACCATGCCGCTTTCGCGATTGCTGAAGCCCGGGCGGATCGGCCCGCTTGCAGTCAAGAACCGCGTGATCATGGCCCCGATGACGACCCGCAAGGCCGACCCGAAGGGTTTCGTCACGGATGCCGCAGTTGCCTACTATCGTGCCCGCGCCGTGGGCGGCGTGGGCCTGATCACCGTCGAAATGGCATCTCCGGAGAAAGCCGGGAAGCATCGCCAGTTCGAGCTCGGCATCCACGACGACCGGTTCCTCTCCGGGCTCGCGCGTCTCGCCGACGCCATCCATGCGGCCGGCGCCAAGGCCTCGATCCAACTCGGCCACGGCGGCGGGCACACGCGCCTCGACATCGCCGGAGAGACGCCGATCGCGCCCTCCGCCGTTCCGCACCGCGTCCAGGAAGGCCACACCGAGACCGTCGTGCCCGAGGCGATGACGAGCGCCCGCATCGCGCAGACGCAGGCGGCGTTTGTCGCGGCTGCGGAACGCGCCATGCGGGCCGGGTTCGATGCCGTCGAGATCCACGCTGCCCACGGCTATCTCTTGTCCCAATTCCTTGCCCCGGCCGAGAATTGCCGGACGGATTCCTATGGCGGTTCGCTGGAGAACCGCGCCCGGTTCGCATTGGAGGTCACGGCCGCGGTCAAGGCCACGGTTCCGACGCTTGCGCTCACGTTCCGTATGAATGGCGACGACTTCTTCGACGGCGGCCTGACCGAGGACGAGGCCGTTCAGGTCGCTCGCTGGGCGGCTGAGGCCGGAGCCGACGCGATCCACATGACCGGCGGGCACTATCGCTCGCAACCCTCAGCGGCCATCATGATCCCGCCGATGGCTTCGAACGACGCCCTTCCTGCGCTTTGCCGAACGCGTCAGGGGCGAGGTTTCCGTCCCGGTGATCGCGGTCCGGCGCTTCGGCGATCCGGGCGCCGCGATCGCAGCCATCGAGGAGGGTCGGACCGATTTCGTCGCGCTCGGCCGCCCGCTCCTTGCCGATCCCGACTGGGTGAACAAGGTCGCCGCTGGGCGGCAAGTCCGACGATGCTTGTCCTGCAACAGCTGTGTCGATGGCATGCGCATCGGCCGCGAGTTGCGCTGCATTGTGAACCCGACGACCGGGCGCGAGCTCGCTTTCGGCCGGCGGCAGCCAAAACGGCGCGGTCAAAAGATCGCGGTGATCGGGGGAGGCCCGGCTGGGCTGACCTATGCGGCGCTGGCCGCTTCGGGAAATGCGGTGACGCTGTTCGAGCGCGAGACGGAGCTGGGTGGCGGCTTCCGCTTCGCGGGTCTGGCGCCGCGATTCCAGGGGGTCGAGGCTGATCCCGATACCCTTCTCGCCTATGTGGACGGGCTGAGGCGCGCGTGCGAGGAGCTGGGAGTACGGATCCGCAGGGCGACCGATCCTGTTGCGGACCGCGGACTCCTCGACGGCTTCGATCATGTCGTCGTCGCGACGGGAGCACGCTATCGTTTTGGAGTCGGGCCCATCATCACGGGCGTGCTGCGAATGCGGCTTGCACGGAAAGCGCCGCTGCGCACGATCGCCGGCTCAGACGCAGCGCGGGATTGGTTCTACCATCGCCTTCGCCGGGCGGCGGGGCTGGAGGTCGAAAGACACATCGCGCCGGGTGCATCGGTGGAGATCATCGGTGATGCGGGTTTAGCCGGCAAGACGGAAGAGGCGGTCCTGACGGCCTACGAGGCGGTCTTTGGGTCGAGCCCGGAACATGCCGGCGGACCGAGGCGGCTATGAGCATCGTTTTTGCCGATTTGGACAGCGACCTTCTGGGCGGGCGTCATGGTCCGGCGGCGCAGTTCGCGATGACATTGCTCGTCCGGTTCGCCGAAGCCGTCGGCGCATCCAAATTCATCGATGCCGAGGCGGCGCATATCGACGGCTGCCTTTACCACGGCCAGGTCAGCCTGGATTTCGTTGAGCGCGTGGTCGAGCTCGGCGGACACGTCCGCATCCCGACCACTCTTAACGTGGGTTCGATCGATCTGATCCACCCGGAGCTCTTCCGGGGGGACGCCGATCTCCGGGCGTCGGGCGTCCGCCTCATGCACGCCCATGAGCAACTTGGTTGTATCCCGACCTTCACCTGTGCTCCTTACCAAACCATGTTCAGGCCTCGTTTCGGTGCGCAGATCGCCTGGGCGGAATCGAACGCGATCGTGTTCGCGAACTCCGTCATCGGGGCCCGCACCAATCGGTACGGCGACTTTGTCGACCTCTGTTGCGCGCTTACCGGTCGGGTACCCTTTTACGGTCTGCACGTCACCGAGAACCGGCGGGCGCGTATTCTCGTCGAGATCTCGGCCGTCCCGACCGAGTGGTTGGATGCCACGCAGACCTGTGTTGCCGTCGGCTATCTGATCGGGCGTTTATGCGGCGAGCGGATCCCGGCCATCGTGGGCCTGCCGGAGGCGTCGGACGACGACCTCAAGGCCCTCGGAGCCGTGGCCGCTTCGGCCGGCGCGGTCGGGAT
>Ga0170475_103512197_pt1 | contig 10602 bp, 1 predicted proteins | sample Soicark_Litter_5_FD_111474 | JGI IMG/M metagenome (GOLD analysis project Ga0170475, IMG submission 111474) | Avena fatua rhizosphere microbial communities from Hopland, California, USA. Combined Assembly of 48 SPs | reverse complement strand
CACCAATTCGCTCGGAATTGGCAGGCAGAGAAGAGGGTCAGTTTATTTTGACCCTGGGGAGTTCGTTCAACGCGATCTGTGAATCGTAGGCCGCCGTTGCGCGCTGCTGCGATTCATTTTCTTAATTGTGGGGAGAGTTGCTCCAATGATGATCTCAGCCTTTGTCCCGAGTCTACGCCGATCTTTCGCCGTTGCATTTATCGCATTGCTCGTGTTCGCACCCTGTGCCTACGCTGCCAACGACCTCTGGGTTGGAAATACTTCGGCGAATTGGGCCGATCTAAACTGGTCTGGCGGAAATAATCCTCCCCTCGCCGGCGATGCACTTCTGTTCGGAGTGGCCGGAAGCTCGGGCACGACCCTGAACAATAATCTCGCAACCGATTTTGTCGTCGGCAGCGTGACGTTCAATTCTGGCGCGGCCGGTTTCACGTTCAATGGGAACGAGATCATTCTGAACGGAAACATTACGAATAGTAGCACTGTTGCCCAAACGATTAACTTGCCAATCGTGGCGAATGGAACCCGGACAGTCACCCTGACGAGCGGGGGCGGGAATGTCACGTTGGCCGGGGTTACCAATGGCTTCGGTGGGTTCACCACGGCCGGCACCGGCACGCTGACCATGAATAGCGCCAATCTTTACACGGGCGGCACCACGACGGCCACCGGCGCTATCCTGAATCTTGCAAATGCCAACGCCGTGCAATACAGCACTCTCAATGTGAATGCCAACAACACGCTTACTTTTGCCTCGGGGATCACGAATTTTAATATTGGCGGGCTGGCGAGTTCCGCGGGCGTGGGAAATTTTGCGTTCACTGACGCGGGCTCCAACGCGGTGACGCTATCGGTGGGTCTCAACAACGCAAGCACAACGTACAACGGCGTTATGACCAGCGGCGCCGGCGCCGGCTTGGTCAAGGTTGGAACCGGCACGTTGACACTGGCCGGTGCTAATGCGCCATTCACCGGCACGACGACGATCAACAACGGCGGCATCACCGTCACGGGCGCGTCGCTCGGTTCGACTTCGCTGCAATTGGCCGGCGGCACGTTGACAGTCAATAACTCGGCGGCCAATTTGAACTTCGCCAATACGACGCTGAACGGTGGCGCTTCGACCGTCACCGACACCGCCGGTTCCGTTGGCCTGGGAGCAATTACCCGCAACGTTGGCGCCACGTTGAACGTCTCCGGCAGCGGTGTGTCATCCACATCGGGAACCGCGAACACCATTATCACCGATAGTGGCGCCGCCTATGCCACCGTCGGCCAGGATTGGGCCGCCAAGAATGCCGCTAACACGAATATCGTCGGCTTATCGACCATCACCGGCGGTTACACCAACAGCACGGCGACGAGTTTGTCGGGCAATGCCGACGTCGCAGCCGGCATCAACACCACAATCGCCGGCGATACCTCGATCACCAGCTTGCGATTCAACCAAGCTCAAGTGCGCACGATTAATCTTGGCAGCTCAGCGCTGACAACCGGCGGCATCCTGATGACGACAGCAGTTGGCGGAAACGCCCAGACCATCACTGGCGGCACGTTGAAAGGCGCTTCCGGAAAAGATTTGGTGGTCATCCAAAACAACACCGGCAACGTCGGCACGCTGACGATTGGTTCCGTCATAGCCGATAACGGCGGAGCAACCGGATTGACTAAGGCCGGCGGCGGCACGCTCGTCCTGACGGGCAGTAACTCTTACACCGGCGCGACGCGAGTGAACGCTGGCGCGGTGCGGTTTTCCACGCTGAGCAATCTCGGCAATGGCGGACCGATCATTCTGTCTGGCGGTACGCTGCAGTATGCAGCTGGCAACACGCTGGATCTGTCGACTTCCGGGCGCTCAGTCATTTTTACGCCCAGCAATGGCCAGCTCGGCGGTTTAATCGACACCAACGGCAACAACGTCACCTTTGCCAATCCGATTGGCGCCGGCAGCACGGGAAGCCTGATCAAAAACGGTTTGGGCACGCTGACTCTGAATGCGGCGAATGCCGTCGGCACGGTCACCAATCCATTCATCGGGCTGCAAGCGCAGGACACGGTCAACGGTTCGCTGCAGGTGCATGGCCTTTTGAAACTTGGCAACGCCAATACGATTCAAAACGGCACTTTGACGATTACCACCGCCGATACGCTGGGATTCTCGTCCGGCATTGGCACGTTTAATGTCGGTGCGTTGACTGGCGGTGGAAACTTGTCACTCTCCGATGCCGCCGCTGCGCCAGTCACTTTGCAAGTGGGCGGAAACAATCTTCCCACCAGTTACACCGGTGCACTGCGCGGCAATGGTTCATTAGTTAAGGTGGGCACTGGCGTGCTAAACCTCGGCAACGGCGGCAGCGGCTTCTTTGGGAATGTAACTGTCAACAGCGGCATTCTCAGGACAGCGAACGGCGGGGGGTCGCAAAATAGCGCTTTTGGCGCTTCCACTCAACCGGGACGAACCATCACCGTTAATAGCGGGGCAACACTCGCCTGGGACGTGAACAACATCTTCGGCAATGGTGTAGCAGGTTATGGCTCGAACCTGGTGCCAATTGTCCTTAATGGCGGCACGCTACTCACCACTCGATACAACATCCTCGGCAATATTACTCTCAACGGCGGGACACTACTCCAAGCGGCGACCGATGGACCTGGCGGCTTCGAGGGCTTTCAGTTTGTAGGCAACGTTACGGTGGGCGGATCGTCCCCTTCCACGATCTCTGCCGTAGTTCCGTCGAACGGTGGCGCGATCAGGATGAATCACTTGGGGGCAAACACTACCTTCAACGTGGCGGACGTCACCGGGAACGCTAATGCCGACCTGGTCGTTTCCAGCATCCTTCGAAATCAATCTGGCGATTTCGGATCAGCGGCCGGTGGACTGACTAAAACCGGAGCAGGCACGATGCTGCTCACGGCGGCCAACACTTACACGGGAACCACCGCAGTGAATGGCGGGACCCTCTCGCTATCTACCACCACAACGAACAACATTAACACCTCGGCGGCAATTAATATTGGCCCGAGCGCGACACTCGACGTAACTGGAGTGACCGGGGCTGGTGGATTCGCGCTGGCCGGGACGCAAGTTCTGACCAACAACGGCATCGTGAACGGAAGCGTTGCTGTGTCCGGCACGACGACGATTCGAGGAATTGGAAACTACTCGGGAGCGGTTAACCAAACGGGCGGCACCATCGCTGCGGGCAATACCACCGGCAGCGGCACGGTTACGATCAACAACCTGACAACGAGCGCCGGCAATTTGGCGATCGGAATTGGCGGCGCGACCAGCGGCGTAATCAATGTCACCAACGGAGCCAGTTTCACCGGTGGCACGGTAAGCCTTGCGCTGGCCGCGATCCCGACGCAAACCTCCTACAACATCTTGACTGCTGGCACGCTCACCGGAACGCCGACGCTCAGCACCACGCAGATCGGGCGCACCACTTTTTCGTTGAGCACGGTCGGCAACAATCTGCAAATTGGAGTGACCGGCAAAGGGGCGAATGTGCGATATACCGGCGCTGCCGGCGGCAACTGGGACAACCTGCTAACGGATGCCAATTGGACGACTTCGGACGCTGGCATTGTCGATACGACTCATTTTTACGATGGCGACGTTGTAACATTTAATGACACCAACAGCGGCCAATACAACGTGTCCATCAACAGCACCGTTACGCCAAGCGCCGGAGTGACAGTGAACAACAACAGCGGTGATTATATATTCACCGGCTCTGGGGCAATCGCAGGCTTGGGGAGCCTCCAGAAAAACGGCACGGGCACCCTATTTATTTCCAACACCAACACCTATACGGGCGGCACCACGATCAGCCAAGGCACAATCACTGCTAGTGCCCCGAATTCTCTAGGCACTGGACCCGTTCTTCTGAGTGGCGGCACGCTTAACGTCAATTCGGGGACTGGTTTGGGACCTGGCCAGCTCACCATGAACGGCGGCACCGTGAATGCCCTTGCTTCAAATGCGTTTGGCGGACCGGTCACGATGAATGGCGGAGCATTCAATTTCTACACTCCCGCGCTGGGCACGGCGGCGTCGACTACGCTGACCATCAACGGTGGCGTGATCGATAATGCTAGTGGTGCAGCCCTGGCCATGACCAGCAATAACCCCATGATTTGGGGCGGCAATTTCACTTTCGCAGGCAGCGCGAGCCTGAATCTTGGCACTGGCTCAATCACCTTGAATGCCAATCCGACGGTCACACTTACCGCCAATCAATTGCGCACCGGCGGCGCAATCATCAATGGCACCGGCAATAGCATCACTTACGCCGGAAACGGTCAGATGCTGGTCACTGGTGCAAGCACTTACAGCGGCACCACGACTATTGGGCCAGGAGTGACTGTGGCGGTCGGCAACAGCAATGCCTTGGGTACGCTTCCAGGCGGTGCAGTAACCGTTCAGGCCGGCGGCATGCTGGATCTCGGTGGCCTTGGATTGAATGTAGTGAACTTGAATTTTGGGCAAAAGCAATTCGTCATTGCCGGCGACGGCATCGGTGGCGCTGGCGCGATTACAAGCACCAGCGCCAACGGCGGCGACAGTCAGAACGCCTTCCAGCGGATCGCACTCTCGGCCGATGCTTCGATCGGCGGCATTGTGACGGGCGGGAGCCGTTATGACATCCGCTCTCCAAATGCGTCAGGGGTCAATCAGGCGATCCTGGATCTGGCGGGCCATACCCTGACGATCAATCATTTGAACTTTTTCGGAATGGTGAATACCGAAGTAACCGATGGCAATTTGATTTTCAACGCGATAAATAACCCTGCCGGCTCTGCGACCGGCACGGTCAGCATCGAAGGAACCACGAACATTCCCGACTACGGCACCGGCAAGACGGTCACCGTGAGCCCTGGCGCCTCGATTACTTTCTTCGCGTATAGCGGTAATTTCTCGCGGCCCCTGATCTTGAATGAGGGGTCGCGGATGGGAAGCAATGGCGGCACCCCAGACGGCGGTCAGTTCGGCAGCAATATTACGCTGAATGGCAACGCCTTCATCGGCAATGCCAATGGCAACGGCGCCGGCACCATGCAGCTGAATGGTGTTGTTGGCGGAACTGGTTCAATCACCAAGTACTCGAACGGAACCGGCGACAGCCGACTGATCTTGGCTGGTAGCAATACGTTCACCGGCGGGCTGACAATCACCGGTGGTACTGTCCAGCTGAACAATCCCGGCGCCCTGAACGCCACCACGCCTAATGCGGTGACAATGACCGGCGGCGGCACCGCACTTCCACGGTTGCAGCTCAACGGGAACTCCGTAACGGTCAATGGTCTCAGCAGCACGAATGGTACCAGCGCTCTTCCCGCGACTGTAGAGAATAACAACCTCACCACGCCAGCAACCTTAACCGTCAAAGCGTCGGCAAATTCCACGTTCGATGGCATCTTGCAAGATGGCGGCGTCGCCGGCGCGAGCTTGTCGCTAGCGACAACCGGCGCGGGTACCTTCACGCTCACCGGCGCAAGCCTTTACACCGGAAGCACGACGGTTGGCGCCGGCGGCACACTCCAAGTTGGCAACGGTGGCGCGACTGGGTCGATTTCGGGCACCAGTGGCGTCAGTGGCGGCAGCGGCTCAACCCTCGGTTTTAATCGCACAGCCGATTTGGCATTCGCCGCCCCGATTAGTGGCGGAATCGCCGTCACCAAAGACGGCAGCAACACGTTGACACTTAGCGGCACAAGTAACTATTCCGGACCCACCACCATCAATGCAGGCTCGCTATCCGTCACGGGTTCGTTGTTGAGCTCAGGAGCGGTTAACTTGAAGACGGGAGGAACGCTCACGGGCACTGGCTCGGTCGGGAACGTGACAAATACAGGTGGCACCCTGTCGCCCGGTCTTCCGGGGGGTGGGCTCACTATGAATACTTTGACCATTGGCAGCGGCGACTTCAAAGTAGATGCCACTAGCGACGTGCTCAACGTTACAGGTCTGGCCCATCTTACAGGTCCGTCCAGCATTTCGCCTGTCGCGACCTTGCCTTCTGGTCTGTATACGATTTTGTCGGCTGGCACGCTCACGATTGATGCGGGCGCTACGCCGACGGTAAATCAAGTCAGTGGCGCGCGAGTGACCTTCAATTTACTGACGCACACGGGCGCCAGCGGCAATTTGCAACTCAACGTCGTCGGAAATATTGCGAACTTAGTCTGGAAGGGCAACGTTAGTTCCATCTGGAATGTGCAGACCACGAAAAACTGGATCAACACTTCGTCAGGCAACATCGCCGACTTCTTCTTTACCAGCGACAACGTGGCATTTGATGATACAGCCACGAATAAAACCGTCACCATCAATGCGGCAGGCGGCGTAGCCCCGAATTCACTGACCGTGAACAATAGCACCGGGAATGATTACACGTTCAACGGCTCGAGCGCTAATGGAATCACGGGCACAACAGGACTCACGAAGCAGGGAACGGGGTCGCTAATTCTGAACAGTCCCAATACTTACACCGGTGTTACAGCGGTCCAAAACGGCACGTTAGTGCTAGGCAATGCCGCAGCTCTGCCAGCCACTACCAACGTAATGCTTGGCGCCGGCGCCACCAGCGGTGCGCTCGACCTCAAAGGCAATAACATCACGCTGGCCGGTCTAACAACCAGCGGCACAGGTACCGCCAACATCGTCGGCAGCAGTACAACCGCATCGACGCTCACCGTCTCCGGCGCAAACAACACGTTTGGAGGCATCATCCAGGATGTCATCGGAACCAATAGCGGCCAAACTGTGTCAGTCGTGGTTCCGGCTAGCACGACGCTGACATTGACTGGCAACAGCACCTACACGGGCGCTACCACTATCAGCCCTGGTGGGAAGCTGCAGCTTGGAAATGGCGGGACCACCGGCTCCGTGAGCGGCTCCACCTCGATTACCGCGGACGGAACGTTGGCCTTTAATCGCAGTAACACGCTGACCATCAACAATTCGATCGCGGGCGCCACGACAGGTTCCATTCAGCAGGTCGGTTCGGGAACCACTATCTTGGCGGCCGATAATTTTTCCTTCACGGGCGGAGTCCTCGTTAGCGCCGGTACTTTGCAAGTCGGAAACGGCGGAACGGCGGGTAGTTTGGGCGACGGTTCTGCGACCAACACCGTTGTCACCAACGCCACGCTGGACTTTAAACGCAGCGATGCGGTCAACGTCACCCAGGCGATCAGCGGCACCGGCGGCCTCGTCATGGACGGCTCCGGAACGCTAACCCTGACTGGCGCTAAGACCTACACGGGCGGTACGACAATCAATTCCGGCATCGTGCAACTTGTGACCGGAGGCACGGGTACGGGCAACATCCGCGGCACGGTAACGATCAACAATGGTGGAACATTGCAGATCATTGCTCACGATGTGTTTGGCTACACCTCACCAGCGGTTGCCGTGCAGACCCTCAACATCAATAAGGGTGGCGTGCTCGACATAGAAAATGCTAGTACTAATGAAACTGTGACTGGCGTGGCTGTGAACATGACCGGAGGAACCATTTCTGCAGGAGCAGGCTACTTCCAGGCGTTCAGCGCCGCTGGTTTCGGAAATACCAGCTTCAATACGCTGCCGAGTTACACCGTCTCCACAATTTCCTCGCGGATCGATTTGCGACAGCCAAACCTTAACACCACGTTTACCGTGGCCTCTGGCACAGTTCCTGACGGCACCGATCTTCTGGTCAGCGGGACAATCACTCAGAACACCGCCGGTAGCGGTATCACCAAGGCTGGAACGGGCAAAATGCTGCTCACGAATGTAAATACCTACACAGGCCCTACGACGGTAAGCAGGGGAACGCTATCGCTGGGGACTACGAACGCAATTAATGTTGCCTCCCCGTTGATTCTGGGCGGCACTCAGGGCGGCGGCAAGTTCGATACCGGCGGATTCAGTCAGGCGCTAAACACATTAACCATGGCGGCCCCCTCGACCATCGACCTTGGCGCAAGCGCCAGCGTTCTCACTTTCGCCGACAGCCACACGATTGGCTGGGCGGACGGCCTCCTTACGATCGCGAACTGGTCCGGGATCCTAGGCACCGGAGGCGGCACCGACCAGTTGATCTTTGGAACGACCACGGGTGGTCTTAACGCCACGCAACTCGCGCAAATCCATTTTGCCGGCTTCAATGGAGCGACCATTTTGGCGAATGGTGAAGTTGTGCCAAACTCAGCTTCAACGCGTGTACTTGGCGACTGGAATCTGAACGGCACCGTAACCGCCGCAGATATTCCAGCCATGCTGAAGGCATTAACCAACCTGAACACTTACAAATCGCAGAATTCATTGTCCAACGAGGATCTGCTGAATATCGGCGACGTGGATTTCTCGGGCAGCATCACGAACTCGGACATCCAACCCGAGCTTAATCTGATTGCCAGCCTCGGTGGCGGCAGCTTGGCGGCGGTGCCGGAACCATCGACCTGGTTGCTCTTCGCAGTCGGCGCGGCCGCAGTCGCACTAAGCCGGCGAAAAGTTCGTGCGCAACTCGCGGCATAGCTAAAACGTTCGTTAGGCGCGCCGGGTCCGCTGAAATCTCCCCCGACTCAGCGGACTCGGCAATTTTATTTTGCCGACGCTGACGCTGCGATTTTCCGGGCTCCGTCCCTATTTTTTCTTTGGTGAATTGTTAGCGTAATGTTATGCTGCGATTAGAGTTAGCCGTGGCGCTCGGGGGAGTGCACCAGTCTCGCTCGCCATGTTAGGTGACGGCGATTGGGATCGGAGGAGAGAGAAGACGTGCGATCGTTCCTGCCGGGCGGCGGTAGCAAGCTGCAAAATGAGCGGAAACACCGCGCCAGGGGAGCGCGCAATCGCTTTGCTTTGGAGCGATTGGAAAGCCGCAGACTATTGGTCGCCGGCAGTGTGGTGATCAATGAAATTCACTACAACCCACCAGATAAGACAAAGCCGGTCGAGTTCATCGAACTCACAAACCCCGGCGACACACCGTTCGATCTAAGCGGCGCGCATTTCACGAACGGCATCGACTACACGTTCTCCTCCGGCACGGTTCTGCAGCCGGGGGCATTCGTCGTCGTCGCGCAAAACACAACGGTCTTCCAACAGACCTACGGCAAGGTTGCCATCGGCGCCTTCACGGGCAAGCTCGCCAACCAAGGTGAAACGATCACGCTCGCCAGCTCCGCCGGAATCACGCTCGACGAGGTCGATTACGGTGAAAGCTTTCCCTGGCCAACGATTGGCGATTCGCCGGGTCCCGATCTGAGCATCCAGCTCATCAACCCCACGCTCGACAACAGCCTGGGCGGCAACTGGCGATCCGAAAACGTCTCCGTGTTGACCAACACCACGCTGTTTGCCAAGCAAACAAGTTGGTCCTACCGAAAAGGCATTTTAGAACCGACGCCGTCGCCTTCCTACATTGGAGCATGGCGCGGTCTGGACTTTGTGCCAGGCGCCGACTGGCTTACTGGAATTGGGCCGATTGGGTACGCTCCCGCAGGCGGTCCGACGATGGGAACGACCCTGTCCGATATGAACGGAAAGTACTCATCGGTCACGATGCGAAAGTCGTTCAGTGTGCCGAATCCGACCCGCGTGCGGCAACTCACGCTGCAGGCGATGTACGACGATGGATTCAACGTCTGGATCAACGGCAGGCTGGCGTTGATGGTGAACACACCCGGTGAAAACACATCGTCCGGTGGATTAGCAAGTAGTGACTCCGGGAGCACGACATACGTCAACTTCACGATCAGTCCGAATTTGTTGCAGGCTGGCGATAACGTCATCGCCGTACAATATTTTAACGTGCTCAAAAGCGGCAGCACCGATGCCTACTTTGACGCCGCGCTAATCGCCGCGATGGGTACCGGCGGCGCCACTCCTGGCAACGTAAATGTTGATTTGGCGACCAACGCGCCGCCAGCGATGCGGCAGGTGACCGTCAATCCGCAAATGCCCGCGCCGAACACGCCGGCGACCATCACCGCCAAGGTGACCGATGCCGAAGGCGTGTCCAGCGTCACGCTCTCCTACCAATCTGTCGACGCCGGCAACTATATTTCGCAGCAAGATGCCGCTTACACGAGTCCAGCGAACTGGACTTCGGTCACGATGGTCGACAACGGCACGAATGGCGATGTCACGGCCGGCGATGGGATTTTTACGGCCGTTTTGCCGGCCTCGGTGCAAGTCAATCGACGCCTGGTCCGCTACCGCATCACAGCAACCGACACGCTCGGCGCCTCGGTCACGGGCCCAAACATCGATGACCCGGTTCAAAACTTTGCGTACTACGTTTACGCCGGCGTGCCCAACTATCAAGGCGCGCTGCAGCCCGGCGCAGGCGGCGCCGCCGGTCAGGTGCAAACCTTCCCCGGCAGCACGCTCGGCTCGATCCCGATGATCACGCTGATCACCAAGCAGCAAGATCACCAAAATGCGATGCACATTCCTGGCGCAAACACGCCGGGCTCCACGAACAGCGAATACGCCCGCTCCGGTACGCTGGTCTACAACGGCGTGGTGTACGACAACATCCACTATCGTGCCCGCGGCGGTGTTTGGCGCTACGCCATGGGCAAGAACATGTGGAAGATCGATTT
>Ga0170475_109952410_pt1 | contig 10612 bp, 9 predicted proteins | sample Soicark_Litter_5_FD_111474 | JGI IMG/M metagenome (GOLD analysis project Ga0170475, IMG submission 111474) | Avena fatua rhizosphere microbial communities from Hopland, California, USA. Combined Assembly of 48 SPs | reverse complement strand
CTCGAATCTGGGACCGTAATGATTAGCAGTAGCCCGGCGCCTAACCAACGGTCACTCCCACCGTCTAACGCTCTTGTAACGGAGGCGCGATGGACACCGTCATCCAGGATATTGCCTATGGATTTCGAGGGCTGAGGCGTGCACCGGGATTCGCTGCCATCGCGATGCTCACACTCGCCTTGGGCATCGGGGCGAATACTGCCATCTTCAGCGTTATTAACGCCGTTCTGCTTCGGCCACTGCCCTACGCACAGCCAGGCCAGTTGGTTCGACTGTATGAGACCGAAGACGCTCCGGGACATTACCCCTTTGTTGGCGTCGACTACCTGGATTGGAAACGCGAAAACCACAGCTTCCAGGACATGTCGTTGATGAGCTGGACGCACAGCATGAATCTCAGTGGACAATCTCAGCCCGACCACGTTCTGGGGACGCCAACAGAAGCGAATTTTTTCTCGCTGCTGGGCGCCCGGCCCTTACTCGGTCGCACCTTTGCGCAAGGAGAGGATGAACCCGGCCATGACCGCGTCGTCGTCCTCGGCTATGGTCTTTGGCAGAGCCACTTCGGAGGCGACGAGAAGATTATCGGTCGCGACATCGAGCTCGATGGACAAAAGTACAGCGTTATTGGCGTGATGCCAGCCGGCTTCCATTTCCCCAGCCGGGCGCAGCTTTGGGTGCCGCAGGATATGGATACCAAGACTATGAGTCCTCGTGGCAGCCACTCATACAATGCCATTGGACGGCTTAAACCGGGCATCACGGTGCAGCAGGCGCAGTCGGAGATGTCTCTGATCGCTAAACGTCTGGAGCAACAATTCCCGGAGCAGAACCGTCATGTTGGCGCATTCCTTCTGCCTTTGCATGAGGACCAAGTCGCCGAATCGAGGAAGTCGCTGCTGATGATGCTATGGGCAGTCGCCCTTGTACTTCTCATCGCTTGCGCCAACATCGCCAATCTTCTGCTCTCGCGTGCCGTGGCACGGCAAAAAGAAATGGCCATCCGAGGTGCACTTGGGGCAGGTCGCGTTCGCCTCATCCGTCAGTTGCTCACGGAAAGCGTATTGCTCTCCAGCGCCGGCGCCGCTCTCGGACTGCTTCTGGCATGGGGCGGCATAAAGCTCATCACATCGCTCAAAGATCTTGCACTCCCAAAGCACAACGCGATTGGCATTGACCCCGTAGTGCTGGGGTTTACATTTGCATTGGCCGTGCTTACTGGATTGCTCTTCGGTCTTGTTCCTGCGCTGCAAATTTCGCGCCCCGATCTGTACGAAGGCCTCAAAGGCGGCGCGGGAAGCTCGAATACTCCGGCGAAGCGGCGCCGCTCTGCGAGCGATGCGCTCGTTGTTGCTGAAATGGGACTTTCGCTGCTGCTCCTCATCGCCGCCGCGCTGTTGCTGAAGGATTTCGTGCGCCTGCGCAACAGCAACATCGGCGTGCGGTCGGAGGGGGTCTGGACTGCGGCAGTTTCACTGCCCAAAAGCAAGTACTCACAGGACCAGCAAGTGTTGAACTTCGGACAAACGCTGCTCGAACGAGTGAAGCATCTCTCCGGAGTCGAATCAGCGGCGCTCAGCGATCGCATGCCGCTAGAGGGTGGCAGCAACGGGTACGTTATTCTGCGCGGACAACCGTCGGAAGCGATGACTGGTCCGCTCGTCGAGAACCACTCAGTTACTCCGGACTATTTCCGTGCTATGGGTATTCCGCTTAAGGCAGGTCGTATCTTCACCGAGGAGGACGTGAACACCGCGTTCGCTCTCGATGAACGTGCCACCGAGCTCTTCAAGAACGACAATAAACCGCCTGCCAATGTTACGGATGGGATGATTTATCCGGTCGTCATCAACGAGATGATGGCGCACAGCATGTGGAAAGAGCAAAATCCGCTCGGCAAGGTGTTCTCCTTTGGAAGTAAGAATGGTCCCTGGAAAGAAGTAGTAGGTGTCGTGGGCGACGTGAAACAGTGGGGGCTTACGCATCCTCCACAGCCCGAAGCCTACGATGCATTCGATGGCAGCCGCGGATTTTTCATCGTAGTACACACTTCGTCGCAATCGCTGAGTATTACACCTGAAGTGCGAAATGCACTCGCACGGCTCGACTCCACGCTGCCGCTGTATGACATTCGCACGATGGACGAAGTCGTCGCCGAAAATACCAGCGGAGAACAGTTTCTGGCGATGCTGCTTGGGTTGTTCTCCGGGCTGGCGCTGCTATTGGCAGCGGTAGGCATTTATGGAGTGCTCTCGTATTTAGTGACGCAGCGCACGCGCGAGATCGGGATTCGCATGTCCCTCGGCGCGAGTCGCACCCATGTGCTCTCGCTCGTCCTCAAACATGGAATGCGGCTCGCCGCGGTCGGTTTCGCTGCAGGGCTTGTCGCCGCACTTGTCGCGGGCCGACTGCTCTCCGGGCTGTTGCACGAGGTACATCCCAGTGATCCGGGAATCATGGTGGGTACCGCAATGGCACTTAGTGCCGTCGCCCTCGCGGCCTGCTATCTGCCCGCAAAGAGGGCCGCCAAAGTGGATCCCATTGTGGCGTTGCGGCACGAGTAGTTGCGCACGTCTAAGGTTGGGAGCGCCGGAACGCGCCGCCGCGTGTCTCGAGCAGTATTCCCACTCTAGCGCGGCTCTGGACGTCATGAATCCCAACCTATCCACTCCAGCCAGCAGCTCGCGCCGTGCTATAGTAGCCCCATTTTCCGGGCTGAAGTGTGAGCATCGAGCGTCTCGCGGGGAGCGTCTGCGGCCTAAGGCATAAGTATGTCCACTAGTTTTGTCAGCAAGCCAACGGTCAGCTCGACAGTTCGCCTGTTGCCATTGCTGGTCTCCTTCGACGAAGAGATCGACATCCGCCGCAATCTTCTGGAGATCCCGCGCTACCGTCACCTCTCATTCGAGAACTCGCTCCAGTTGCCTTCCGAGCTTGAACGCATCGTCATCAGCGGACACGAGCAGCTACTCAGCAAGTATTACGAGGAGATTCGAAGGCCCACTTGCCGGTTGATCGGAATGACCGATCACCGTTTTCACGATCCCCGCATTGACGCTCTTGTCTATGCCTATTTGCCTGCGAATACTCCGCACACGTTGCTGGAGCGCACGATCGATAATGCGCTCGACCACATTCATCTCATTCACGTTCGGAACAGATCAATGAGCGTTTGCGTGGGGTTACGCGCGAGATCGAGGAGCTGAAAGATCGGCGCGGCGCTCTCGGCCGAGCACCACCTCGATAGTCTGCTCGAACTCATCCTTACCAAGAGCCGGCACATCACCAACGCCGACGCGGGATCGCTATACCTGGTTGAAGCAGCAGAAGAAAAAAACGAGACGCAGAGTGCCGAGCATCCCCCCGCGCTGCCGACGAAAGCGAACGGCGCGAGCGGCCTTCCCGCCGCGGCGCTGGCGCGCGAGGAAGTCGAGGATGCGCGCAAACCCAAGCGCCTGCGCTTTAAACTTGCGCAGAACGACTCTATCGATATCCCGTTTCGGGAGTCGACGATGGAAATCAATCATCATTCGATCGCCGGCTACGTTGCCTCGACCGGCGAGATCGTCAACATCGAAGACGCTTACCACGTTACACCAAAAGTTCCGTACAGCATCAATCGCAGCTTCGATGAAGACTCCGGGTATCGGACAAAGTCCATTCTTGCCGTCCCGCTCCGGGACCAGAAGGACCGCATCGCCGGGGTGTTGCAGTTGATCAATGCCAAACGAGATGGCCGCGTGCGTCTTGACTCGTTGTCTGCGGTTGATGAACAGGTGGTCTCATTCAATAACCGGCAGCAGGACATCGTCGCTTCTCTCGGTAGCCAAGCCGCTGTTGCTGTCGAGAACAGCCGTTTGTATGAGTCGATTCAGCGGCTGTTCGAGGGTTTTGTGCGCGCCTCGGTCATCGCTATCGAAGCGCGCGATCCGACTACTTCCGGACATTCGTTCCGCGTTGCCAACCTCACGGTCGCGCTGGCCGAAGCGGTTCAGCGGGTCGAAACGGGACCTTATGCGGACCTGCGCTTCACGCGCGAAGAGATGCGGGAGATCCGATATGCCTCCCTGCTACACGACTTTGGCAAGGTCGGTGTTCGCGAAGAAGTATTGGTCAAAGCCAAGAAGCTCTATCCCGCGCAGCTCGAGCTGGTGAAGCAGCGCTTCGAATTCGTGAAGCGCTCGATGCAGGTGGAGAAGCTGCAGCAACGGCTTGACTACGTGCTCGAGAAGGGCCGGGAAGAGTACCTGGCCAAGCTGGGCAAATTTGATGAAGAGCTTCGTGAGCAACTGGAGGAGGTCGATCGCTTCTTCTCGCTCGTGCTTAAGTCCGATGAACCTACGGTGTTGCCCGAAGGAAGTTTTGAGAGGCTCCTCGATATTGCCGCGCGGCACTATCACGACTTCGATGGCGGCGAGAAGCCGCTGATCACCCCTGACGAAGTGCGTCTGCTCTCCATCCGCTAAGGCTCACTTGACGATCAAGAGCGCCAGCAGATTGAATCGCATGTCGTCCACACCTTCAACTTTCTCCAGCAGATCCCATGGACGTCAGAGATCCGCAACATCCCTGAAATCGCGCGTGGACACCACGAAAAGCTAAACGGACTTGGTTATCCCTACAAGCTTTCCGCCCCGGAGATTCCCGTGCAGACGCGGATGATGACGATCTCCGACATCTTCGACGCGCTCTCCGCCGCCGACCGGCCTTACAAACGCGCAGTCGATCTAGAACGCGCGCTTCAGATCCTCAGTTTCGCTGTAAAAGACGGTGAACTCGATGGATCGCTTTTCCAAATATTCGTGGACGCCAAAGTGTTCGAGAGATGGAAGATCGAAGCGTATCCCTACTGAGAGCTGTTAACTGCTGACTTTGATCGCTCGGTCACGAGACGGCTAGGGACCAGCAGCCAGCAGTTTCTTCTGTCATAATTCATAGCTATGGGAGACGCGTTCACCCGGCTCTTCTCGCACTTGCTCACCTTCACCTGGTTTGCTGGCGCAGGGCTCATGCTGCTCACCATTCCCGCATGCGCTTACAAGATCTTCTCCGCACTATGGGAGAACGACGATGCGGCAGAAGAGGAGCAGGGCATCTACGACACGCCTGGAACGCGTGCCGCCCGTTTTCCTCCATCCTAGCTGTCAAGCTACTCAATTGGCTCAACCTACTTCCACCAATCCATATCTTCTTTGCCAATGAGTCTTCAGGTGGTACATGACTGTTGTTTGTTCCGATTTGGAAATATGCGCTTCTTCCCCGGCGAGTATGCGTTGGGCTTCAGTACGGGCTAATTCCAGGAGTTTGCGATCACGAATGAGGTTGGCGGCGCGAAAGCTGGGAGCCCCAGCCTGCTTGGTGCCGAAGAATTCGCCGGGGCCGCGAAGCTCCAAATCAAGTTCGGCGATGGCAAATCCGTCCTGCGTCCGGACCAGAGCGTCGAGCCGGCGCTCGCCTTCCGGAGATATTTTGCCTCCAGTCATCAAGACGCAGAAAGATTTATGCGCGCCGCGTCCGATGCGTCCCCGCAATTGATGGAGCTGTGAGAGGCCGAAGCGCTCGGCATGTTCGATGACCATCACGGTGGCGTTCGGCACGTCCACACCGACTTCGATCACCGTCGTGGCAACTAGTACATCAATTTCGCCCCGCTGAAAACGCGCCATCGCGATCTCCTTTTCGTCGGCAGGTAGCCGCCCGTGTAGCAGGCCAACGCGCAGGTCAGCGAAAATCGTCTTGCGCAACTCTTCGTACATTTCTGCCGCGGCCTTCAGCCCGATGGTTCTCTGTGCTTTGTTTCTTTTCGGGCGAAGTGGCTCGATGCCTTTGAGAGAAGCTTGGGAGGACTTTGTGATTTGTCGGTTTTGTGATTTCGCGATCTGAGAACCAGGGAGAGGTAAGCTCTTAGCACTCATTCTCATGGGCGCCTTGCGTCTTTGTTTTCCCTCGACAGGCACCGAGCCTGGTGTTCGCCGATCTACTTCGGGCAGGAGTTGATCTCCTTCTTCTCCTGCGCTTTCGATTACCGGATATATCACGTACGCTTGACGGCCTTGGCTGACTTGCTTGCGAACGAACTCCCACACTTCCGAAGCGCGTTCATCGGGCACGCTGCGGGTGGTTATCGGAGTGCGCCCGGGAGGAAGCTCGTCGAGAACGCTTACATCAAGATCGCCATACAAAGTCAGCGCGAGAGTACGCGGGATCGGAGTCGCGGTCATGACCAAAACGTCTGGCTCAGGGGAGGAATCGGATGGTCGGGTGACCGGGCGATCGGGTGATCTGCTCACCGAAGAAGAATTGGCTGAACCAGCTGCGATCCGCGTGGGATCTTGCTTTCCGTTTTCGTGTTGAGCCGAAGCGGAGTCGCTTGGCTTGCGCATGAGGCGCCACCGTTGCATTACTCCGAAGCGATGTTGTTCGTCCACTACGATGAGGCCCAACTTCGCGAACTCCACCTTTTCCTCGATCAGAGCATGAGTGCCAATGATGAGTTGCGCATTGCCCTGTGCGATGTGGCGGCGGGTGCTTCTTTTGCGATCCTCTTCCAGCGAGCCGGTCAGGAGAACCACTCGATATCCGTGGGGCTCGAGCAACTTCCGGGCCGAGAGATAGTGCTGAGTCGCGAGAATTTCTGTGGGAGCCATGAGAGCAGCCTGGTATCCGTTTTGCATCGCGATAACTGCTGCCTCGAGCGCAACTAGAGTCTTGCCCGATCCGACGTCTCCTTGCAGAAGGCGGCGCATGGGGACGGCAACGCTCATGTCCGCGGCGATTTCGCCGAGTACCTTTTTCTGCGCAGAAGTTGGACGGAATGGAAGAAAACGCTTGATAGACTCGCGCACGCTTTCATTCAAGTGGAAGCCAATGCCCGTGCGCCGGCGCAGATTTCGCCGTTTCAGCTCCAACCCAACTTCGAGAAAGAACAGCTCCTCGAAGATGAGCCGCCGATGTGCGGGGGTATTGCGCGCTTCGAGATTCGCAAGGCTCTCTCCCACTACGGGAAAGTGTGCCTGCTGGAATGCTTCGCGACGGGACATCAGCCCCAGCCGATCGCGGACTGCAGGTGGAATCCCGTCTGCAACGTTGGGCGATAGTTCGGCCAGCACGCGATGCATGGTGTTCCGAAACCAGCGCGAGTTCAGCGTGCCAACCGCTTCGTACACCGGAACAATCTTCCCCATTTCCAGTGACTGTTCCAGGCGTTGTTCAAGCAGGCTTTCCGGCTCGTCTTCCGCCTGCCCAAGCATTTCAATCTGCGGCTGCATGACTTGCAAGCGTCCCTTGGAGGACTTGCCCCACCCTTCTTCAACCTTCCCATACAGTGCGAGCATCTGCCCGGGCTTGAAGCGATCACGAAGGTAGCTGCCGTGGAACCACGTGCAGACGATGGATTTTGGTCCCTGTCCAACGACCAGTTCAAAAATCGGCATGCCACTCTTCGTGCGATAGAGATGTGACGCGCGCACTTCGGCGATGATGCTGGCCATCTCGCCGACACGCAGCTCGGCGATTGATTTTGGATTCGCACGATCTTCGTAGCGAAAAGGCAGGTAATAGAGGAGGTCCTCGACCGTGGACATCCCCTTGTCGCCCAGGATCGAGGCGATGCGCGAACCTATGCCCTTGACGTGCTGGATCGGCGTGTGCAGCTCAAGCATGAATTTGGAGAGAGACTAGTTTACCCACGAGGAGGAATGATCGTGTGATCGGATACGGCAATCGCCAATGCTCCGACTATTTTATGTGCGGACTCTGTGGCGTTCGGCCGTGGGTGCGCCCGGGCTGATTCTGAACGTGAACGTCGAACCGGATTGGAATTTCCTTCGGCGGGAAGCAGGCGTTGTCACTGCAGGCCTGATAGTTCAGTTGTCCGTGAACGGTAAAGTTCCCAGTGCTCGCCATCTTTGCGACACTCATCTTAGCCTTTACCGTGAAGTCATCGGAGTAGACGTTCAATTTCTCGCTGGGATCGAACGGGAAGCTCACATCTTTTCCGGGAGGATAGCTGATGGTGCCTGCAGCGAGATCGGTGGGAACATCGAGTTTGAGGGTAGTGGGAATCAGTAGTTCCGATTTGGGCTGGTTTGAGTTGATGTGAAATCCCTGCTTTACTTTGAAGCGGAGCGCTACCGGCGTGGGTTTTCCTGGCGAGACGGTGACCGGAGTTGCGCCCTCAAAACTCACGTACGCACGCGAGGATTTTGGCTCGTCGGCGGCGAAGAGCTGAAGGCAAGCCATAACAACTATTGCAAAAGTTGTTTTCATTTGGGCATACATTCCTTCATGCCCCTGCAAATCCTAGGAAGCTATCTTTGTTTTGCTGCGGGCAGTTTCGGCCTCGGCTTTCCCGTCGCTGAGAGCTTTCTTCACGTTCTCCTCAATCTCGCTGCGACTGACCAAGCCCGAATCGGAATCAATGATTTTCCCGCCGCGATCGATGAAGTAAGTAGTCGGTAAGCCCACCGCACCATACGCATCGCCGACAGCATCATGTCCCTGGAGGATGGTGTAGTTAACCCCCATCTCTTTAGCGAACTTCTGAATCGCTTCTTTGCCTGAATCATCGAGGGCTACTCCGATGATCTGTAGACCTTGCGGTCCATATTGCTTCTGCATTTCAACGAACCAGGGCATCTCGACTTTGCACGGTCCGCACCATGTTGCCCAAAAGTTCAGGAGTACCGCCTTGCCACGGAAATCCGACAACTTCACCTGCTTACCTTCAAGATCGTGCAGCACGAAATCGGGGGCTTCCTTGCCTTTAACCTCGCCATAGATGAGCGGTTTCGTACTTCCCAGCATGGGCGAGACTTTCGGCCCACGCGAACTTCTCACTCCGGCGAAGATCATTACAGCCACAACCAGAGTAAGGATGAGAATGGCAGAAGCGTTACGTCTCACAGGCCGATACCCCCGAGTAAATCATCTCAAGTTCTGCTTCACAGTGCAAAGCGGTTTAGAAACCCCAGGTACCCCGAAAGTACAGTGAAGTGTCGGGTAAGAAAGAGCGCACCTATCACGATCAGTAACACGCCGCTAGCCACTTCGACCGCATGCAGGTGGCGGCGAAAGCGGTTGTAGAAAGCCAGAAAGCGCTCGATGCCCAAAGACGTTAGGAGGAACGGCACGGCCAATCCAAGGGAATAGATGGCCAGCAGCAGAATCCCTTTGGATACGGTTCGCTGAGATGCGGCGATTGCGAGGATGGCCGCCAGGATGGGTCCAATACATGGAGTCCATCCGAAGGCGAAGGCAAAGCCCACCAGGAACGCTCCCCACGCGCTCTTACCCGTGCCGACGCTGTGCATACGTTTGTCGGCATAGAGAGCACTGATCTTCAGGACGCCCGTCAGATGGAGGCCGAAGATGATGATGATCGCCCCTGCGATCTGACCCATCAGTCCTTTGTATTCACGCAGCAGGCGGCCAATCGACGTGGCAGCCGCACCCAGCATCACGAACACGAGTGTGAATCCTAGAATGAAACTAAAGGAGTTCACCATGACCGCACGCATGCGGCTGGCGTCGTGCTCGGACTTGAGATCCTCAACCGAGGCGCCGGAGATCAACGAAATATAGCCGGGGACGAGCGGGAGCACGCAAGGCGACAGGAACGAGGCAAGTCCCGTGACGAATGCGGCCATGGCTAATGGAAGACTTTGCATACGCGCAAATTCACTGAGCACGAGAACTCATTGTCCCACCATTGCACTCTGATCAGAAGATGCAATCAGCAAGAACAATCAAGCGGCATCGTGCGTCTTTAACTACCTGGTTCGGGGCATTCCACGACACAGTAGATTGGCTAAGCCAATACAGATAGTAAAGAATAAACCGCGCTAGGAAGCTATGAAGTGAATAATTTCTGGGCCGGAATGTACGAGCGCGCCTGAGGTCGCTTGATCACTTCACCTCAACGATTGCTAAGCTTTGGGCAGGGAGATCCAAGCTTAGCTGATTGTCGCTGATCACCCGGCGTTCTGGTGACGGCAATGCAGCGGCGCGCTGCAGGGTTAGTATCTGGGAACGATTGGGGTATTGAGGGCTGCCCATCTGCTGGTACGCAGACAACAACGATCCATGAGTCGCGTCCACACGGTAGATAAGAGCCGTGCGATTGCCACTGAGTCCGGAGAACTGGAAGGTTACGCTCTTCGGAGCGCCGGTCGCACCGGGCAGCACGAGGTTCCAGGTAGCCAGCACAGGAGTGTCGTCCTTCATCGTCGCAAGTACCGCATTGGAACTCGCTGCCAAACGGCGGTCGCCGAGCCGATGCAGAATTTTGAAAGCATTGAACGCCGGTTTCGGTAACCCGCCGGCAGCAATGATTCCAAAGCCACCGTAGAAGGGCTGCTTCACCACGCCTTGTTCTTCGAATACGTCGGAGAATGTCCAGTACGACATTACGTCTACGAGGCCATCACATTGCCGGATGGTATCCGCGAGCCAGGGCGCCATGAACACCTGATCGGTAATCTCGGGTTCGTTCATGTAGCTGGCGTTGTATTCGCTCCAGATCAGCGGCAGGTTCGGTCGTGCCGACGCTTTGATTTGGTCGTGCACGTTCTTTACTGCGCGGCACACCATCTGATCGCGGGGAATACTCTCG
>Ga0170475_105105633_pt1 | contig 10613 bp, 10 predicted proteins | sample Soicark_Litter_5_FD_111474 | JGI IMG/M metagenome (GOLD analysis project Ga0170475, IMG submission 111474) | Avena fatua rhizosphere microbial communities from Hopland, California, USA. Combined Assembly of 48 SPs | reverse complement strand
TGCGTCGAGTCCGAGCGTCTTCATACGGCTCACGTGGGGCGGGAGGGGGCCCGACCATTGTTTCGTGGTGGGCAGGGCGTGCAGGCTCTCGCACTCCTGCCAGCTCTCACCCCGGTCGTCGCTGCGGAACACGTCGGCGGGGCTGGTTCCGACCCACACAGTTTTCGACTGTGGGTGCTGGGCGATGGACCAGACGTTCTTGTAGACGATGCCCCGGTTCATCTCCTGCCAGCTCACCCCGTGGTCCTCGCTGACGAAGATGCCCCACTTCGTCGTCCCGGCGTAGAGCCGCCGCGGATCGTCCACGTCCTGCACCACCGGGGCGCGCATAACGCCACCGCCCTGGAAACCGATGAGCTTCGCCTCGAACTCGCCGTCCTGCTCGTCGACCAGGTACAGGCCGTCCGCAGTACCCACGTAGAGAACCCGATCAGACTGATGCGTCATGCTGCCCTCCCGTAGCTCGGTGCTCCGTTGGGTCCTTTATAGCCCCGTCCGGACCGAATTGCGAGCGAGCGCGGCGCATCAGTCCTCGGAGCTACCCCTCGAGGCGCTCGTAGATGAAGTCGACTGTTCGGGTCCAGGCATCCGAGGCGGCGTCGGCGTCGTAGCGATCGGGCTGTGCGTCGCAGAAGAAGCCATCACCGGCGCCCGGGTATGTCACGATATCGTGGTCCGCGCCGGCGTTGGTGAGCGTTTCCTGTAGCTGCTCGATCTCCGCGGTGGAGATCGCCTTGTCGCCTTCCCCGAAGAACAGCAGCACCGGAGCGACCAGGTTTGCACTGTCACGCACGGGCGCGGACGGGCCATCGGGCGCCAGGGCGCCACCGTAGGTCACCAGGGCCAGCACGTCCGAGTTACGGGTGGCCAGCATCCAGGCGTTCCGGCTCCCGGCCCCATAGCCCACTACGCCGCACAGGCCGGACCGCACCTCACCCCGCGCACCCAGGAAGCGCAGCGCGGCGAACAGGTCGTCCATCAGCTGGCTCTCGCTGAGCTGCTCGTGGAGCGCATCGGCCGCGGCGGGATCGTCGTAGGAAACGGCGCGGGTCGCGAAGCCGTGATAGAGCTCGGGCGCGAGCGCGACCAGCCCTTCCTCGGCAAAGCGGCGGCACATTTCCTGCAAGTGATCGGTGACGCCGAACGCATCGTGCACGACCAGCACACCAGGCCCGGCCGTTCCGCCCTCCGGCCGCGCCATGTACATGCGCATCGGACGGACCGCGGTATCGATGATCGCCCAGTCGGTCACTACTCCCACAGGTCGGTGCCTCCCTGGCGAATTGCCACTTCGCGCCAGCATACTCCCTCGCCCCGCTGAGGAGAGGGTTGGGGTGAGGGGCGTGACCTCAGCCTCGCCCCCACCCAATCATTCGTAGTGAGCGGAGTCTACGCGCCGAAGCCCTTGCCCGCGCGCTCGATGCGCTCGACCCGCTTGTTCTCCTCGGAGTCGCCAGGAATGTCGCGTCCGTCGGGAGTGAGTCGTCCGGCCTTCTCACCCGGATAGCGGGCGCCCACGCGCACCATCACCAGGTTCTGGTCGGCGCTGCTCTGGAACCAGTAGTTGACGCCCTTGGGCAGCATGATCCCTTAGTAGCGGCCCACGACCTTGATGTTGTCATCGCTCTCGATGTGGAACGTGGCCTCACCCTCAAACACGATGAACGAGTGGTCCTCGTGCGGATGGTTGTGCATCCCGTTCTCGCCGCCTTCGGCGTACACCTTCGCGATGATCGTCATGAGGTCGGTGCTGGCGCGCAGGTCGGTGGTCCGGCCCTGGTCCAGGTACGGGGTGCGGAGATCGAACACCTTGGCTTCTTGCTTGGTCGTGACTGCCATGATCCTCTCCCGAACGCTGTTCTACAGCTGCGCTCCACGTGGAGCCTGTGTGTATTCCGTAGTCTACTACGGTACCTGCCACCCGTCACCGGGGTGTAGGTGGCTCCCCACGCCCCAGTGCTGGGTACTACTTGTTCGCCAGCAACGCTTCCAGCTCGTGCAGGGCATCGGTTGCTTTGACCATCTGCTTCTCGCCCTCCACCAGCTTCGCATTGGCTTCCACCACCACCGGCCCCGGCTCTTTCACCAGCGCCAGGTCCGCGGCCTCCTTGAAGCGATCGGCGGCGGCGCCGCGCGCCTCGAGGCAGAGCGAATACGCCTCATAGAACTTCTTGGCGGACTTCACCGGGTCGTGCTGCACGAAGTCGCTCGCTGGATCCGCCACCCGCCACAGGTACACGGCCGCGTGCTGCCCGTCCGCATCCTTCTCGAGCGTCAGGTGCTTGCCATCCTCCGTCGCGCGCGTCATCCACTGCTCGTACTCGCTCTTCAACGTGTCCATGAGCGGCAGCACTTCACGCAGATATTCGATCAGGTCAACGCGGTCCTCTTCACCCAGCTTCTTCCGCCCGAACAGGAACATCCGCCCTCCCCAATGCCGCGATCAGCTCAAAATGGCAGCTCGTGGTCGTCCATGCCGAAAAAGTGTCCGATCTCGTGCAGTACGGTCAACCGGATCTCGTCGCGGAGCTCTTCCTGCGTGTGACACGCGCGCAGCAGCGGCCGACGGAATACAGTGATCTTGTCCGGCAACACCATGCTGTACCCGGTCCCGCGCTCCCCGAGCGGGGTGCCCTGATACAGCCCTAGCGCGCCCCCCTCTGCCAGCACTTCCGCGGACGGGAAGTCGTCGACCGTCACGGCAACGTTGTGCAGTATTCGTTGGAAGCGCGGCGGCAGCTCATCGCAGGCTTGCTGCACCATCCGTCGGAAGCGCCAGCGGGTGCAGCGTACTCCGCGCCGTCGCGTCGGACGCCGCTGGAACCCGCCGAGCATGCGCCTTATCGCCCGATGAGGATGAGGGGCAAAATCATCGCGGCGATGACGACGATAGCGAGGATGGAGAAGATGATCTTCTGTGTTTTACGCTTGAGCACGGGGCCCTCGTCTTTGGGATGACGCACCCTATACTACCATTCAGATACCATTAGGTTTACCCTCGGGCGAACGCCCGGATTGGACACTCGGAGGCTCTCATGCTCCCCACGCGCATCGGCAAGGTAGTCAAGCTGCGTGAGGTCCAGGCAGAGGATCTGCAGGACGTATGGGAGTGGGAGAACGACAGTGAGATGGGTCTGTATCTGAACGCAGACCCCGGCAAGCGCATGTCGATGGAAGAGGTCAAGCGGCGCTTCCATCAATATCAGACCGATCCTACCAGCGGCCTCTTCATCATCTGCACGGTCGACGACGAGCCGATTGGCATGCTGGGATTTGATCGGCTGTATAAGGACATCGGTACTTGCCGCATCTTCATCGGTGTCGGCCGCAAGCAGTACTGGGGCCAGGGGTACGGCACCGATGCCATGCGGGTGGGCCTCCGCTACTTCTTCCAGGACGTCTCCCTGCGTAAAGTGCAGCTCAGCGTGTACGACTTCAACACGCGCGCAATCGCTTCTTATCGAAAGTGCGGGTACGAGGTCGAGGGGATCCGCCGCAACATCGCGTACGTGCACGGCGAGTGGTGTGACAGTATCGAGATGGCGATCACTGCCGAGCAGTTCGAGGTGCTCGAGCCCCTCTGGGATACCACCCAGCCGATGACCGGAGAGGCCAACCCCGAAGACTTGCTCACGCCCCGCTAAGCGGGCTCATCCACACTTTTACCAGGAACGATATGCTCACCTCGAACGAGATTCGCCAACGCTTCCTTACCTATTTCGAGCAGCGCGGCCATACTCGGGTCAAGAGCTCGGGGCTGGTCCCGCTGAACGATCCCACGCTGCTCTTCACCAACGCTGGCATGAACCAGTTCAAGGACACCTTCACCGGCCTCGAGAAGCGCCCCTACCAGCGGGCGACCACGGCGCAGAAGTGCGTGCGTGCGGGCGGCAAGCACAACGACCTGGAGAACGTGGGGCGCACCGCGCGCCACCACACCTTCTTCGAGATGCTGGGCAACTTCTCCTTCGGCGACTATTTCAAGGCCGACGCGATCCACTTCGCGTGGGAGCTGCTGACCGACGACCTGGGCATTCCCCCGGAGAAGCTCGTCGTAACCGTCTTCGGCGGTGATCCATCGCTGGACGTGCCCGCCGACGACGAGGCGCGCGCCCTCTGGCGTGAGGTGACCGGGTGGTCCGACGATCGGATTCTCGGGCTGGGCGCGAAGGATAACTTCTGGCAGATGGGTGACACCGGCCCGTGCGGGCCGTGCTCGGAGATCCACTACTTCCAGGGCGACGACATCCCCTGCCCGGAGCCGGTCTGCAAGGGCGCGGCCTGCGACTGCGACCGCTGGCTCGAGATCTGGAACCTGGTGTTCATGCAGTTCGAGCGGGCGGCGGGCGGTACTCTAAGCCCTCTGCCTGCCCCGTCGGTCGACACCGGTATGGGTCTCGAGCGACTCGCCGCCGTCCTCCAGGGCAAGCGGTCGAATTACGAGACGGACACCTTTACCCGCATCATCGCCGTGATCGAGCAGATCAGCGGCAAGCAGTTCGTCCCGGACGATTACGAGAGCCAGAGCGTCTCGATCCGTGCCATAGCCGACCACGCTCGAGCCGCCGCTTTCCTGATGGCGGACGGGATCCTACCGGAGAAGACGGGGCGCGAGTACGTGCTGCGCCGCATCATGCGCCGCGCCATCTACCACGGCTGGCTGCTCGGCATCCAGGAGCTGTTCTTCCAGCGGGTCGTGCAGATCGTGATCGACGAGATGGGCGACGTCTACCCGGAGCTCCGCGAGCGGTCCGCGACCATCCTCGAGCTGACCCAGATCGAGGAGCAGCGGTTCCGCGAGACCCTCGATCGCGGTATGCGGATCCTGGAGGACGAGTTCGCCGTACTGGGCGACCGGGGTGGTGAGCTGCCCGGCGAGGTCGCGTTCCGCCTGTATGACACGTTCGGCTTCCCACTCGACCTCACGCAGGTGATCGCGGAGTCACGCGGGTACACGGTCGACCTGGCCCTTTACGATGCCGCCATGGAGCAGCAACGCAAGCGCTCGACGTTCGCGGGCAGTGGCGAGCAGGCCGTCGAGACTGTCTTCAAGAACCTGCGCAGTCAGGTCGGGGCGACGATGTTCCTCGGGTACGACGCCATGTCAGCAGACGGCAAGGTCGTAGGCGTCGTGGTGGATGGCCAGATCGTATCCCAGGCCGGACCCGGCCCTGTCGCCTTCGTGATCGATCGCACACCGTTCTACGGCGAGCAAGGCGGCCAGATGGGCGACACCGGCGAGGCAACGGGCGAGGGCGGCCTCCGCATTCGCATCACCGACACCCGCAAACCCGGAGGCGACCTGACCGTGCACGTGGGCGAGCTGCTCTCCGGTGAGCTTGCGACCGGCATGACGCTCCATCTAACTGTGGACGAGGCGCGTCGCAACAACATTCGGAAGAACCACTCCGCCACCCACCTGGTCCACTGGGCCTTACGGGAGGTCCTGGGCGACCACGTGGCGCAGCGAGGATCGGTAGTTGCGCCCGATCGCCTGCGCTTCGACTTCTCGCACACGCGACCGCTCAGCCCGGACGAGCGGCGTCGGGTCGAGGAGCTGGTGAACGAGCGCGTGTGGCGGAACGACGAGGTGGCGACCGAGGAGCTGGAGATCGAGGCCGCGCGCCAGAGCGGGGCTATCGCCTTCTTCGGTGAGAAGTACGGCGACGTGGTTCGCGTCGTGCGCATGGGCGACTCGAAGGAGTTCTGTGGCGGGACGCATGTCCACGCCACCGGCGACATCGGCCTGTTCAAGATCGTGGAAGAGTCGGGCATCGCCCAGGGGGTGCGCCGCATCGTAGGCGTCACCGGACCGGGGGCGCTCGACTACGTGAACCGTCTCGAGGACACCGTCACCGCCGTGGCGGACACGGTCCGGGCGACCGGCACAGACGTGGTGGACAAGGTCGAGCGACTGCGCGACGAGCAGCGTGCCCTCCAGCGGCAGATCGCGGAGCTGCAGAGGAAGCTCGCGCAGGGCGCGACCGCCGCGGCCCCGGTGGACGTGCGCGAAGTCAACGGCATCAAGGTCATGACCGCCCAGACTGACCTCGCGGACCGCAAGCTGCTCCGCGAGCGCGGCGATGCGCTGAAGCAGCAGCTGGGCTCTGGCGTGGTCGTGCTGGCCGGCGTGGATGGCGACCAGGTGGCGCTGCTGGCCATGGTCACTCGGGACCTCACCTCCCGGGTAAGCGCGGGGGCGATCATCGGCGCGATCGCCCCGATCGTCGGTGGGCGGGGGGGCGGTAACCCGGAGCTCGCGCAGGCCGGCGGGAATCTCCCGGACCAGGTGCCCACCGCCCTGGCCCGCGTGTACGAGCTGGTCGGCTGAGCCCAGCATGCTGGCGCTCCGTCCTTCGACCTCCGAGCCGTACTGAGGCCTCGTGGCGCGTGTCATCGGCCTCGACGTTGGCTCCAAGCGCGTCGGTGTCGCCATCAGCGACGAGCTGGGCGTGCTCGCCACGCCACGCGGGGCCATTCATCGCCAGTCCTATAACAAGGATGCCGCAGCGATCTCGGCGCTGGTCGAAGAGTTCGCGGCAGAGCGTATCGTGGTGGGTCTGCCCCTGGGACTGTCGGGCACCCCTACTAATCAAACCCGTCGGGTGGAGCAATTTGCCGAGATGCTCGCATCCCGCGTTTCGGTGCCGGTGGAGCTATGGGACGAACGCCTGACGACCGTGGCAGCCCAATTGATCGTCCCTTCGGATCGCGCGTCCCGCCAGACGGGCTACCTCGACGCCGTAGCCGCGGCGCTCATCCTGCAAGGGCATCTGGACCACCGGGCGCGCTCGTCGGGCTCCTCGTCCTCTTCCTCGTTGGAGGCATAGCAGTCGCCGGCATGGCCGTCGTCGCCCACCTCGGACTCGCCACCCGGATCAGCAGCACGCTGGCGGAGGCGGATGATCGCCCGATCGACGACGACCCGACGCCGGTCGTCTTCTCGGTACGCCCGGGCGCGACTGCGGCGGAGGTCGGCGAGGATCTGCAACGTGCTGGTCTGATTCGCAGCGCTACCACTTTCCGAGTGCTGGCCGGGGTCAACAATGCCGGAACTCATCTCCAGGTCGGCGAGTACGAGCTACGCCGGGACATGAGCGTCTCGGACGTGCTGCAGGTCCTCGCCTCTGGTCGGACTGTTCGGAATGGACTCGTAACGGTGCCGGAGGGTTGGCGAGCCGAGGAGATCGCTCAGCACCTCGAGGCCCAGGGTGTGACGACCGCTTCCGCCTTCGTCGAAGCGGTACGGAGTCCGAGCCTGGTCGCCGAGCTTGCCCCCGGCGGCAATCCCAACGCGCTGGAAGGCTACCTCTTCCCGGACTCTTACGACTTCGGTCGCGATCCCACTCCGCAAAAGGTGGTGCGGACGATGGTCGGCCAGTTCGAGCGTCGGGTAAGTCCCGGCATCCTGGCTCAGGCGAAGGAGAATGGGCTCTCGTATCAGGGGCTCATCACCCTCGCGTCGATCATCGAGCGGGAAGCAGTCGCGCCGGAGGATCGAGCGAAGATCGCGACCGTGTTCCATAATCGCCTCGATCGCGGCATGCCGCTGCAGGCCGATCCGACCACGCAGTATGCCCTGGTGCCGTTCGGCACGCTGACCCCGGGGCTCTCATACTGGAAACGCGAGCTCACGCAGGTCGACCTGCGTGCCGAATCGCCGTACAACACCTATCGCTCCTCCGGCCTACCACCCGGTCCCATTTGCAATCCCGGTCTCGCCTCGATTGAGGCTGCGGCGAACCCTGTCCCCGGCCCGTGGCTCTACTTCGTGGCACGGGGCGATGGCACCCACCTCTTCGCCCAGACCCTCGACGAGCACAACCGCAACGTGGCCCAGGTGAATCGCTAACCGGCCCACTCCCCTCTGGGAGAGGGAACAAATGACTCCCTCGCCCAACCGCAGGAGGGCGGACCCCCCCATGCTATAATCCCGGGCCGCAGCGGCCATCGCTGCAGGCGCATGAGGCTTTTCGCAGTTGGGCAACGGCCAGCCAATACGCAGCACGACCGTGCTCGCCGTCCAGCGAAACGGCGAGGTCGCGATGGGCGCTGACGGACAGGTGACCGTCGGCGAGCTCATTATGAAGGCCGGGGCTCGCAAGGTCCGTCGTATTTATCACGACCAGGTCCTGGTCGGCTTCTCCGGCGCCACGGCCGACGCTTTCGCCCTCTTCGAGCGCTTTGAACGCCAGCTCGAGCACTACAACGGCAACAGCCGCCGCGCGGCCGTGGAGCTTGCTCGCGAGTGGCGCGCCGACCGTTTTCTCCGGGAGCTGGAGGCGTGGCTGCTCATCGGCAGCAAGGACGGCATCCTCGTGCTCTCCGGGAACGGCGACGTCGTCGAGCCGGACGACGAGATGGCCGCGATTGGCTCTGGTGGGCCCTACGCACACGCCGCTGCTCGAGCCCTTATCAAAGCCACCGACCTGTCGGCGTCCGAGATTACTCGCATCGGTCTCGAGACTGCCGCGGCCATGTGCATCTACACCAACGATCAAATCTCTGTCGAATCGGTCAGCTACGCGCCGCTCGTCGCCGTCGATTCTGCGCAAGGAGGTCTCCTGTGACGACTGAGGCCCAGCCCAGCGGAGCGCGTCGCCGAAAACGGATCGATGCATTGACGCCCCGGGAGATCGTGGCCGAGCTCGATCGCCACATCATCGGCCAGACGGCGGCCAAGCGCGCGCTCTCGATCGCCCTGCGCAATCGCTTCCGTCGGCGCCAGCTCTCCTACGAGCAGCGGCGCGGCATCCTGCCCAAGAACATCATGATGATCGGACCCACGGGCGTGGGGAAGACCGAGATGGTGCGCACGGTGGCCTCCATGCTCGAGGCCCCGTTCATCAAGGTCGAGGCGACCAAGTACACCGAAGTTGGGTATGTCGGCCGCGATACCGAGTCGATCATTCACGACCTGGTGGAAGAGACGGTCGCCCGCCTCCATGATCGCCGTCTGTCCGAGGTGCAGTCGAAGGCCGAGCAGCGGGCACGCGAGCGCATCGTGGGCTATATCGTAGCCCAGGCTGCCGCCGGCGCCCTGAAGAGCGCCAGCGGCCGAGCGCCGGTTCGCATCCCCGGTGGTGGGCCCACCGCAGCGGCAGCCCCCGAGACCGAAGAGTCCGGTGCGGACGTGGACGAGATGAGCCGCCGTCGGATCGTGAGATTGCTCCGTTCGGAGAAGCTCGACGACGCCATGATCGAGATCGAGGTGACCCCCGAGCTCGAGCCGTACGAGAGCTACTGGGAGTACGGCGCGCCGGAGTCCGCCGACTTCGTGCGTGAGGCTCCATCCCCTCCCATGCCGCGCCAGCGACCGCGATCGCGAGTGGTCTCGGTGCGGGATGCCAAGAGGATCCTCGTGCGCGAGGAGGCGAACAAGCTCGTGGACTTCGACGCGGGGGTGGACGAGGCGCTGGAGCGGGCCGAGGAGGCCGGTATTGTCTTCGTCGACGAGATCGACAAGATCGCCGGGCGCGGCAACGAGAACGGGGCTGACGTGTCCGGCGAAGGGGTGCAGCGCGACCTGCTGCCGATCGTCGAGGGCAGCGTCGTGATGACGCGGTACGGCCCGGTGAGCACCCACCACCTGCTCTTCATCGCCGCGGGCAGCTTCAGCAAGGTGAAGCCGTCCGACCTCATCCCGGAGCTGCAGGGCCGCTTCCCGCTGCGCGTGGAGCTGAGCGGTCTGGCCCAGGCGGACCTCGAGGCTATCCTGACGCAGCCTCAGAACTCGCTGTGCGCGCAGTACCAGGCGCTGCTCGGAACCGAGGACGTGAAATTAGAGTTCACCGACGATGGCGTGGCCGAGATGGCGCGCGTGGCCTGGCAGGTCAATCAGCGCATCGAGAACATCGGCGCCCGACGCTTGCAGACCGTGATCGAGCAGACGCTGGAGGAGATCTCGTTCAGCGCCCCCGAGCTGGAGGGCACCACGGTGGTGGTGAACGCAGATTACGTCCGCGAACGGACCGGCGAGCTGGCGGTGGACGAGGACCTGAGCCGCTTTATCCTCTAACTGGCTCGCATCACTCGCAACGAATCTGCACGCTTCGGCATTGCCCGTAGCGAGCGGCGGTCTATGCCCGATGTTATAATCTCGCGAGGTTCCCTCAATACACACGCCGTGGGACTGCTGTGGTCGTGCCGAGAGGCTCCACACGGGTTGAGCACGGCGGAGGCACATAACGAAGGAGAGTTTCATTGCCTACCGTATCTATGAAAATGCTGCTCGAGTCCGGCGTGCACTTCGGTCACCAGACCCGCCGCTGGAACCCGAAGATGCGCCCGTTCATCTTCACCGAGCGCAACGGTATCCACATCATCGACCTGCAGCAGACCGTGCGACGGCTGGACGAGGCGATGGACTGGGTCCGCGACCTCGCCACCAATAACGGCAAGCTGCTCTTCGTGGGGACGAAGAAGCAGGCGCAGGACGCCATCCGCGAGGAGGCGAGCCGCGCGGAGATGCCGTTCGTGAACCAGCGTTGGCTGGGCGGCATGCTCACCAACTTCCAAACTATCCAGACCCGCATTCGGCTGCTGGACGAGCTAGAGACCCGCAAGCTGAACGGCCAGTTCGAGCACCTGCCGAAGAAGGAAGTCACCAAGCT
>Ga0170475_101144750_pt1 | contig 10614 bp, 9 predicted proteins | sample Soicark_Litter_5_FD_111474 | JGI IMG/M metagenome (GOLD analysis project Ga0170475, IMG submission 111474) | Avena fatua rhizosphere microbial communities from Hopland, California, USA. Combined Assembly of 48 SPs | reverse complement strand
GAGTGGTTCCAGTATTACCGCGATGATTCAGATACCGGCGACATAACCCTGCTAACCGACGGCAAGTCGCGCAATCTCGGTGCCGTATTTGCGAATCATGCCGGTCAGTTTGCCTATGTCTCCACTCGGCGCAACGGACAGGACACCGATCTTTGGGTAATGGATGCGAGCGATGCTAAGACGGATCACATGCTGCTGCAGCTGCACGGTGGTGGATGGCAGCCGACTGACTGGTCTCCGGATGACAAGCAGCTTCTTCTTCTGCAGGAAATTTCGGCAAACGAGACATACGTGTGGCTGGTTGATGTCGCCGCCGGACAGAAAAAGCTGCTTACTCCCAAGGCTCAGGAGCAAGTCGCATACGGCGACGCGAAATTCAGCAAGGATGGAAAAGGCTTTTACACAACCACCGATCGCGATTCCGAGTTCCAACGGCTCGCGTATGTGGATCTCGTGTCGCTGCAGCCCAAGTATCTGACCACCGAAATCAAATGGGATGTCGACGAATTCGACGTCAGTCCTGACGGCCGCACGATTGCCGTTGTCACAAATGAGGACGGCGCAGGCGTGATTCGCCTGCTCGATACTGCTTCGGGACGGCAGAAGCCCGGGCCGAGGATTCCACTCGGAATCGTCGAGAGACTCAAGTGGCACAAGAATGGACAGGACGTTGCATTCAGCCTGAGCTCGGCGAAGTCGCCCCTGGATACTTATTCGTTTGACGCGCAGACGGGAAAGCTCGATCGCTGGACTAGCAGTGAAACCGGCGGACTAAATCCCGCCAACTTTGTCACCCCGGAGCTGATCCACTGGAAGACTTTCGATGGGAAGACGATTTCGGGATTGCTTTACAAACCTGCGGCAGACAAATTCTCCGGCAAACGGCCAGTGATCATCAACATCCATGGTGGCCCGGAAGGGCAGTCGCGTCCTGGGTTCAGCGCGCAAACGAATTATTACGTGGGCGAGCTTGGGGTAGCTGTTATCTTCCCAAACGTCCGCGGATCGACGGGCTACGGGAAGACATTTCTGAAGCTGGACAACGGATTCCAACGCGAGGATTCCTACAAAGACATCGGCTCGCTGATCGATTGGGTCAAGCAGAACCCGGCGCTCGATGGCAGCAGCATCATGGTCACCGGCGGCAGCTACGGAGGACACATGACGTGGAACGTCGCCACACGCTATGACGACCAACTGTGCTGCCAATTGCCCGTGGTTGGCATGACGAACCTGGTCACATTTCTCGAACACACGGAAGCGTATCGGCGCGATCTGCGCCGAGTGGAGTACGGCGATGAGCGCGATCCGAAGATGCGCGAATTCCTGGAGCGCATAGCGCCGATGAACAACTCCCAAAACATCACGAAACCGACGTTTGTTGTTGCCGGTCAGAATGATCCGCGGGTACCGGTGAGCGAATCGCAACAGATGGTGGAAAAGCTTCGCGGCGGCGGCGTGCCTGTGTGGTTCCTGGTTGCGAAAGACGAAGGCCACGGGTTCTCGAAGAAGAAGAACCAGGATTTTCAGTTCTACGCGACGATCATGTTCGTGAAGCAGTTTCTGCTGAAGCAGCCAGTGGAGCAAGGAACAGGAAACTAACTGGAGGCCAGGCGCTGCGTTCATTTTGGGCTCGCAATTTCGCAGTACACTACACCCATGCTCCTGACCGGCATATTTCCCGCGCTCACGACCCCTTTCTATCCTGACGGGCGCATTTACGCAAAGAAGCTCGAGCACAATGTTGATCGCTACTCGCGCACCCCGATCGCGGGCATGGCGGTCCTGGGCTCGACCGGCGAAGTGGTAATGCTTTCAGAGGAAGAGCAGCGCGAGGTGCTCCGCGTCGCGGCAGAAGTCGCCACGCCTGAGAAGGTCCTTTTGGCGGGAGTGGGCCACGAGTCGGCCATCAAGACAGTGGAAGCCGCAGAGTTTGCCGCGAAACTTAATTACGATGTCGCGCTGGTGCGCACGCCACACTATTACCGTCCGCAAATGAAGCCCGAAAACCTGCTTGCATACTATCGGTTCGTCGGCGATCGTTCCCCGCTTCCAGTTCTGTTGTACAGCGTGCCTCCATTCACTGCTTACGACTTGCCGGCGGAGGTGATCCAGGAGCTCGCGCAGCATCCGAACATCATCGGCATCAAGGAATCAAGTGGTGTAATCGAGAAGATCGCGGATGTGGTCGCGCGCACCCGTAACATCCGCCGCACCACGAATGCAACTGAGGTATTCAGCGCGGTTACCGCGCGGATGTTAAAGCCGGCTGCTGCGGAGCCTGCGCGCGAGTTAGTGAGTGTGGCCGCGCTTACCGGCAATGGCGGAAAGCAGACGTCGAAGGATGTTGTGTCGGCGCCAAAGCCTAATTTCAAGATGCGCAGCAAAGAAGTCGGCTTCCAATTGCTCGCTGGATCGGCCCAGAAGCTGCTGGCATCGGTGGAAGCCGGAGCCGCCGGTGCTGTGCTTGCATTTGCCTCCGCCGCTCCAACAGCCTGCTTCGAGATCTACACAGCTTGGAAAGATGGTGACCAAGAACTCGCGCAGCTAAAGCAGCAACGCATTGTGGAGCCGGCCACGCGCGTCGCTAGCCAACTCGGAATTCCCGCGCTGAAGTACGCGCTTGACCTGAATGGCTACTACGGCGGACCGCCACGTTTGCCGCTGCTGCCGCTTACCGGCGATCAGCGAGCGGAAGTGGAACGATTGATGGCGGATGTGCGGAATTGATAATTTTAGTGCCGCTCGCCATGGTGCCTCTCGCCGCCGAGTCCGCCAGACATACCTGTTGAGCTCCATTTCCATTCCGCGAAAGTTGCTGTTCATGCGCGCCTAAAGCCATATAATCAAAGGTTCAACTGCATAACTTGCGCGCGGCAGGAATCACACTCAAGGACCATCAATGGCTTCAGGGGATTTAGCTGTTCAGGACCTTAAAGAAGGTTTTGAAGGCAATCGGATCGTCAACGATTTCAGCATCCAGGTAGCTACCGTCAACGGCTCGGGATCGCAGTCTGCCAACAACGTCCTTCTTCGCAGCCTCTTCCGTATGGGAATTCCCGTATCGGGCAAGAACCTCTTTCCGTCGAACATCGCGGGTCTGCCCACGTGGTACACCATCCGCTGCAGCAGGCACGGCTATGTCGCGCGTAAGAAAGAGATCGACATGCTGGTGGCGATGAATGCGGAGACGGCGAAAGAAGACGTGATGTCTTTGAGAGCGGGCGCCGCTGTCGTCTATGACGAGCCGCTGAAACTCGATGCGCTTCGCTCTGATCTCACCTTTTATTCAATTCCTTACGACAAAATCGTCGCCACCGTGTGCCCCGAGGCCAAGCTGCGCAAGCTGGTGAAAAACATGATTTATGTAGGGGTGGTGGCGCAGCTCCTCGGCATCGACATGACGCAGGTGGAAGCTGCGCTGCGCAAGCAGTTCGCCAAGAAAGTGAAGGCGGCTGACCTGAACATGAACGCTGCGCGTGCAGGCTTCGACTATGCCGCGGCATCGCTTGCGAAGAGAGATGCATTTTACGTTGAGCCGATGAATGAGAACCAGGACAAGATCATCATCGATGGCAACGCCGCGGCTGCGTTGGGCGCGATGTTTGCCGGCGTGACGGTAGTTACCTGGTATCCGATCACCCCGTCTTCATCGGTCTGCGAGCAGTTGATTGATTACATGAAGAAGTACCGAATCGGACCGGATGGAAAGGCGACCTTCGCGATTGTGCAGGCCGAAGACGAGCTTGCGGCCATCGGCATGGTTGGGAGCGAGTTGGGCTGGCGCGCGCGCAATGACTTCGACCTCGGGTCCCGGCATATCTCTGATGACCGAATTTACCGGCATGGGTTATTACGCGGAGATTCCGGCTGTGATCTTCGACATCCAGCGGGTTGGTCCGTCCACTGGATTGCCGACGCGAACTTCGCAGGGCGACCTGCTCTCAATCGCATTTCTCGGCCACGGCGACACTAAGAACGTCATGCTGTTTCCGGGCAGCGTAGCTGAGTGCTTCTCGATGGCGACCCAGGCTTTCGATCTCGCCGAGCAATTACAAACGCCCATATTCGTGCTCTCCGATCTCGATCTGGGGATGAACAACTGGATGTCGGAGCCATTCCCTTATCCGGAAAAGCCTCTGCAGCGCGGCAAGGTGCTCAGTGCGGAAGATCTGGAGCGGCTGGGTGGATTCGCGCGCTACAAAGACGTGGATCAGGATGCAATCCCATATCGCACACTGCCGGGTACGGATCATCCCGGGGCGGCATACTTCACGCGCGGCTCCGGCCACAATGAGAAGGCGCAGTACAGCGAGCGTCCAGACGATTACCAGAACAATATGGAGCGCCTGGCGCGCAAGTTCGAAACTGCCCGGTCCTATGTACCGCGGCCCGAGGTGGTGGAGGACCGAGGGGAGAAGATCGGGATCATCGCCTACGGCAGCAGCGATTTTGCGGTGCGCGAAAGTCGTGACCAGCTGAAGCGCGAATACCAGGTTAGAGCAGACTATCTACGAATTCGGGCGTTTCCGTTCAGCCGCGAGGTGCACGAATTCGTGAGCAAACACGAGCGTGTCTATGTCGTCGAGCAGAACCGCGACGCGCAGATGCTCAGCCTGTTGAAGCTCGATCTCAATGCGTCACACACACCGAAGCTGCACAGCGTGCGCCACTTCAACGGTCTGCCGATCGACGCGCGTTCCGTGACCGACGACATAATTTCCCAGGAAGGCAGGTAGTTTATGGCGAGCACCCCAACTTCAACCCCCGCGCCAAAGACCAACCGTCTCGGACTGCAAGTGATCGATTATCGAGGCGGCAAGACGACGCTCTGCGCCGGGTGCGGCCACAATGCCATTTCGGAACGCGTAATCGACGCGATGTACGAAATGGGCGTGCAGCCCGAGCGCGTGCTCAAGCTCTCTGGGATCGGCTGCTCGTCGAAGACTCCGGCTTACTTCATCGCCCGCGCACATAGTTTCAATTCGCTGCACGGGCGCATGCCCTCGGTAGCGACCGGAGCCGTGCTGGCGAACCGCAGCATGCTATCGCTGGGCGTGAGTGGCGATGGTGATACCGCATCGATCGGCATGGGACAGTTCATCCACCTCATGCGTCGCAATCTGCCGATCATCTACATCATCGAAGATAACGGTGTGTACGGACTCACCAAAGGGCAGTTCTCGGCGACGGCTGATCTGGGATCTAAGCAGAAATCCGGCGTGATTAACGATTTGCCCGCGATCGACACCTGTGCGCTCGCGATCCAAATGGGAGCGACGTTTGTAGCGCGCTCGTTTTCTGGAGATAAGAAGCAGTTGCTCACGATGCTGAAGGCCGCGATCGCGCACCGCGGTACGGTGATGCTCGACGTCATCTCCCCGTGCGTAACATTCAACGATCACGAGGGCTCGACCAAATCATACAAATACGTGCAGGAGCACGAAGAGGCAGTCGCGGAAGTGGGATTCGTGCCGCACTTCGAAGACATCGCGGTTGACTATGATCCGGGCACGACGTTTGACGTCAGAATGCATGACGGCTCCCACTTACGCCTGCGAAAGCTGCACGAGGACTACGATCCGACCAACAAAATCAATGCCGTGAAGAACCTGATGGAGGCGCACGAAAAAGGCGAGGTTCTTACCGGGATTTTCTACATCGACACGCAAAAACCGAACTTCGTGGATCTGCTGCAGATGACGGAGACGCCGCTCGCCCAGCTGCCCCAGGAGACTGTGCGTCCGCCGAAGCGTGTGCTGGACGAAGTGATGGAGAGCCTGCGGTAGGGGAGCTGAAGCGCGCTCAGCAATCGGCGTGGGCGTTCGGCCAGTAAACAGTTTCGCCTTCGACCCCGGAAACAACGCGCCGCCGGTGCTTGAGAATCGTTCTGATTGTCCTCCCATCCGGCGGCTGTCCGAACGCCGAGTGCCGCATGCTGACTGCCTTCTCTGCCGTCTCGTGAACCTGAGAGTGTAATAATCCAATCCAGACTTCGCTCATGAAAGCTTTCGTCACTGGTGCAACCGGGTTTGTCGGCAGCCATGTTGCCGAGCTGCTGCAACAGCAAGGAGCGGAGCTGCGGTTGTTGGTTCGCCATGGTAGTCGTACAGAGAACATCGATTTCCTGCGGGCCGACCGTATCCATGGTGATCTGCTGGATTTTGAATCGCTGCGCCGCGGAATGTCAGGATGTGAAGTTGTCTTTCATGTGGCTGCAGATTATCGGCTGTGGGTCCGCAATCCCGACCAGATGTATCGCGCCAATGTTGATGGAACTTTGGCGGTCATGGATGCAGCCCGACAAGCCGGCGTTAGGCGTGTCATCTATACAAGCTCAGTTGCCACCATGGGTTTTCTCAGCGACGGCACAATCGTGGATGAGGAGACGGCGGTGAACTTATCGCACATGATTGGTCATTACAAGCGCTCAAAGTTCATGGCGGAGCAGGCCGCTCTCGCGGCCGGACGCGCCGGCGCTTCGGTGGTGGTGGTGAATCCGACCACACCGATTGGTGAGCGCGACATCAAACCTACTCCGACGGGACGGATCATTGTCGATTTTCTTAATCGCAATTTTCCTGCATACGTCGATACCGGACTCAATTTGGCGGATGTAAAAGAAGTGGCGCGTGGGCATCTGCTCGCGATGGAGAGAGCCCGGCCGGGCGAGCGCTACATTCTCGGAGGCGAGAACCTTACCCTGAAGCAGATTCTGGATATGCTCTCGGTGATTACTGGGCTGCCGTCGCCGACTATGAAGGTGCCTCACGTCCTCGCAATGGGATTCGCGGTCTTCGATCAACTCTTCACCGGAGTCATGCAGGGCAAGGAGCCTCGAGCGACCGTGGAAGCGGTACGCATGGGCCGCAAAAAGATGTTTGCCTCTTCAGCAAAATCCGAGCGCGAACTTGGTTATCGCGTAGTTCCAGTTCAGGACGCATTGCGGCGGGCAGCAGTCTGGTTCGCGCAGCGCGTATACGTGCGCCAGCCGGTTCCGGTGGCACTTGGAGTTGCGAGCTGATGGCGCGAATAGGGATCATCGCGGCACTGTTTCGCGAGGTGCATCCACTGGTGCGCAACATGCAGCCGCTGAAGTATCTTCCCGATCCTCGCGTCCAGCTTTATCAGGACAAACGTGCAGTGATCGGCTATGCAGGCATGGGGCGCGAGCGCGCGATTGTCGCTGCTCGAGCAGTGCTGGCCAGCGGCGAGATCAATGCTCTGGTCTCCGTCGGATGGGCGGGCGGACTGAATCCAGGCGCTGCCGCCGGGAAAGTGGCGCAGCCGGCCATTGTCATTGATTCCGTATCTGGGAAACGATATCCGGCAGGAGCGGATGGAGGCACACTGGTAACCGTTCACTTGGTTGCCGACCTTGAACAGAAGAGACGACTCGGCGAACTCTATCACGGAGACTACGTCGACATGGAAGCTGCCGCGGTTGCCCAATGTGCGCGCGAAGCGGGAGTGCCGTTTTCCTGCTTAAAGGCGATCTCCGATGCACATGATGCGCGCCTTCCTGATATGAATCGATTCAACCGTAACGGCCAATTCAGCGCCTGGCGATTCATCGCGTACATCGCCGTGCGCCCGGGACTCTGGCGCTCGGTGTCCGACATGAGCCGCGCATCGCTCGACTCACGCGATGCCATGTGCAACCGTTTGGAGCAGTGGATTGGGGATGGGGCTCCTCGGTCTAGACTCAGCGTGCAGGCGCCCTCCCGCGAAGCCAGAAGTTAGGCTGACGCGATCTCACTCGCAACTGGAAGCCGGCGGAGAGTTGGCTAAAATGGAACAAAGCGCCCGTAGCTCAGTTGGACTAGAGCATCTGCCTTCTAAGCAGAGGGTCGCAGGTTCGAATCCTGCCGGGCGCGCCACACCGCACCGCTCTGGTGCAACACGAACGCCCTCGTAACCACAGGTAAAAGCGCCGTCTACCAGAAACTGACTACATTCTTACGATCGGGCGGGCCTTGCGCAGTGTTGTGTAATCGCGTGTTGCACGAGCTTGAGCGCGATCGCCCACCGGCTGCGCGCTTGGCGCTCGTCTTCACCATATCCCTGCAAATAAAACGTAACGTAGAAGCATTGTGGGTTGGCCCCCGCCTCGTCGCGACGATCAAGGCAGCGGCGCACGATGAACTCCGCTGCGCTGGCCATCTCCGGGGCATGCCGTAGGAGTCGCGTCAAGGCCTGCACGAAAGCTTCGTTGTTAGCGAATGTGCTCCGCGCCTCCGGGTCTGCGAACACGAGGTCCACATAGGAGAGGAACTTACATTGCTCGCCGAAGACTTCGTCTTCCGTGTCCATCTGACGAGTAGTCCACGCATCGCACTTTGCCGTTTGAAGCGACGACTCTTGGGAGTTCGCCCAGCTCAAGAATTCGCCCAACTCGGGATAGGCACCAGCCTCGCGAACTTCGAGTAGAAGTTCGGGTTGGCGCTTCAGATCAAGGAAGCGCGCTGACCCGTCCTCGGATGACCAGGGAATTTCGAGCTGGGGATCGTCGGCCCCAAGTTCGACAGTCCATTCGGCGAGCATGATCTCAGGATGTCTGCTGTCTGCGCGAGTCTATAGCACGCCGGGTTGCCTTCGAGCGCCAGTAGAGCACGAGTCCGATGAGAATCGCGATCGTGGTGCCGCCGAGCAGCTTCATTTCAAAAACCACCGTGCTCGTCGTCTCCTTTGGCGGGATCATCGAGATAGCCATCGCCAGGAGGCAAATCAGGAATCCTAAGGAGCCTGCGATCCACACTCCTGCCCGTCCTCCAGGGACGAGCACCGCGTCGGGACTCTGCTCGCGGTCGGCGCGGTATGCCAGTTTGACGGCGGCAGCGTACATGTAAAGAAATGGCAAGAAGTAGAGAATGATGGCGGCATCGACAAGTACCTGGTAGGCGCCGTTCACTGTTTCGTTTGCCTGGGCGACAATCAGCACCACTGCCGAGATTCCCGCCTGGATCAAAATGGAAATGTAAGGCGTCTTCCAGCGAGGGTGGATCTTCCCGAAAAAGGCAGGCAGGTAACTGTCAATTCCGACTGCAAATGGCACGCGCGCTACGCCCGCCACCGTTGTACCTACCCCTCCGGCGTTTCCTACAGTCACGAGCAAAGCGGCGAGAACCCCAAAGAAACCGATGCCAAGCAGGTATGATCCGGATGTGATGGCCTGAAAGACGCCGCTCTTTGGATCGATATTGCTGGGCGGCACCAGCACCATGGCTGCTACGGTTCCAAGTATGTAGATGACCGCAATCAAGACGCCCGAAGCAAGGATGGCGCGGGGGAACGTACGCTTTGGGTTGCGAACCTCTTCTGACATCGCGCAAACGAGCTCCATGCCAGTAAAAGCAAATGCAATCTGCGACCAGAAGTTCACAGTGTCGAAATTCCAGACCGGAAGGGTGTTGTGCCACGTGATGTGAACCTGAGAGCCGTGACGCGAATAAACGGCAAGTGCAATTCCGATAAGGATGAGCAGCGGCAGATACGTGCCCACGCCGCCGGCGTTCTGCAGCCATTTGCCGATGTTCAATCCGACAATGTTCAAGCCCACAGCAACGGCCAGCAGCAGCAGCGAGACGGTCAGCAGGAATCCGCGATCGTTGGCCAAATGACCATGTCCCGCGCCTCCAACGTAGGCGCTCATCGAGGCACTCGCCACCAGCAGCCCAGGAAAATAGAAGAACGAATATACCCAGTAGGCCCAACCCGCCACGAAGCCATGGAAGTCGCCGAAGGCTTCGCGCGTCCAGACGTAAAGGCCCCCTTCCGCTGGGTAGCGGGTCGAGAGTTCGGTGATTACCAGAGCGGTGGGAAAGAAAAAGAAGACGGCGGCAAGCGCCCAAAGGCTGAGAGAGGACGTTCCGTTATGGGCAGCGGAGGCGATCCATCGCGGACCAAGTACAGCGGCAATATTGAAAAGCAGGACGTCGCAAAGTCCCATCTCGCGGCGAAGCTGCGAGGTGACTTCTCTCTGCGGATGGGCCAAGCGCCAAGCCTCCGGTGGCGGAAAAGAAAATCCCGGCGCCGCATTGCGGGCCGGGATTCAAACTACCAGATTTGCGATTCGATCGCGATTACCGGCGCAACCAATATAACGCTCCACCACCGATTCCCAAGGCGCCGACCAGCAGAATCAAAGGCAGCGAAGACGCGGTTTGCGGAAGCGGAGCGGCAGTATTTGAACTTTGAGTTGCGTTCGCATTGCTTGCGCTTGCAGTTGAAGAGGGTACGGTTGAAGCAGGCGCGGCTTGCTCCGCTTGTGCATGCTTTTGCTGAGCCGCGGTTGCGCTGGGCCGCTGTACCGGCTGGCTGCTTTGTACTGCTTGATCTCCCTGATCGCTCTGCGGCAGAGCCGGGGTCTGATTCTGTGCAAGCAGGGTGCCCGCTCCCAAGCTGTTACCTGCGGGACTCGCGGGCATGTTGCTGGAAGCTGCCGTCGTCACGTTGCCGGCCTCCAGATTGCCGGTGCGCACTCCGGCCGCATTGAGCTGTGCAATGCTGCCATTGTCAAATGACTTAGCTGCCTTGCGTCGCTGAGCCTTATTTCGAGCTGCGATCTGCGCCAGGCTAAGCCCCGAATTGCTGCTCCCCGGCAGACCTGAGACG
>Ga0170475_120733328_pt1 | contig 10618 bp, 13 predicted proteins | sample Soicark_Litter_5_FD_111474 | JGI IMG/M metagenome (GOLD analysis project Ga0170475, IMG submission 111474) | Avena fatua rhizosphere microbial communities from Hopland, California, USA. Combined Assembly of 48 SPs | reverse complement strand
GGCGACCGGCACGGCGGGGCGCGGCGGCGAGATGACCAGCGGCTGCGTCGACTGGCTCGCGGTAACCGTCGCCGACTTGATCGCGATCGAGAACGTGCCGGCGGGGCCGCCGGTGGGCGACAGCGACGTCCAGGTCTTCGCGCCCGTCGCCGAGCCGGTGACCAGCAGTTGCTTGGCGAACGCCGAGCACTGGTGGTTGCCGGTGACCTGCACGGAGCCCAGGTTGGTCATCCCTGACGGCACCGTGTAGCTGAGCGCCGTACCGCCACCGAAGTTGCTGTACGTGCAGATCAGCAGGTCATTCGATCCCGACGGGGTGACCGTCGGGGAGTCCATCGACGACAGGTTCGCGTTGCTGAAGGCAGTGACACAGACCGGCGCGGTGGCCAGGTTCGCGCCGGTGATCCGGATCATGGCGCCGGAGACTGAGGATCCGCCGTCGTAGGCAAAGTCCCAGGTGGCCGGCTCCCCGCCCGCGAAGTCGTGGTAGGCGGCCTTCCCCCGCTGCGAGCTGGCGTCGACCGTGCCGATCAGCGTCCAGCCGGACGGCAGGGTGATCGCGGAGAGCAGCCCGCCGTCCTCAGTCAGCGAGAAGATCAGCCGGTCACCGGAGGTGAACGCGACCGGCTTCGACGCCGTGAGCGGGCTGGCCGAGTCCTCCTGATACAGGTCGATCGAGGCGACATCGGCAACCACGGCGCCGCCGCCCTTCGGTTAGACGACGGTCCCGGTGCCGTGCTTCGCGTTGAAGAAGAAGTCGTTCGGCGCGGCCACACTCGCGGTGCCGTGCGCCACGTTGTACAGCGACTTCAGGTCGGTGAACGCCGCCCGCAGCGACGTCACCTCGGCCTGGCTGTATCCGAGGGCCGTCAGCGCCGCGTCGTTCGGGAAGATCGTCGTGTCGCTGAGGAAGTCGCTGAACCGCGAGCACGCGGCCAGGGCGTCCCGGACGGCGACGATCAGGCTGCCGACCCGGGAGTCGATGTCGTTCTTGGTTGCCGGCAAACCCCAGCTCATCAGCAGCGCTCGAAGATCATCGTGGCGGTGACGTTGACGATCTGGGCCGCGTTCAGCCGCAGGGCGAACAGGTTCGACACCGCGCAGTCCGGGGTCCGGTCGCGCGGGTAGTCGTAGACGATCGTGCCGCCGTTCGGCGTCAGCCGGAAGGTGTCGATCGATGTCGCCGTGGTCGGCTCGACAGTGTAGTTGTACTTCGTGGTGAACCCGGCGGTGATCGAGCGCCCGTACGCCTGGTTGACGGTGCCGGAGGTACCGGTGCCGTCCGTGGTGAACGTGACTACCTCAATCGGCACCGGCGTGTTCGCGGCCGTCACGCCGTCGAACGAAATCCGGAAGCCGACCAGGTCCACGCCGAACTGGGCCGGCGCGATCACCGACAGGACAGTCTTCGCGGTGCCGGCGGCCAGCGCGACAGTCGCGCCGGTCTCAGCGGTATATCCAGCCTTCATGGCTCACTTCCTTGTGGTGGCGGTCAGGATCGATGCGCGCGGCTGAGCCTTACGCAGTGCGGATCGAGAAGGCGCGGCGGCGGCGGCCGGCCACGCCGAGCTTGTCGGCGACCATCTGGACCATCGCGGCCCCGAGCAGCTCGGACGCCTTGGTCTCGGAGTAGTCGTCGATCTGGAAGGCCCGCTTCGCCGTCGGGTTGTCGTAGAGCACCGCGGCGACGTCCAGCACGATCGACACCACGTCGGCCGGGGCGGAGGTGTAGCCGTGCGAGTAGGTGACCCGCACGCGCGGCGCCCACACCCCGAGAGGCCGCGCGCGCGGGTAGCCCATGAGCCGCTGGCTCGTCGATGCCCACCACCACGGATACCCGCGGGTTAGCTCGTTGCCGACCCGGGAGTAGTCCCGGTCCTCGACCATCGTGACGTCGATGCCGCCGAACTCGCCGACCTCGACGACGGTCAGGAGGTTCGGGCCCGTGTCGACGACCAGGGGCCGTTCGGGCAGGGTCAGCACCCGCTCACCGCCGCGCAGCACCAGCGTCTCCTGCGAGACGAAGGTGTACTGCTGCCGGCCGATCGAGCGGACGAAGCCGGTCGCCTGGTCCACCGCGTCCTGCGCGCTGGACGTGTCGACGTCCATCTGCAGGCGGGAGGCGGGCTGACTCGGTGTTGCCAGCGCCGTCATCTCGCCTCCCGGTTCGTCAGGCTGTCGGCTCGATGGGCGGTGGCGGCTGGATCAGCTTCTCCAGCGCGGCCACCAGTGTGGTGCGCGGCTTGTCCCGCGCCTGCTCGAACGCCAGCGCCAGTACGGCGCGGTCCGGGTCGTCGCCGACCCAGTCCGTGACGTCCTTCGCCGTGCCATCCGGCACCCCGTCGCCGTCAACGTCCGGTGTGCCGTCGTCCAGGACGACAACCGGGGCGTCGCCGGCGAGCAGGAAGTCGGCGAACTCGCCCGCCGGCACCTCCTGGCCCTCGACGAGTGCCTCGACGGCGTAGTTGAAGTACACCCGGCAGGAGCGGGTGACCCGCACTGCCGGCATCAGGCGTGGTCGACGACCACGGCGCGCTTGAACAGCGCCGCGTCGCCGGTGCCCGAGTCGGACGGCACACCGAAGTCACCGGTGTACGACCACGACGTGGAGATGACCTGCTGGAGCCGGTCGGCCGGCGGCCGCACGATCAGCGCCACCTCGGTCGAGGGGGCCGCCGGGATCATCCGGATGGACGGCACGTCCTCCACGCCGGTGCCGCCGAGCAGCGACCCGATGCCGTCGAACGGCGCGGCCACGGCCACCCCCGCACCGACCACGATCGGCCGGAACACGGTGACGGCGCCGCCCGAACCGCCGGCCACAGTGGGGACCTCGTTGTTGCGAACCCAGTCGATGCCGGAGAACCGGCCGATCGACAGGTCCCGCCACACCGGGGAATCCACCCGGCCCTGCAGGGCCTGCTTGAAGTCGGCGTCAGCGAACAGCTCAGCCTCAGTGTCCGGCGGGATGTGCGCGGTGTAGTAGCCGCCGATCGTCGGGACGTTCATCTTCCGCAGCCGCACCACGGCCGCCCGGAACAGGGCCAGGGTGGCCACGTCGGCGGCCTGCGCGTCGAACGGGGTGTTGCGTGCCGCGGTCCGCACCGACACGGGAGCGTTGGCCGCCACCACGTAGTCGCCCAGGACGTCGACCCGGGTGGTGCCGAGGGTGAGGTTGCCCGGACCGCTGGCGACGCTGGCGGCGGTGACCGTGTTGGCCACGCCCGCGATGCTGACGGTGAGCGGGTTCGTGCCCGACACCGGCGTCGGCACGCCGTTGACCAGGACGGTGGTGAACCCGGCGACGTCCGCGACGGCGATCGTGGTGTCCGTGCTCGCGCCGGCCGTGCACCAGGTGCGGCCACCGGCGTAGGCCCGGTACATCTTGTCGCGGGCGATCCGATTGAGGGACTGGCCGGCGGAGATGCCGAGGGTCTGCACGTCGGCCAGGAACTTGCTGGCCAGCGTCATCGACGACTGGAGCATGTTGGTGTCGACCGACAGGCCGTACTGGTCCATGGTCACGGACCACTGCTCGATCGAGTAGGTCGAGGCGCCGGAGATGTCCGCGCCGGCCAGCGGCGTGGTGGTCGGGGCGATCAGGCCCTTACGGGTGAAGGTCCGGGTGTCACCCAGGGCACCCTGCCAGGGCTCGGTGTCGGCGATCGCGGGGAAGAGGAACTGGGGAACGAGCGCGTCCCGGAAGGTGCGGTCCAGGATGCCGTTCTGCATGATCGCGCGGATGGAGGCAGGCAGGGTCGACCGCACGTCGTGGCGGTCGAGCCGGAACCAGCGGCGGCGGGTCGACATGGTCATCTACTTCTCCGTGATCTCGATGGACACGATGTCCGGGTGCTGCTCGGCGATCTCCTGGAGCCCGAGCAGCGCGGTGTGGGTGATCGCCGAAACTGCGGCGCACACGCGCCCCTGTTCGGCGTGCTCCTCGTGTCGTGCACCTCGATCGAGGTGTGCCCGTCACCCAGCCGGGCGCGGATGCGGATCACGAGTAGGACTGGGGGCGGAGCCCGTATTTGCCCAGCTCCGCGGCGAAGTCGTCCTGGCTCGCCTTGGTGAAGTCGACCGGCCCGGTTTCTCCGCCGCGGCCCTGCGAGGGGTCGGGGGCGGGGGTGCGGCCGGCCGTTGTCTTGCTGAGGTGCGGCTTGCGTTCCAGCACCTTGGACAGGGCCTCAGTGATGGCGTCGGTGTCGACGTCGCCGTCCTTGACGTACTGGCCGAGGTCACCCAGGTTCAGCACGGCGTCGTCGCGGTCGGCGAACCCGTCGGCCAGGGCTTTGACCTCGGCCTTGACGGCGCGGGCCGTCGCGGCCTGCTCCCGCTTCTCGGCGGCGTCCGCCCGTTCGGCGAGCTTCTCCGCCTCAGTCTTCTGTGCGTCCTCGAACGCCTTGAGCTTCGCGGCCTGCTCGGCGGCCAGCTTCTCGGCTGCCTTGCGGGCTGCCCGCTCCTCCGTGAGGGCCTTCTTCCCGGCATCGCCGAGGGCGTCGTCAGGCTTGGGCGGGTCCGCCGGGGGGTCCGCTGCAGGGTTGGCGGGTGGGTCGGTCGGCTCGTCGTGACGGGCCAGGTCGAACCAGCGGTTGCGGGGCAGGTGCTTGACGGTCATCGCGACCTTCTTGACAGCCTGAGGCATCGCGCCGCAGGTCAAAGGATGTAGCCGTGCAGTTTCAGGACACGGATCGTCTCGTCGCGAGACCACCCGAGCCGCTGAGCCTCGGAGTAGATCGACTCCGGGGTGAGTCGTACGACCTGCCGCCCACGCCTGGCTCCCAGCCGCTTCCCGGCCAGGCCACGACGTGTCGTCCCGAAATCGGTCGCCTTGAGCGGCTGCCCGGCGATCGACACCGACTTCAGCTCGCGGCGGGCGTTGGTCACCTGGTAGATGTCGGCGCCGTCCTCGCGGATGGCCCGCACGTCGGAGGTGTTCCAGCCGGCCTTCTTCAGCTCGGCGTCGGTCATTGAGTTGAACACCGCCAGCGGCGACTCCGGCTCGATCACCTCGGCCGCCGGCATGTGGACGCAGTCGCACTGCGGGTGCCGCTCGAACCCTCGGTTGTAGGCGTACCACTGGCCGGCCAGGACCACGCACCGGGAACACGACGGCGGGGTGAGCACCCGCACGAAGCCGCGCACCCGCCGGTCGTTGACCTGCGCCACGCCGGTTGCCACCCTGGCCGCGTCCTGCACCTGGGTCTGAACGATCCGGTCCATATGCCGGCCGCCCACCAGGAGCGCCTGCTCGGCCGGCATGCCCTGGTCGACGAACGCTTCCACCTCGAACTCGGGAAAGCCGAGCAACCCCGCAAGGTCGCGCCCGTCGGAAGCAACCCCGGCAAGCGCGGCGGTGACCACCTGCCCGGCAGGGTTCGGTGTCGCGCCGGTCAGCGTCACCGCGGCTGCGACGTAGCTGTCCGCGCCGCGGGCCGCCTCAGCCTGGTAGGCGGTGACGACCGCAGTCACAGCGGCTGCGATCGCCTGCCAGGATGCGGCCAGGTTCGCCGGGTTGAGCAGCCCCCACCGTCGTCGGACCTGCTGCACCGCGCCGGCTGCGAGGTGCTGCTGTCGGGCCCGGTGCAGCCGGGCCAGCCGCAGCACCTCAGGCGGCAGCACCGGCAACCGCCGGGGTCGGCTGCGGGTCGCGCAGCTGCAGCAGCTCGTCCGCCGTCGGAACCTTCAGCAGGACCGAGTCCTGCGCGTCCATCTCCTCCATCTGCCGGATCTCCGCATCGCGGTAACCCAGCCGACGGCGGGTGAACCGCAGCGGCACGATCCCGGCCTGGTAGGTCTTTGTCGCCGCGTCTGCTACCTGCGCGACCGTCGGTGTCGCCGGGTCCCGCCACGCGGTCTCCAGCCGGCGCAGCTCCGGGTCCCAGGAGCCGGTCTCCACTCGCATGGCCAGGCGCATGACCTGCTCCCAGCCGGCATCAAACATGCCCTGCTTGCGTTCGGCGCGCTTCACCAGCCGGGCCTCACTCGACCGGATGGCGTCGGCACTGGCCGGGTTGTCGGTGGTGAAGCCCAGGTAGTGGGGTGGCATCCCGCACAGGCTGGCGACCAGCTGGGCGAGGGCGTCGAGGGTCTTGTGGAAGTTCGACAGGTCCGAGGCGGCGAACGTACCCAGCTTGGCCTGCTCGTTCTCGGTGGCGAAGATCCGACCGGTGATCGCCCTCCACACCGAGATCGGGTTGCCGTTCTCGTCAGTGAAGTCCGCCTCCGTCACGCCGGCCGCGTAGTAGCGGGGCAGGGCGTGGAAGTTGGCGCCGACCATCATGTCCGTAGCGATCTTGCAGGCGGCGTCCGACAGCGGGATGACCAGCTTCAACTCGGACACCCCGAGCGGCCGCTTACGCCGCTCCCGGTTCACGATCGGCACCACCGGCACCGCACCGAGGTTGTGGCTGTCCCGCATCTGCGGGATCTCGACCCAGCCGGTGCCGTCCTTGCGGTAGATCACCGTCGCGTTCGGCAGGTACAGCGTCGCCCGGTCCGCCGACCGCGCGCCGAGCTCCGCCCCCTCCGACGACCAGCGGCGCACCGCCGCAGCAGTCTGGCGGGTCCGCGGATCCGTCACGGCGATCATGTCCAGCGCCGACTCGTCGGTGATGATCGGCGCGTCATCCGAGGCATCCGGAGCGCCGACCGTGACGTACGACCGGCCGAGCGCCAGAGCCTCGACGTGGGCCCGCTGCGAGCCCGAGTCCATGTCGTTGTCCTGCCAGATCTCCCACAGCTGGGTGTCGCCCTCGGCCTGGTCGGGCCGGCGGAACCCCTCGATGTCGAGGCGCTCCTCCAGGGCGTCAACCACCATCTGCGGCCAGTTGATGACCACCTGGCGGACCTGGCCCTCAAGCTGCTGCACCAGCTCCGGGTGCATGTACGACAGCGGCTGCTCGCCCTCGTAGTAGGCGTCGAACTCGCGCAGCTTCTCCAGCTGCTGGTCGTGGAGCTGGATCAGGGCGCGCAGCGTGTCGTCCTCGGCCGCCATCAGCCCCTCACCACCATCCGTCGGTTCGGCGTCTGCCACCCGCCGCCGGCGAGCACGTCCAGTCGGGCCTGCCAGGACAGGGCGCCGGCCATCGCAAGGTCAATCTTGTTGGGCGAGTCGTGCCGTTCCTTGGTCATTACCCACAGCGGGGTACCGTCCTCGTCCTCCATCCGGATGCCGCGCTTCTGCGCAGCACCGATATGACGGGCGAACACGTCATCACCTGTGTGGGTCACCTCGCCGGCATGGATCGCGGCTGCGTAGGAGCGGCACATGGAGGCCGTTTTGCGCAGATTCCGCGAGTCCGTGTAGAACTCGGCGACCACCTTCGGGCCATGCCGGCCCGACCAGTCGGCCAGCGGCGTATCCCAGCCCTGCGCCGGGTCACCGTAGAACCGCAGCACCCGCCAGGTCTTGAACATCTCGGCGACCAGGGCCGCCACCTCGCCGACGGGCACCTCGCTGCCCGGGCAGTCCTCGGGCACCCACAGGCCGAACGGCACCTGTAGGCCAGTCTCGATGTCGGTCACCACCAGGCCGGTGGTGTCCTTCCACCGCGATCCGTCGAATCCGGCGGCCACCGGCCTGCCTTTGGCGATCGTCTCGCCGACGCGGGCCAGCTTCTCCCGCCACCGCTTGGCGTCGAACGCCTGCGCCGCCGACTGCGTCCAGCGATTCAGCCAGACCCGCTCCAGGTACGCCCGATCCGCGCCCGGCCGGTCCCACTGCTTCGCGATGCCGCGCAGGTCAGACCACTCTGCAGCCGGTCCGGATGCCTCCCGGACCGCTTCAATCCGGCCGTCCAGCGTGGTGAGGTCGTGGCCCGGCCCGGCCTCGCGGTGGAAGTAGAACAGCTCCGGATCCTCGACCTCACCCCGGTCGATCAGCTCCGCCTCGTCCTTGTCCAACTCGGCGACGCTGCCGCCGCCAGGCACCCCCGCCGTGGTGATGCCCATCGACCACGGGTCGTCCAGCGGACGCTTCGGCAGGTTCGCTTCCATCGTCTCGTAGGCCGCCAGATTGCGGGCCAGGTCAAGGCGGTGGGTCTCGTCATAGCCCTGGAACGTGGTGCGAGCCCCGTCCCGGGCGTTCGGTGAGTTGGCCAACGGCACAGCCTTGCCGTCGGCCTGGCCGCGGTCGCCCAGCCGGATGATGCGCTCCAGGCCGGCGTCGAACAGGTCGGCGTCCGGGCCTTCCGTGCACACCACGTAGAGCACGTGGTAAGCCAACTCCTCCACCTGCTCGGCGGTGTACGCCAGCAGCGGGATGTACGGGTCGCGTACCGGCCGACCGACCGGCTGCCCGTACGCGTCCCACCCGTCGAACCGGACCGGGCCTTCTGGGTGCAGTTCGGCGAACGCCACCCAGCCGAGCTTCTCCGTCTTCGCGGTGCCCTTGCGGGCACAGATCCGCGCCCGCCGGAAGCGGCGCCGACCGGCGTAGGGGGAGCCTTTCGGCCAGACCTCGTACGCCTTGTAGATGATCGCCCGGGTCTCCGCGTCCAGCCGCGCCGGCTGGCCCTTGAGCGAGCCCGGACCGAACACCGCCCGCTCTTGGATCAGGTCACACACGCCCGGACCGAGCGTTGGCCACGGCTGCTCATCGAAGGGCGGGACGATGAAGGTGGTCACACCGCCCGCAGGACCGACCGCGGGTCAGCGGACGCGTCCTGTTCTTCGGTGCCGCACCCCGACGGCGCTGGCCACGATCTTGCGCCTCGTCGACCTTCTCGATCTCCCACTGCAGCCGGCGACGGTCGATCGGCGACAAGCCGAACCGCTGCCCCTGCAACCGGATCTCGGCCGCCGCCGTCCAGTGCGGCTTCAGCCAGAACCCGTCCACCAGGACGGCCAGGATCAGCAGGCCGTGCACGTCGGAACTGTCGAACTCGGCAGCCATCGGCGAGCGCCACACATCCACCCACCACAGCACAGTCTGCGGGTGCCACTCCCGATCGTCGGGCAGGTCCGGGATGTCTTGCCCGGCTGGCGCCGCTACCAGTGTGGCGGCGGTGGAGACCTTGTTGCGGCGAGCGCGGACGCTCGGGTGCTTCGGCGTAGCGGGCATCGCGCCCTCCTGGCCAGTGAGCGCCGGCCTCGCGCCGTCACTCTGCGTCATGATCGGAAGTCTGGGATCCGTACGGAGCGGAATCCACCTCCCCCGCGCGTCCCCTGGGGGTGATCTTGGGGGCCTCCCCCCACCCCCTGGTCACGCTGGGTCACCGTGCCGCCCAGCCCCCGGGCTGCTCGCGCGCGGTGTGTTTGCTGTGACACGAGGCGCACAAGCCACGCAACCTGTGTTGCGCATCCACGTCACGCACACCAGCGGCGATCAGGTCACGCTTGCTGTCTGGCCAGTGGTCAGCCACGGTGGCCTGGGCGTAGCAGCGTGGGCCGTGCCCGTCGCGTTCGTCGGTGCAGGTGCAGATGCGGTCGCGTCGTAGGCAGCGTGCCCGTGCTGTGCGCCAGGCTGGGCTGTTGCCGCCTCCGTGGAGGGTGTGCCCGGCCCGCAGCTTGGCGGCCTTGGACTTGCAGTCCTGACACCGCCCCCCCTCGGTCAACTGGGGGCACCCGATCGTGGGGCAGACGCGCATCGTCGGCATGTTTTGTTCAGGCGAGCTGCAGTACGCGCCGGCTCTTGGGTGAGCGGCGGGTGGTCACCTCTGCGGCCAGGACGTCGCCTGTCCGGTACAGCCCGTCGTCGCCGCGTTCGAGGTGTCCGAGTTGGACCCAGCGGCGGATGAGTTGGGGGCTGACTCGGGCGAGGCGGGCGGCTTGGGCGCCGGTGAGGCGGGCGTCGAGGTTCACGCGCAGCCTCCTCGGGGTACGCGAAACGCCCCGACCGTTGGCCGAGGCGTCCTGACCTGCACTGGGCAGGCTGAAGATGCCACCTAGCGTAAACCCACGCGGCGATCTTGCGCAACGCAAGTCAACGCGACGCGCCGACGCTCGTCAGCCAGGCGTTGAGGGGTGTCCCGAAATCTGCCTCGAACGCCGCGCCCACGGCATGGATGTACGACATGAGCGGGTCTTCGTACCGGAACCACTCGCCGTGAACGCGCAGACCATCGAACAGCGCATGCCGCTGCTTCTCTTCGCGCGGGCCGCCACGTTCCACGGCGAGGATGGACTGCGGGTTCAAGTCGTTCAGTCGGCCGGCGAGGTTGCGGCTGGTGCCGACCTTCACGAGGTCACCGAGGGCCATGTAGTAGATGATCGGCTCGTGACGGCCGACCGGACGTGGCTTCAAGCCCAGGTCGTGCTCATAGTCGCGCTGGCCGCTCTGGATAACGCGACGCACGATATCCGGGTCGGAACGATCAATGCCGAGCAGCGCGAGCCGCCCGAAAGCGGCGACGATGAACGGCCATGCTGGCGAGGACTGAGCATCCTGGATCAGGAGTCGGACCGGGTCACTTGTCGGCTCGGTTGAACGGCCGACATGCAACTGCCCCTCGACCCGTGCTCCAAGCTGGTGACCTCGTGGTTTAGTCTTCGGCATGTCAGCCTGCTTTCTCAGGTTGGCCACGCCCCGGGGCCGTTCGCAGCGGTCGCCGGGGTCTCCCATTCATTCTATCCGATCACCAGCACGCGCCGGGGCGGTCCTCGCCGCCGAGGTACT
>Ga0170475_110001989_pt1 | contig 10618 bp, 9 predicted proteins | sample Soicark_Litter_5_FD_111474 | JGI IMG/M metagenome (GOLD analysis project Ga0170475, IMG submission 111474) | Avena fatua rhizosphere microbial communities from Hopland, California, USA. Combined Assembly of 48 SPs | reverse complement strand
GCGGGAATCAACGACACCGACGCGATGTCAGCCCTCGAAGCGGAACGCGCCGTCGTCGCGGCGCTGGGTGGCGGCTGTCAGATGCCTATCGGGGCGGTTGCGATACCGTCGGGCACCTCACATCTGGAGATGCACGCGATCGTCGCATCGCTCGACGGTTCGCGCGCTATCCGCTATAAGAAGGTGGCGGGCAGGGGTGACGCGGCGGAGCTGGGCCGGCAAGTGGCCGAGCACCTGCTCAAGTCCGGCGCCGGAGACATCTTGAAGGAGGCCCGGTAGATTCTTATGCATCCAGTCGTTTATCTGATCGGTACGGGGCCAGGAGATCCAGGGTTGATTACCGTGCGGGGTCTGCGGGCCCTCGCCGCGGCCGACGTGGTGCTGTACGACCATCTTGTGTCGTCCCGGATGCTCCGCTACGCCCGCCAGGATGCCGAGAAGATCGATGTCGGATCAGCGGCGCCTCAGCCGCTCGATCAGGAAGCGATTTGTTACCTGCTTGCTGAAAAAGCAAGGGAAGGCAAGATCGTGGCGCGGTTGAAATGGGGGGACCCTTTCGTGTTCGACCGCGGTGGCCAGGAAGCGCTGTTCCTGCACGAACAAGGCGTGATGTTCGAGGTGGTGCCGGGAATTCCCGCAGCCATCGGCACGCCCGGGTACTCAGGGATCCCGATCACGTATCCCGACGGCGGGGACACGGTGACATTCGTCAGGGGGCATGAAGACGAGAGCGCCACGGCTCCGAAGATCGACTGGAAGGCACTGGCCATGCTCGGCGGGACGGTGGTGTGTTACGCCGGCCCCCAGCAGCTGCCGGAAATCCTGAAGGCGCTGCTGGCCGGCGGTTTTGCGAAGGACGAGCCCGCGGCCGTGGTGTACGAGGGCACGCTGCCCACCCAGCACACGATTGACGGAACGCTGCAGGAGCTTGCGGAATCGAAGGCTCTGCGACACTCCCCCGCGATATTCGTCGTCGGCCGTGTGGCCGCACTGCGCCAGCACCTCCGCTGGTTCGACGAGCGGCCGCTCTTCGGCAAGCGCATCGTGGTGACGAGGTCCCGTGAGCAGGCGCCAGAGCTGGTGGAGCTCCTCGAATCCTTCGGCGCCGATCCGATAGAGGCGCCGATGATTCGCATCGCGCCTCCGGAGGATTACGCTCCGCTCGATCTCGCGATCCAGAAGATTGCCACCTTCGACTGGATTGTGTTTACCAGCGCGAATGCCGTTGACGCGTTCATGCGGCGGCTGCAGTCTGGCGCGGGCGATATGCGGAGCCTGAAGGGGGTCAAGGTATGCGCAGTCGGCCCTGTCACCGCGGAGCGCCTGAGTAGTTACGGCATTAGAGCGGATTTCGAGCCCGCGGAGTACCGGTCTGAGGCCATCGTGCCGTCACTGAGGGAAGCCGGCCACGCAAATCTCAAAGCCGTGAAGTTCCTGCTGCCGCGAGCGGATATTGCTCGAGAGGTCCTTGTGGACGAGCTGCGTAAAGCGGGGGCCGAGGTGACCGATGTCGTCTCGTACCGTACGGTCCTCGCGGAGATTGAACGCGAAGGCGATCCCGACATCTACCGCATGTTGCTGGACAAACGGGTGGACGTCGTCACCTTCACCAGTCCGTCCACTGTCAGGAACTTCGCGCAGATCTTCGGGGCCGAGCAGGCGGCCGACCTGCTGCGAACGACGGCCGTGGCATCGATCGGCCCGGTCACGGCTGAAGCGGCGGAGCAGTACGGGATTGCCACATCCATCATGCCGAAGGAGTACACCATTCGCGCGCTGGTGGACGCGATCGTCGCGCACTTCAACAAGGAAAGGCACAAGGCTCATGCCTCAAGCCACGTCGACGCTTGAACTGGTTCGGCGCCGTCGCCGGCTCCGCCGGTCTGGTGGGATCCGGTCGCTCGTCCGCGAGACACGGCTCTCCGCCGACCAGTTTCTCTATCCATTGTTTGTCGTCGAAGGGCAACGCGTCCGCCGCGAGGTGCCGTCGATGCCAGGCGTGTTCCAACTGTCCGTCGATGAGGCGGTGAAGGAAGCTCAGGCGGCGCGGGCTGAAGGGGTGCCGGGTGTGCTGCTGTTCGGCATCCCAGAATACAAGGACGATGTCGGCTCGTCGGCGTACGACAACGACGCGCCGGTGCAGTCCGCCGTCCGCGCGATAAAGCGCGCCAGCGCCGAGACCGTGGTGGTGACGGACGTCTGCCTGTGCGAGTACACGTCGCACGGCCACTGCGGCGTGGTGGTGGACCGCGACGTCGCCAACGACCCGACGGTGGAACAGCTGGTCCGCACCGCGGTTTCGCATGCGGCGGCCGGGGCCGACATTGTGGCGCCATCGGACATGATGGACGGGCGCGTGGGCGCAATCCGCCGCGGCCTGGACGAGCGCGGGTTCGAGAACGTGGCCATCATGTCGTACGCGGCGAAATACTGCTCGGCGTTTTACGGGCCGTTCCGCGAAGCTGCGGACTCGGCGCCGCAGTTCGGAGATCGCCGCACGCATCAGATGGATCCAGCCAATGTGGACGAGGCGATGCGCGAAGTGGAAGACGACATAGAAGAGGGTGCCGACATCATCATGGTGAAGCCGGCGATGCCCTACCTGGACATCATCACGCGGGTGAAGGAACGGTTCGAGTATCCAACCGCAGCGTATCAGGTGAGCGGAGAGTACTCGATGATCAAAGCGGCTGCCGCGCGCGGATGGCTGGACGAGCCGAGGGTCATGATGGAAGCGTTGACCTCCATCGCGCGCGCCGGCGCCGACATCATCATCACGTACTATGCGCGTGAAGCCGCACGGGAACTGAAGTAGATCCGTGACAGCTGTCATCGCGAACACCATGCCTACGAGATCCCAAAGGTTATTCTCGCGCGCGCAGGAGATCCTGCCGGGCGGGGTCGACAGTCCGGTCCGCGCCTTCAAGGCCGTCGGAGGCACGCCGCTCTTCATTCAGAAAGGCGCGGGGGCATACCTCACCGACGTGGATGGCCGGAAGTACATCGACTATGTAATGTCGTGGGGACCCTTGATCCACGGCCACGCACCGCGCGGACTCATCAAGGCACTCGACACGGCGGCCCGCTCCGGCACGAGTTTCGGCGCTCCCACTCAGCTCGAGGTGGAGCTTGGCGAGCTGGTGCGCCGCCTCATGCCGTCACTCGAACGGATTCGATTCGTGAACTCCGGCACCGAGGCCGCGATGAGTGCGGTCCGCGTGGCGCGTGCCGCAACCGGCCGCGACAAAATTATCAAGTTCGAAGGGTGCTATCACGGCCATGCGGATCAATTCCTCGTCCAGGCAGGATCGGGCCTGACCACGCTGGGGATGCCCACGAGTCCGGGGGTCACTCGCGCGGCGGCCGCGGATACGTTAATCGCCACCTATAACGACGTGCCGTCGGTGGAGCGCTTGTGCGAAGCCTTCCCCGATCAAATCGGCGCGCTCATCGTCGAGCCGGTGGCCGGCAACATGGGAGTGGTGTCGCCTGAGCCCCGGTTCCTCGCAGGCCTGCGTGAGGTGTGCGATCGCCGGCGAATCGTGCTGATTTTCGATGAAGTGATTTCGGGGTTCCGCGTAGGCGCCGGTGGCGCTCAGGAATGGGCCGGCGTGGTGCCGGATCTCACGTGCCTGGGCAAGATCATCGGCGGCGGCCTTCCTGTGGGCGCATACGGCGGCAGGGAAACGCTGATGAGGCTCGTATCTCCTTCCGGACCCGTGTACCAGGCGGGCACGCTGTCAGGAAACCCGCTCGCCATGACCGCGGGAATCTGGAGCCTTAAGCAGCTATCCACCAAGCTCTACCGGCAGATGGCAGCGCTCGGCGCCCTGCTGGCGGCCGGCCTTGCGGATGCCGCGCGGGAGGCCGGTGTGCCGCTGCAGATAAACGGCATCGGCTCGGTGATCACGCCGTTCTTTACTGCAATGCCTGTCAGGAACTACCAGTCGGCCACCCGGTCTGACACCGCGAAGTATGGAGCCTTCTTCCGGGCGATGCTGGCGCGCGGCATCTATCCTCCGCCGTCGCAATTCGAGGCGTGGTTTCTGTCCGCTGCCCACACCAGACGCGACGTGGAAACCACCATCAAGGCCGCACGCTCCGCGATGAAGGAAGTGGCCAACTAACGTTCGCCGCTATTTGGGTCGTGGCGCAGCGTAATCCGCGCCTGCGAAATCCTCCTCGAACGCGGCGGGGGTGCCCATCGACGGTTCGGACGGGTCCGGCTTCTGGATCGCGTGTGCGATGGGGGTCGTATGGCGGAGATAGACGATGACGGCGTGGACGTCTTCGTCGGACCAGTGAGAAAACGCGGGCCATGGCATGAGGTGACCAGGCACCTGGTGGCCGTCCGGCGCGATCCCGTTGCGCCACACTCTCATCAGGTCCTCATCGCTCCAGTTGCCCACTCCCGTCGCCTTGTCCGGCGTCAGATTCATGGTGATGTAAGTGCCGAAGCCTTTCCTCGATGTCTTCATTCCGCCCGCAAGGTACATATGGTCGATGTCAGGGCCCTGTGCGGTCGGCGTTGCATGACAGTCGGCGCACGATCCGAGGGTGACCAGGTAGTGGCCGCGTTCGGCCATCGCCCGTTCGCCTGGATCAGAGATTTTCGACAGGTCAGGCCCAGCCTTCCCCGCTGGCCCTGAAAACTCCGAGGGCTTCATCAGCATGAACGGCGGGATGAAATACAGGAACGCGAAAAATGCGATCACCCCAAGCGCAAGCGCCGAGATGCCGAACCACTTCAGAAAGCGCTTCATCGCGAGCTCCCGGAAGACGCGGCGACGGCCGCTGCGCCTGCATTCCCCGGGTACGTCCACAGGGGAGGATCTTTGTGAAGAATGAGCATGCTGAATTTTCCGGTCAGATAGCTGACGATGTTCGGAGACTGCGGTAGCGGTATTCTGTTCGCCACCGGCGGCAGCGATCGAAGAAATGCGACCAGCGCGTCAAGATCCTGCGGTTTCATGTTCGCGAAATTCGGCCAGGGCATCGGGAACGGGATCATCCGGCTGCCGTCCCGTCGAACGCCGCTGGTGACGAACGTCTTAATCTGGTCGTCGGTCCAGCCGCCCAGACCAGTCTGTTTATCCGACGTGAGGTTGTAACTCACAAACGTTCCGAACGGCACGACGTCGAATCGCTGCCCGCCGGCGTATTTGAGCTCGTCGATCATTGTGCTGTCTTCGCGGAATGGCGAATGGCAGAACGCGCACCCGGTGATTTGGGCGATGTACTCGCCGTGTCGTACGGGATCACTCTGCGCACTCTTCGCCTGCTCGGCGTAGAAGCTGGAGACTTCTTGCCCGGCCATCTCCCAAAGCGGCTTCCTTCCAAGCGACTTGATATAGACGGCCAGTTGCCATAGTTCCGGTTCGGTCGCCGCGCCAAGGAATGACGGCATCGGTGTCCCATTCATGCCGGTGCGGAACCTCAGAAAAATGTCTCGGACGGTGCTGCCGCCCCGGAACGCCCACGGCTCCGAGAGGTTCGTCGCGACGGTCGCCCGGCCCCAATCATCTTTCAGCTCGCGGGCAATCGCGCCTGCGCCTCGCGCGTCCGTTCCATGGCAGGCTCCGCACTTCAGCTTCTCGTAGACCGCGCGCCCTGCGTCCACGCTTTGGGGCGAGGAAGGCAACTCCGCGCTGATGGCGATGGCCTTCGGCTGCTCACTGCCGAAGCGCGGTGAGAACGTCTTCACCTGCGAGACAAGCGCGGACACCTGCTCGGGCGAGAGGAACCGTTTCCACGACGGCATGGCCGTCCCGTGCAGGCCATTCGTGATGCTCGCGGCCAGGTCATCGTCTGTTGGAAGGCTGCCGGTGTCGGTCGAACGGAATTTGTACCGGCCGCTGGTGAGGTCCCGCGGCCTCGGATCGAGCAAACCAGCAAACGGGCCGTCGCCACGGCCGGCCTTCCCGTGGCACGCTGCGCAGCGTTGCTGGTAAAGGGCCGGGCCGTCGATTGTCTGGGCGTGGGTAAGAAGAGGGACAGCAACAAAAGCGGCTACGGCCGCCAGGCGTTTAATCATTCAGGGGATTCTACTACCGCCACGGCATCAGTTTTTCGAACAGGGGTATCCGCGTGAGGTCATTGTAAATGACCGTGACCATCAACATCAGCAGCAGCGCGAATCCGGCCAGAAACATCTTTTCCTTCACGCGGGTGCTGAAGTCGCGGCGCGCGGCGCCCTCGAGCGCCATGATGAAAATGTGCCCGCCGTCGAGCACGGGAATGGGCAGCAGGTTCAGAAGGCCGAGATTGAGGCTGATCGACGCCATCAATGACAGCAGCGGAATCCAGCCGGCCTGCGCGGACTCTCCTGAAAGCTGCGCGATGGCCAGTGGTCCCATTAACTGGCGGGTCGATGTTTCGCGCGTGATCAGCTGGCCGACTGTTTGAAAGATCAGCTTCGCAGAGTCGTAGTTGCGCTGAAGACTCATCCCCAGCGCATCGATGGGCCCCGGCTTAATCTTGATGGTGTCTTCGCCGATGCTGATGCCGATGCATCCGGCTCCGATCGCGAGCGAAGGGCACCGCCCCTTGTTCGCTTCCGGTGTCACAGTGATCTGCTGCTCGGCGCCGTTCCGCAGCACGACGAGCGTCACAGGCTGGTTGGGCTTCTTGGAAACGGTGTCGATCAAATCCCGCGGCAGGGCGACCGGCGTCTGGTCCGCTCGAACAATCACGTCTCCAGATTTCAGGCCGCTCTGCGCGGCCGGCGCATCCGGCAGCACGCCCTGCACATGCGGGTGCACGTCCGGAAGCACGCCGACGTCGCCCACTTCGTACTTTGTCTGCGGAGACGGCGTGACCGAGACGGTCATCTCCTTGCCGTCGCGCAATAGTGTGAGCGGGGTATCGCGGTTGGCGCGCGTTCCCACGCCGACCAGGAACTGCTCCCACGTATCAACGCTGCGGCCCGCGACCTTCAGCACGCGATCGCCAGTGCGTATGCCGGCCTTCTCCGCGGGAGACCCTGCCACCACCTGTCCGACCACGGGAGGCTTCGACTGGAACGCCGCAACCTCGGCTCCGCGCATCAGCACGCCGGCCATGACGAACACGGCCAGCAGCAGGTTCATGAGCGGGCCCATCAGGAGCACCTGGAACCGCTGCCATTTACTCTTTGAAAGGAACTCATCGGGCTGACCCGTCCGGGGATCATCCGGATTCTCACCCGCCATCTTCACGTAGCCGCCGAGCGGAATCGCGCTGATGCAGTACTCCGTATCGCCGCGTGTGAACCCGAAGATCCGCGGCCCGAAGCCCAGTGAAAACTTGAGGACGCGGACGCCGATGCGGCGCGCCATCAGAAAATGGCCGAGCTCGTGCACGAAGATGAGCACGCCGAGAACGAACGCGAACGCCAGAATGGTGGTCAAAAGAGAATCCTCAGATCTTTAATTCTAACCCCCGGACGAGGTTCTGGGAATAGAGCCGCGCCCAGCGATCGAGTGCGCGGATTTCATCGAGTGTGCCCACGGGAGCCGCCGTATGCGCATCCATGGCCTCCTCGATGACGCGCGGAATGGAGAGGAACGAGATCTTCTCGTCCAGATAAGACGCCACGGCCACCTCGTTGGCCGCGTTGAGCACCACCGCGTGACTTGGGCCTGCATCGAGCGCGCGATACGCCAGGGCCAGGCAGGGGAACCGTTCACGATCAGGCGGAAGAAACTCCAGCGGCACGGTGGCGTTGAGGTTCAGGCGCGCAACCGGCGACTCCCAACGCTCCGGGTACGAACAGGCGTACTGAATCGGCAGCTTCATATCGGCTCCGCCAAGCTGCGCGATGATGGACCCGTCGATGAGCTCCACCATCGAGTGGACGATCGACTGCGGGTGGATGACGACGTCGATGCGGCTGGGCGGGAGGTCGAACAGCCAGTGTGCCTCGATCACTTCGAGGCCTTTGTTCATCAGCGTCGCCGAGTCGATCGTAATCTTGCGGCCCATGCGCCACGTCGGATGCTGCAGCGCCGCAGACGGTGTCACGGTGGCGAGGCTGCTTGCGGACATCTCGCGGAACGGGCCGCCAGATGCGGTGAGAATGATCCGGCGAACTTCTTCGGGGCGCCGGCCGTGCAGACATTGATGGATCGCGTTGTGCTCGCTGTCCACCGGCAGAATTGCTACGCCGCGTCTGCGCGCGGCCTGAGTCACCAGGGCGCCGGCCATCACGAGGACTTCCTTGTTGGCCAGCGCGATCGTCTTGCCCGCCTCGATGGCCGCAAGTACCGCCTCGAGGCCCGCGGTTCCCGACGAGGCGCAGATCACGATGTCCACGTCCGGGTGCGTGGCCACTGCCACGAGGCCGGCCGAGCCCGCCAAGCTGTTTTCCGCCCGATATCCCGCTGCCACCGACTGCAATCCGTCTTCGGTGGCCATGGCGACAACTCGCGGCTGAAACTCGGTGGCCTGTTCGATCAGTTTATCGGCGTTGGCCCCAGCCGCCAGCCCCACCACACGCAACTGATCGGGATGCGCGCGCACCACATCCAGCGCGCTCCGTCCGATCGAGCCAGTGGATCCCAGAATAGCGAGGTTCTTCATAGGGCTGCGGGTTTCGGACCTCCGGGACAGGTCTCAGAAGGTATATCGGACGAAGACGTAAAAGACTGGCGCCGCGAACAACAGGGCATCGATGCGGTCCAGCACGCCGCCATGCCCGGGAATGACGCTCGAGGCGTCCTTCACGCCAACGCTGCGTTTCAGCAGCGATTCGAACAGATCGCCCACGATGCCCATGGCCGCCAGCGCGACCCCAAGCAGCAGACGCCATGGGAGCGGCATATACGGCAGCCACCAGTGTCCCAGCACTCCAAGGCCGAGCATGCCGCCGGCGAATCCCCCGATGGCGCCTTCAATCGTCTTCTTCGGGCTGATCACCGGCGCCAGCAGATGGCTGCCGAACAGCCGTCCACAGTAATACTGCGCGGTATCGCTCAGCGCGACGGTAAGAATCAACAGAAGCGCCGCTTCCCGTCCCAGCGTCCATCGCGTAGCGGCCAGAAGACCCAGCGGCACGCCGATGTACAGCGGCGCGAACGCAGAGAGCGCCGCATCGTGCAGCGCCTCTCCCGTACGGCCCGCAGCCGCGCCGGCGAGAACGATCGATGCGAGGCCAAGTGTGGTTGCCGCCAGCGCAACAGCCACAGGCAAGCCGGGAATTCCTGTGACGATGACCGCAAGCGCCGTCGCGGCGCCGCCGGCAGGCCTCGACACGTGGGCTCCTGCCCGTGCGGCGATATCCGCGTATTCGCGAAACGCCAGCAGCGCAATGAGGACAGCCACGCCGAGCACATATGGCGACGGCAGAAACCAGAGCGCACCGAATACGCCGGCGAGCAAAATCGCGCCGCTGATGACTCGAGGCGACTTCACTCAGCGACTGAATGCCGCGGCAGGTTTGATTCCGCCGTACCGGCGGTCGCGTTTCTGGTAGGCGAGCACCGCCTCCAGCAGGTGATGGCGCCGGAAATCGGGCCACAGCGTATCGGTGACCCAGATTTCCGCATACGCGATCTGCCACAGCAGAAAGTTGCTGACACGCATTTCACCGCTCGTCCGAATGAGCAGGTCCGGATCGGGTTGGTTTGCGGTGTAAAGAAATCCGGCGAAGGTGCGCTCATCGAGATCCGCGCCCCGCATGCCGGACTCGATGGCACGTCGCGCGGCATCCACGATCTCGGCGCGACCCCCATAGTTGAGTGCGATATTGAAGAGCATGCCGGTATTGTGGGCGGTGGCCTCCTGGCCGGCAGCCAGTTCGGCCAGGACATCCGCAGCCAGCTCATTCGTGCGGCCGATCACGGCGAAGCGGATGTTGTTGCGATTGATCGCGTCCAGCTCAAGACGCAGATAACGCTTCAGCAGCGTCATCAACATGTTTACTTCAGTGGCGGGCCGCTTCCAGTTCTCCACGGAAAACGCGTAAAGAGTGAGCACTTTGATGCCCAGCCTCGCCGAGCTCTCCACAATGTCGCGCACCGAGTCGATGCCGGCGCGATGCCCTTCCACACGCGGCAGGTGCCGCTGGGCCGCCCATCTCCCGTTGCCGTCCATGATGATGGCGATGTGCGACGGAAGCGCCTCGAAGTTGACCTCGCGGGCCAGCGCCTCGTCCGGTGATCCCCTGGGGATCGTTTCCAGAAGCTGCTCGAGCGACATGTTCAAGAGAAGGATACCGGAGCGGCCGTATCGTAATCAACGCGAACGAGATACAGCCCGTGAGCCGGGGCGGTCTGTCCGGTCCTCGATCGGTCGCGGGACGTGAGGAGCGCCCGGATCGAATCCGGTGGGCGGCGCCCGTACCCAATCTCGACGAGCGTGCCGACGATGGAGCGGACCATGTACTTGAGGAAGCCGTTCCCCGCGATTTCGTACGTCAGCAGCCGGCCCGGTTGTGCTCCACCTGTCATCGGTGGGACGTTCAGGGGCTCTTCGGTCCACTCGGAAGACACGACTCTTCGAACGCTGGTCTTGACGTCCCCGCCTGCGGCCTGAAACGCGGCGAAATCATGTTCGCCGACAAGTGTGTTCGCCGCGTCCCTCATCGCGTCGAGATCGAGCGGCCGCGGCACGTGCCACGCAAACCGCCGCTCGAACGGGC
>Ga0170475_103338457_pt1 | contig 10618 bp, 9 predicted proteins | sample Soicark_Litter_5_FD_111474 | JGI IMG/M metagenome (GOLD analysis project Ga0170475, IMG submission 111474) | Avena fatua rhizosphere microbial communities from Hopland, California, USA. Combined Assembly of 48 SPs | reverse complement strand
CGGCGTAATCTATTACGTGATGCTCGCGCTGCGCGCGGTGCTGCGCGCACGGGAGCGTCTCTCGACCGAGCTCAACATGGCATCACTGCTGGACCTCGTTGCGCTCGGCACCGTCGCCGACGTAGTACGCCTCGACGGCAACAATCGCGTGCTGGTGCAGCAGGGCTTGAAGCGGATTCGTGCCGGCCGCATGCAGGCGGGCGTTGCAGCGCTGTTCGACGTCGCACGGCGCGACCCCGCCCGTGCCGCCACCTACGATCTCGGCTTCGTGCTCGGTCCGCGCCTGAATGCCGCCGGCCGCCTCACCGACATGACGCTCGGCATCGAAGGTCTGATCACGCAGGATCCCGCGCGCGCGCGCGATCGCCGCGGAGCTCGATCGGCTCAATCGGGAGCGGCGCGAGATCGAAGCGGAGATGCAGGAAGACGCGCTCGCTGCAATGACAGCCGTTACGGGCGAGTCCTTTACTGCAACCGTCTTCGATACTGGCTGGCATCAGGGCGTGATCGGCATCGTCGCGTCACGCCTCAAAGACCGGTTCCACCGTCCGGTAATCGCGTTCGCGCGCGGCAACGACGGTGAAATCCGCGGCTCCGGACGATCGATCCGGGGACTGCACCTGCGGGATGCGCTGGATCTCACGGCGAGGCGCCATCCAGGATTGATCCTGAAGTTCGGTGGACATGCCGCAGCCGCGGGTCTTTCCGTGCGTGAGGCGGACTACGATCGCTTTTGCACGGCATTCGAGGAAACCGTGCGGGATCTCGTGTCACCCGCCGATCTGGAGCGGCAGCTGGAATGCGACGGTCCACTGGCGATCGAGGAAACGACGCTTCAAAGCGCGCGTGCGCTCGCGGGCTGTGTGTGGGGCCAGGGCTTCCCCGAACCCTGCTTCTTCGATCGGTTCCGGGTCATCGATCAACGCGTCGTCGGTGGCAGCCACGCACGCCTGCGGCTTGCACGCGCGAATCGGGTGTTCGACGGGATGGTCTTCAACGCGCGGGAGACGATCCCCGATACCGTGGACGCGCTCTATCGATTGGACGTGAACGAGTTCAGCGGCACGCACGCCCTGCAGCTCACGATAGAACACTGGTCGCCTGCCCAGGGCGGAAGCGGCCCGGTATAATCGTGCATCCGAACTTCACTGCTTTTTCCGCAGAATCGCTATGGAAACCGAGCGTATCAATGTGATCGCAAAGCGCCTCGACGACGTCGACAGCCGCGCGGCCGAACTGCGGAGGTATCTTTGACTTCGAGCAGAAGAAGATACGCCTGAGCGAGGTCGTCAAGCTCACCGAAGATCCGGATATCTGGAACGAGCCCCAGCGCGCGCAGGACCTCGGAAAAGAACGCAAGATGCTGGAAGGCATCGTCGGTACGCTGGAACGTCTGAGCGCGGGCGTGCGCGATGCGCGTGAGCTCTACGACATCGCGCGCGACGAGGACGACGACGCGACGCTTGCGAGCGTCGAGGGCGATGCGGAGGCGCTGGAGGGCGCCGTCGAAGGCCTCGAATTCCGGCGCATGTTTTCCCACCCTGCCGACGCGAATAACTGCTTCCTTGATATCCAGGCGGGCTCCGGCGGCACCGAGGCACAGGATTGGGCATCCATGCTCGAGCGCATGTATCTGCGTTATTGCGAGCGCAAGGGCTTCCGCACGGAGCTGCTCGAGGAGTCGCCCGGCGACGTCGCCGGGATAAAGGGCGCCACGATCAAGGTCACCGGCGATTACGCCTACGGCCACCTCAGGACCGAAACCGGCGTGCATCGCCTCGTGCGCAAGTCGCCCTTCGATGCCAATAACCGCCGCCACACCTCTTTCGCCAGTGTTTTCGTCTATCCGGAAGTGGACGACACGATCGAGATCGAGGTCAACCCGGCGGACCTGCGGGTGGACACCTATCGCGCGTCCGGTGCCGGCGGGCAGCACGTCAACAAGACCGACTCCGCCGTACGCCTCACGCACCTGCCAACCGGCATCGTGGTGCAGTGTCAGAACGATCGCTCCCAGCACCGTAATCGTGCCGAAGCGATGTCGTTGCTGAAGTCGAAACTCTACGAGCTCGAGCTGCGCAAGCGCAACGAGGAAAAACAGGCACTCGAAGATTCCAAGACCGACATCGGCTGGGGACATCAGATTCGTTCTTACGTGCTGGACCAGTCACGAATCAAGGACCTGCGCACGAACGTGGAGACCGGCAACACCCAGGCCGTGCTCGACGGCGAGCTCGACCAATTCATCACCGCGAGCCTGAAACAGGGCATCGGCACAGTGGCCGCCTGAGCCGCTCGGGCGCCGGAGCGTGCCCTTTGATCCCAACACAGTGACGACGAGCATGAGCGAACGAGAGCCGCTGCAGCACGATACGAATCAGGTGATCGCCGAGCGGCGCGAAAAGCTGAGGTCCATGCGCGCCGTAGGCAACGCATACCCGAACGACTTCAACCGGACTGAACTCGCCGGCGAGCTCGTCGAGAAGTATGGGGACACGGATCGGGAGGCACTCGACAAGAGCGCTGTCAGCGTAGCGGTCGCGGGCCGCATGCTGTTGAAGCGCGTCATGGGCAAGGCGAGTTTCGGAACGATTCAGGATATGAGCGGCCAGCTCCAGATCTTTGTCGCGGACAACGATTCGGGCAAGGCCGAGCACGAGGCCTTCAAGCACTGGGACATCGGCGACATCATCGGCGTCGAAGGCATCCTATTCAGGACGAACAAGGGCGAGCTGACCGTCCGCGCAAGGAAGTTGCGACTGCTCGCGAAAGCACTGCGGCCGTTACCCGAAAAATTTCACGGGCTCACCGATCAGGAGATACGTTATCGGCAGCGCTACGTAGACCTGATCGTGAATGCCGAAACGCGACGCACCTTCGTCGTGCGCTCGCGCATCGTCCAATCCCTGCGCAGCTTCCTTGTCGCGAACGGCTATCTCGAAGTCGAGACGCCGATGATGCAGCCCATTCCGGGTGGCGCGGCGGCGCGTCCGTTCGTGACGCATCACAACGCGCTCGACATGGATCTGTACCTGCGGATTGCACCCGAACTGTATCTGAAGCGTCTCGTGGTCGGCGGTTTCGAGCAGGTGTTCGAAATCAATCGCAACTTCCGTAACGAAGGGATCTCGACCCGACACAACCCCGAATTCACGATGGTCGAGTTCTACGCGGCGTATCGAGACTATGGCTACCTCATGTCGTTCATCGAAGCGATGCTCGCGCAGATCGCGCGCGACGCGCTCGGCACGACGACCGTCAACTATCAGGGCAGGGAGATCGATCTTGCTCAGCCTTACGATCGCCTGACGATCACGGACGCCATCCGCAAGTACCATCCCGAATACAGCGAGGCGGTGCTGGCCGATCGGCACGGTCTGATCGAGATCCTCACCCGACTGGGCGCGCATTACAAGCCCACGGACGGGATCGGCGGTTTGCAGCTCTCGCTTTTCGAGCACACGACGGAACAGCAGCTCTTTCGGCCGACATTCATCCTCGATTACCCGGCAGAAGTGTCGCCGCTCGCGCGCCGCAGCGACGCCCGACCCGAGATCACAGAGCGATTCGAGCTCTACATCGCCTGCCGCGAAATCGCGAACGGTTTCTCGGAATTGAACGACCCGGAGGATCAGAGCGAACGTTTCATGGAGCAGGTCCGGCAGAAGGAAGCGGGTGACGTCGAAGCCATGCACTTCGACGCGGACTACATCCGGGCACTCGAGTACGGTTTGCCGCCCGCGGCGGCGCGGGCATCGGGGTCGACCGGCTCGTGATGCTGCTGACCGACAAGGCTTCGATCCGCGACGTCATCCTGTTTCCGCATATGCGCCCGGAGAGCCAGTGATCAGTGACGGGTGACCACCCCTGCCTTGCCACGGAACGAGAAGAGGTTCGAGGTGAGCGGAAGGAGGAGCGTGACATGAACGGCGAAACGCCCTTGTGGCAGCCGAGTCCGGAACGTATCGCCGGCACCAACTTGACGCGCTTCATCGATGAAGTGCGGCGGCGGCACGGCTTGCAGATCGACGACTACGCCGGCCTTTACGACTGGTCGATCCGTGAGCCCGAGGCATTCTGGTGTGCCGTATGGTCCTTCTGCGGGGTGATCGCCGAGACCGCGGGCGAAAGAACGCTGGTTCACAAGCATCGGATGCCGGGCGCACGTTGGTTTCCGGATGCGCGCCTCAATTTCGCCGAGAATCTGCTGCGACGGCGCGACGAGGGCACGGCGCTCGTGTTCTGGGGCGAAGAACAGGTGCGCTCGCGTCTCTCGTATCGCGCGCTGTACAACGAAGTGTCGCAGCTCGCTCAGGCGCTGCGCAGTGCTGGCGTCGTGACCGGAGATCGTGTCGCCGGCTACCTGCCGAACATGCCGGCCGCCGTGGTCGCCATGCTCGCGGTCGCCAGCATCGGCGCGATCTGGTCCTCTTGCTCTCCGGATTTCGGCGTGCAGGGGGTGCTCGATCGCTTCGGCCAGATCGAGCCGGTGGTGCTGTTCACCGCGGACCGTTACGTCTACGGCGGCAAGACGATCGATCTTCTGCCCCGTGTGCGCGAGCTGCTCGCAAGGATGCCCTCCGTCAGGCACACGATCTGTGCTCCGTACCGTGAGCCGGCAGCCGGCGCGCGTGAAGAAGGCATCGTGAGCATGGCCGAGTTCATTCGCCCGTTCGAGGCGAGGGACATCGAGTTTGCGCAATTGCCGTTCGACCATCCGCTGTACATCCTCTATTCATCCGGCACCACGGGTGTTCCGAAATGCATCGTTCACGGCGCAGGCGGCACGCTCCTGCAACACCTGAAGGAGCACCAGCTTCATGCGGACATCAAAGGGGGCGAGCGGCTGTTCTACTTCACCACCTGCGGCTGGATGATGTGGAACTGGCTGGTTTCGGGCCTCGCTTCCGCAGCGACGCTCCTGCTCTACGACGGATCGCCATTTGCCGGCAATGGACGCATCCTTTTCGACTACGCCGACGCGGAGAAGATTTCCGTCTTCGGAACGTCGGCGAAGTACATCGACGCCGCCGCGAAGCTCGGACTCGAACCGGCGCGCACGCACGATCTCGGCGCGATGAAGGCGATTCTCTCCACGGGTTCGCCGCTGGTGCCCGAAAGCTTCGACTACGTATACGCGCACGTTAAACACGACGTTCAGCTCGCTTCCGTTTCCGGTGGGACCGACATCATTTCGTGCTTCGTGCTCGGTAATCCGATGGGACCCGTCTGGCGCGGCGAGATCCAGTGCCGCGGGCTCGGCTTGGCCGTCGACGTCTTCGACGAGTACGGTCGCCCGGTGCGCGGGGAGAAGGGGGAGCTCGTGTGCACTGCCCCGTTTCCGTCCATGCCGCTCGGCTTCTGGAACGATGCGGACGGATCGAAATACCGTGCCGCCTATTTCGAGCGCTTTGCTGGCGTGTGGTGCCACGGCGATTACGTCGAGCTGACGGAACACGATGGAGTCGTCATCTACGGCCGCTCGGACGCCGTGCTGAATCCGGGCGGTGTGCGCATCGGCACGGCCGAAATCTATCGCCAGGTCGAGAAACTCGACGAGGTGATGGAGAGCCTCGCCATCGCGCAGCAATGGGACAAGGACGTGCGCGTCGTGCTCTTCGTCCGCCTGCGCGAAGGTCGTACGCTCGACACGGCCCTGGAGGAGCACATCCGCCGCCAGATTCGTGAGAACGCGAGCCCACGCCATGTGCCGGCGCGGATCGTGCAGGTTACGGACATTCCCCGCACGAAGAACGGCAAGATCGTCGAGCTGGCGGTACGCAATGTCGTGCATGGATTACCCGTGAGGAACATCGAAGCGCTCGCGAATCCCGAAGCGCTGGCCGAGTTCGAGAATCGGACCGAGCTGCAGAGCTGAAAGAGCGAGACTCTCCTTCTGCTCCGACACGAGCGCTGTCGCAGCCGAACCACGCACCGATCGCATTCGCGTGTCCGACCTCATGCTCGGCTGCAAGCCGCAACGGCCTTGACCTATACCTACCCCGGGTATATGATCGCCGGCATGAGTCATGCTGCGCCCGTAGATCGCATCGAGCCGCTGGCACACGCGCCTGAAGACAACCTTCAGACCGACTTCGCGGTCGAGGGGATGACGTGTGCAGCGTGTGCAGCGCGTATAGAAAAAGTGCTCAATCGGCTTCCCGGCGTCTCCGCGAACATCAACCTCGCCACGGAACGCGCTCGAGTCTGGCATCCGCCGTCGCTCTCCGCCGAGCAACTCATGGCGGCGGTTCGCAAGGCGGGTTACGGCGCCCATGCCGTCGTGGCTGGACGCGAGGAGGAGAAGGCGAAGGCGCGCACCCAGTACCGGCGCGAGGTGCAGCGCTTCTGGATCTCGGTTGCGCTCACCGCGCCGTTCGTTCTGCAGATGCTGTTCATGGTCTTCGCAGACGCGCACGACATCCTGCCGCTCTGGCTCCAGCTCGCGCTGGCTACGCCCGTTCAGTTCTGGATCGGCTGGCGCTTCTACGTGGGCGCCTGGCACGCTCTGCGCGGGGGCGGCGCGAATATGGACGTGCTGATCGCGCTCGGCACCAGCATGGCCTATTTGTATAGTGCAGTCGTCGTCGCGTTCGGGTTGCCGTTACACGTCTTTTTCGAGGCCAGCACCGCAGTCGTTACACTCGTGCTTCTCGGCAAGCTGCTCGAAGTGCGCGCGCGTGCGCGTGTATCCGCCGCCATCGAAGATATGCTGAAGCTGCAGCCGCCGGTGGCATGGCTCGCAGGCGATGGCAAGATCACGCAGGTGCCGGTCGGCCGCGTACACCCGGGTGACGTTTACATAGTACGGCCGGGCGACAGCATACCCGTGGACGGTATTGTTCTCGACGGCGCCTCCAGCGTGAATGAAGCGCTGCTCACGGGCGAAAGCCTGCCCCTCCGCAAAGGTGCGGGCCAGCGTGTTTACGCCGGCACGCTCAACGACGACGGAATGCTGCGCTGCCGTGCAATGGCGGTCGGCAGCGACACGGCACTTGCGGGCATCGTGCAGCTGGTGGAGGAAGCACAGGCATCGAAGGCCCCCATCCAGCGACTGGCGGATGCCGTGTCTGGCGTCTTTGTCCCTGTCATCGTCCTGATCGCATTCGCGACCTTCGCGTTGACATGGTGGCTCGCGGGCAGCGGTGTGCTGGGCCTGATACACGCCGTCGCGGTCCTCGTGATTGCCTGCCCGTGTGCGCTGGGGCTCGCAACGCCCACTGCCATGATGGTCGGAAGCGCTGCCGGCGCGCGCGCTGGAATTCTCGTTCGTAACGCGGCCGCCCTCGAGCACGCGGGACGCATTGATACCCTCGTCGTCGATAAGACAGGTACGCTCACAGCGGGCCGTCCGGCGGTGAGCCATGTTCTGCCCGTGGACGGTCGCTCGAGCGACGACGTGCTCCGAATCGCGGCAAGCATCGAAGCGTTGTCGCAGCACCCGCTCGCCCGAGCGATCCGCGAACACGCCGAGAAGGCCGGCGTTGCAGTCGGCCAACCGACAGGGTTTCGCTCGACTGCGGGCAAGGGCGTGCAGGCGTCGCTCGATGGCCAACGAATAGTAATCGGCTCGCCGGGACTGATGGCAGCTCGGCATTGCGTTCGATCGAGACCGAGTCTCCGATCTCCAGGACGGAGGACATACCGTCGTGCTGGTCGCGGTCGAGCACGCCGCAATCGGCATCATTACCATCGACGATCCGCTGCGGCCGACGTCGCGCGAGGCCGTCGCGGCACTGCGCGCTCTCGGCATCGACGTCGTCATGCTCACCGGCGACAACGAGCGTACCGCGGCGCGTATCGCCAAGGCGCTCGGCATTGATCATTTCGAAGCCGAGTTGCTCCCGCAGCAGAAAGCCGAGCGGGTAGCCGCACTGAAGCGCGGCGGCCGGATCGTGGGTGTGGCCGGTGACGGGGTCAACGATGCGCCGGCCCTCGCCTCCGCCGATGTAAGCTTCGCGATCGCCGCAGGCTCCGACGTCGCGGTGCATACGGCGGACATAACGCTCATGCGCGATGACGTTCAAAGCGTCGTGGATGCAATTCGCCTCTCGCGCGCAACGCTCGGCAAGATCCGCCAGAACCTCTTTTTTGCGTTCTTCTACAACGTGCTGGGAGTGCCGCTCGCGGCAATCGGGATGCTCAGTCCCGTGATCGCAGGCGCCGCGATGGCGTTGAGCTCCGTGTCGGTCGTAAGCAATTCGTTGTTGTTGAAGCGATGGAAGCCGGCGCGCCAGGCGCCGTGATTCGCGAGCGCCGTCCGGCAATCGTCGTCCGTTAATTTCAGGAGATCCGGCATGGAATCCATCACCCTACCGATCGAAGGCATGACCTGCAGTGGCTGCGTCGCGAACGTCGAACGCGTGCTCAAGGCCATCGACGGCGTGCAGCGCGTGCAGGTAACGCTCGAGCCGGCCCAGGCGATCGTCGAGTACGTTCCAGGTCAGGTGGACGCGGCGCGCCTGCACTCGGCAATCGAAGACGCAGGCTATGAAGTCGTCCGCTAAGGAGGCAGGCGCCACGCAGCGTGTGCGGCAGCCGCACAAGGACGCGCTGTTGAAACGCCTGAATCGGATCAGCGGTCAGGTGCGCGGCGTTGCCGGCATGATCGAAGAGGAGCGCTACTGCGTCGACGTGCTCACCCAGATCGCGGCGATCCGCTCGGCGCTCGATGCAGTGGCAATGCAACTACTGGAAGATCACGCACACGGCTGCGTGCAGGCCGCCATGCGCGCCGGACGCGGCGAACAGGCCGTCGACGAATTCATGAACGTCGTCAAACGACTCAGCCGATAGGGACGACGCTCGCCTCCGGCTCAGCGCTCGCCACGACAACGCGCGCCCAGTATCCGAATTTCGCAATCTGCTATGCGAAGTTCCGAGTTGAGCTCGCAGGCGCGGGTGCATACGATGTCAGGCTGCGTAATCAGAACCCGGGAGACCGACATGACCATCACTTCAGCATGCGCCGACTTCACTCTGCAGCTGCGGTTCGAAGACATCCCCGCCGATGCCGTCGAGTGGATGAAATGGGGCATGCTCGACTGCACCGGTGTCGCGATCGCCGGCGCGACGACTCGGCTCGGGTCCATCGTTCGTGATTACCTCGCCTTCGTCGGCGGTCGGCCGCAGGCGCGTGTCATCGGGCTCGACGTGCGCGCGAACGCCGTCGAATCGGCGATGGCGAACGGCGCGCTTGCCCATGCACTGGATTTCGACGACGTCGGCGGTTTCGGGCATCCGACCGCGGTGCTCGCGCCTGTGATCTATGCGCTGGCGGATCTTGTCGAACCGACGGGCAAACAGGCGATCGAGGCTTACGTGGCCGGTTACGAAGTCGGCAATTGCCTCGCTGACCGCTCCACCATGGGCAAGATCGACACGAAGAGCTGGCACCTTGGCTGGCATCCGACAGGTCCGTACGGCGCGATCGCGGCGGCATGCACCGCGGCGCGCCTTCTCGAGCTCACGCGCGAGCAGACACTCTGCGCGCTAGGCATTGCCGCCTCCGAGGCCTGCGGCATCCAGAAGAACTTCGGGACGATGACCAAGCCCCTCCATGCGGGGCTAGCGGCCCGCAACGGTGTTCTCGCCGCGCTCCTCGCGCAGCGTGGCTTGACCGCAGATCCGGACGCGCTCGGCGGCGAACAGGGCTTCCTCCGGGCGTTCAAAGGGCCGGGTGACTATACCGAAGAGCTCGTTTGTGCCAGGCTCGGCAAGCAATACGCGCTCAGCCGCGGGTTGATCATCAAATGGTATCCGGCGTGCTGGTCGACGCATCGCGCGACGTCCGGTGCGATCGAGCTCGTCAGGGAGCACGGCATCCATCCCGAGGATATCGAAACGGTGGAAGTCGACCTGCGCCTCATCCCCCTCCTCCACGTGAATCCTGCCACCGGGCTGCAGGGCAAATTCTCGATGCCGTTCAATCTCGCTCTGGGCATACTCGAAGGCTGGTCCGAAATTCCCGATTACACGCCGTCGCGCACGCAGGAGCGCGAGTTGAAAGCGATCATGAAGAAAGTACGCCACGTGCCCGACCCTGAAGACGGCAGCGTCAACATCACCATTGTCATGCGCGACGGCAGGCGCTTCACCCGGAACGTGAAGCATGCGCCGGGCGATCCGATTTACGGCCTGCAGCAAGAGCGCAATCTGAACAAGTATCGGAGCTGCGCTCGCTACCGGCTGCCGGAGGCGTATTTCAACCGTCGAGCGCGACCTGCTCGCCCTCGAAGCGGTGCCAAACCTGGCGCGCGTCATGGACGCGCTGACCGACGTATCCGCCGATGTCGGGGAGGTGATGCCGGCGTGATGAAGGAACGGTCCGACTCGCAAGCAACCGTTGTACAGCGCATCGGCGAGTACGTGGCGGCGCTGAGCTGGCACGATATCGACGCACGCGTTGCCGATTACGCCAAGCGTATCCTGCTCGACAGCCTCGCGTGCGGCTACGGCGGGCTCCACAGCGAGCCCGCGACGATCGTGCGTAAAGCGATGTGCGAGCTCGATAACGACGGCGCACAGGCGACGGTGCTCGGGACCGGAGAGAAAGCGAACGCGCAGTTTGCGGCGCTCGCAAATGGGGTTGCGATCCGCTACCAGGACTACAACGATG
>Ga0170475_122158087_pt1 | contig 10620 bp, 7 predicted proteins | sample Soicark_Litter_5_FD_111474 | JGI IMG/M metagenome (GOLD analysis project Ga0170475, IMG submission 111474) | Avena fatua rhizosphere microbial communities from Hopland, California, USA. Combined Assembly of 48 SPs | reverse complement strand
GGTCACGAGGTAGCCGCTCAACGCGAAGAAGCCACACACGGCCAGGTGTCCCAAGTCTTCTTGACCGAGGGTGATCCCGTCCAACGGATCGACGCTGCCCGAACTGCGGTTGAGCGCGCGCCCCGAGTGACAGAGGAGGACAAGCGCGGCGAGCAGCAGTCGAATGACGTCGAAGTTGTTGTCGTGATTCTTATTCACGTTCTACCCATGGGCCAGGCGCCAGTTTCGCACGTTCCCGCATAGAGTACCGGAAGTGCGTGGAGTCGCCCCCCTTTGGCTTCAAGTACAGTCCAGAATTGTTACTAGTACTAATGCTAGGGGCGCTCCGAGAGCTGCGCGCATAGGCGCCGGAATTCGCGATCGAAAGCCCAATCGTGGCGCGCTTGGTGCCCGCTCTCGAAACACTTGCGCGCCGAGTCACTGGCATGTTCCCGACGGCCAGGCGGCATCCATCGATTTTGGAAGCGGTTCCGATCGTCCGACTACGTAGTTCCAGTCGCCTTGGAAGCTAGCTCAACCGGAAGCTGATGACGCCAAGCTCTTCGTCAGAGACTTCGAATTCAATGGCGTAGGATCGGGTACAGGCCCTACCCGTTCAGAATGCGCTCGTAGGCGGCGCCTGCATCTTGTGCCATTCGCTGAGCGTTGAAGTAGGCGAGCACGCGGCTGCGGCCATAGGCTCCCATACTCTCCCGTAGCCCTCGATCTCCGAGCAGCTGGACGATGTTGGTGGCCAGAGCAGGAACGTCCCACGGCGGCGACAGCAAACCGGAGCGCCCCTGCTCCACCACCTCGGGAGTGCCGCCGTTGTTGATGGCCACGACCGGTTTGCGCATCGCCATGGCCTCCAAGAAGACCAAGCCAAAAGGTTCTTCGAAGCTCGGCATGCTGAATATGTCACAGGCCGCCATCACGTTCGGGATGTCCGAACGGCCACCCGTGAAGCGAACATGCTCGGAAACGCCCAAGCTTTGCGCCAAGGTCTTCAGCTCGGCGGTGAAAGAGTTGGGGTCGAAAAGCGTGTAGTCGGCGCCGACGATCACGAGTTCGGCGTTCGGGATCTTTTCGCGCACCAGCGCAAAAGCGCGCACCAGCTCGCGCTGACCCTTCCAAGAGAAGAGCCGCGACACGGACGCGAGCAGCGGCGCATCCTGCGGAATTCCGAGCTCGCGTCGAAACGCGCTGCCATCGACGTCTGGATCCCATTTGGAGGGCTCGATACCGTTCAGCACCGTGTGAATCTGGCCGGTCGGGATGCCCATGCCTGCGACGGCGCTGGTCACGAAACGAGAGATGCTAAATACTGCATCCGCGTTTCTGACGCCCCACTTCGCGAGCCGGCCGTACTCCTCCGACCACTTGACGTGCACGTGTGCGACCGAACGCGTACCAGCGAGCTTCGACAAGGCGATGTTGTAGGCCACGTCCCGCGGTCGTTCCGTGCTGTGAACGATGCGAATGCCTTCGCGGGCGATGTACTCTTTCAGACGGAGGAACTCCTGCGAGACCTGGGCCAGCGAGCGAGCATTGCGGAGGAGTGCGGCGGTTCCGCGTTTGCGCAAGCTGGGTGCGAAGCGCGTCGGGCGCAGCTTGATGTTCGGGATTTTTTGCATGACGGCGAGCGCCGGCGGCACCCCGTTGCCGGCACCATCGGTGCAGGCGACGTGCACCGAAAATTTGTCGCGGTCCAGGTTGCGGATGATGTCCGCGTGCACGGCAGAATCGGCGCCGAATTCGTCCTGCGCCACGATGAACAGCACGCCGATTTTGTCAGCCACGATCAGAGATCCCCCCTCTTCAAATCCTCGCCGAGTCGATCACTGGCACGGGCTGCCAGCGTCATCGACGTGAGCACGGGATTCTTTTCCGGTCCCGTCGTGAAGGCCGAGGAATCGGCCACGACGACGTTGCGAACCTCGTGCATTCGACTCCAGCGATCGAGCATGCCGAACTTGGGCGAGGCATGAATCCGGCAAGTGCCGCCGAAATGGTTCGAATTGCCGGGGGCCTCGATCTTCCAGACACGCATTTTGGGCTCGAAACCGCCACGCGCCAGCAAAGTCATGATTTGCTCCCGAGTCTCCTCCAATATCTGGATCGCCTCGGGCGGATGGCTGACGTGCAGCGCGATGCCCGGAGTGCCGTCGGCGCTGGTTTGGGTCGGGTCGAGGGAAATCCAGTTGTCCGGCGTCGGCGCCATGGTGCCGAACACGCTGAAGCCGGTCCAAGGCAAGCGACCCCAGTGCCGCTGCAGCAGCGAGCGCCCGACGATCGCCGCGCCGCTCCACTGCATGCCGGCTGCCGCGTAGAGCGGGATCGAACGATCCATCATCAACCGAGTGATGTACGCAGGCGGGTGAACGGAAATGGGCGTGCCGAGGTCGACGACCAACTTGGCCAACGGATGATCGTGCAGATAGCGACCGAGCACACCGTGCGAGTTCCCGAGGCCTGCGGGGAAGTCCGCGCTCGTGGACTGCAGCAACATTTGTGGCGTGTTGATGGCACCACCGGCGACCACGACCGCGCGGCACTCGACGCGTTCCTCGTTGCCGGTTCGCGCATCTTTGAAGATGACCGCGGAAACCCTGCGTTCTGCGGCGTGCCATTCGAGGCGCAACACCCGAGCGCCATATCGGACCTTCAAACCAGGATCGCCCAATATTGGCTTGATCAACCGCGTGTACGAATTGAATGCGGTTCCACTGAGCGTCACCGAAGTGTCTGCGCCGTATGCATACGGCATCGGGACGACGGCGCGACCGCTGCGGTGAGCATCGTCCGTCAAACTCTGCCAGTCGTCGGTCAGCTCCCACGAATGCCGCACGTTACCGACGGGCAGCTGCGGATCGTCCTGCCGCGAGCCAGCGATGTGCAAGAGCGGCTCGACTCGCTCGTACCAGGGCGCCAAGTCCTGGTAGCCGATGGGCCACGCAAACGACTCCCCCGCGCGCGCGGCGTCTGCGAAGTCTTCCGGGGAAAACCGCGGAACAGCGCAGCTCCAGTGATTGGTGAGCCCCCCTGGCGACAGCTGTTCGTACAGCTCGGCATTGGGTTCACCGGTCCTCGACACGCCGCTGCGCTGCTTCAACTCCGCCCGGCGTTTGGCGACGGTAAGGCCGCGAACGCGCACTGTCAGACCGCGTTCCGAACGCTCCGAGCCGGCTTCGAGCAACAAGACCTCGACGCCCGCGCGCCACAGAAACACGGTAGCTGTTGCGCCTGGCGGGCCGCTGCCGATCACGATGACTCGGTTGTTTTCTGTCACGCAGCGACCCTATACCACGGCGCCCCTAGAGGAACAGAGGAGCGTACGGACAGAGGAGCGTACAACCTGGCGCGAAGCGAGTCCGGAATCAGGCTTCCCCGAAAGACGAGGCCGAGCCATACTCGCGTCTATGCGGCTTCGCGCGTTCGGAAACACCGACCTACAAGTGACAGAACTTGGCCTGGGCTGCGCACGCATTGGCGGTGTTTTTCAGGGCGATACATTGAGCTTCGTTCGACTGATTGCGATGGCTCGGGACTCGGGCATCAACTTCTTCGACACAGCCGATATGTACAGTCAAGGAGAGAGCGAGTCCCTGCTGGGCCGCGCGTTCCAAGGCCAACGCGAACGCGTCGTGATCGCCACGAAAGCTGGCTACTTGCTGCCTGCTCGCCGCAGGCTGGCCGGTCACTTGAAGCCCATTCTACGACCGATCATCCGCGCGCTGCGCGTGCGGCGAGACCGCGTGCCGGCGTCGGCCAGAGGCGCAATCGCCCAGGACTTTTCACCGGCATATTTGGTCCGTGCGCTGGAGGCCAGTCTGCGACGCTTGCGCACTGACTACGTTGACCTCTTGCAATTGCACAGCCCCCCCACTGAAGTGGTGGAGCGCGGGGAATGGGAGCCCGCGTTGGAGGGGCTCAAACGCGCCGGCAAAGTGCGCCACTACGGCATCGCCTGCGATACCCTGGAGACCGCCTCGGCGGCGCTGCGTTTTCCCGGCGTTTCGTCGATCCAATTCACGTTCAGCTTGCTCGAGCAAAAAGCCTTGGAGGCGCTACTGCCCGAGGCGCAAAGACGCGGAGTCGCTACCATCGCGCGCGAGATCCTCGGCAATGGCCTGCTGGTAAAGGACGCAAGCGAGATCGACTTATCCAAGTACTGTACGTCGCCCGAGGAGCTCGAGCGCCGTCCCAAGCAGCTGGCCGATTTGCGAAAGCAAGCGGTCGAGCGCAACCTGCCGCTTTCACGAATGGCGATGGAATTTGCGAGCCGCGCCAACGGTGTGTCGGTCGCTTTGGTCGGGGCGCGAACCCCCCAGCAGCTGAGGCGTCTGCTCGACGATTTTCCGAGCTAGGCGGAGCGTGGCTCCGGATCAGGCGCGCTGAAAATCCGCGCATGACGAAATCGAGGCATCACGCCCGAAGGCCGGGCGTGCGCAAGCGATGGGCCTGGCACAGCCGTCGGCGGCGCTCGACGCGCCTACTGAAGTACCGCCGCCGAAAATGCCGCGGATGGTGACGAGCGCGACAGAGCGTCGGGAACCCCTTTCAACAATAGAAAAGTCGCGGTATAAGCCCGAAAGTAGAAGGGTCAGAGCATGGAACCGGTCGCAAAGGGAATGATTCAGGTGGCCGGCGCTACCGACCACATCGTTCGCACCACGCATGGCCGGCTGATGCGCGAGCTCATCCGAACGGCAATTCCGAGCGCCAAAACCAGCTGGGTTGGCCGCCTCGCGTTGGGCTAGGCTCCCGCCGTGAAGGAAGTGAAAGGGTGAAGCCGGTGCTCGTCGCTGGTCCACCAGGCGGATCGTCCAAGCGCGCACCGGCGTTCTACAAGCGTCGGCGAAAACGCAATAACGAGCTCGGACAGGTGCTGATCCGCAATGGGGTCATCACGCCCGAACAGCTTCGACAAGCGCTGCGGATCCAATCCGAGAGCGGCGGACACGTCGGAGCCATTTTGCGGCGGATGGGTGCCTGCGATTCGCGCGCGATCGCGGACGCGCTGATCGAACAGGTCCGGGTGTCGCGCAGCACCGGCACCGGCATGGCGCATCGCGCCCGCCAAAATCCTTCGATCGTCGGGCTCAAGGTGGGCTGTCGTCCAGGCTTGTCGCGCGGCTTGCTGATTTTGACGGACCTGCTCACGCTCTGCTTGGCTTCCGCTACCGTCGGAGTGATCGTCGCGAGCGACACGTTGACTCGCGCGCAGCGCTTCAGCGTGATCGCGCTCGTTCCGATGTGCATCGCGGCGTTGACTGCCGTTCAGATGTACGGGTTGACGCCGCCTAGCCCGTCCGAAGAAATCAGGCGCTGTACGCTGACCATTTCGCTGGTCTACGCAGGCTCCTGGATGGTCGCTGTCGCGCGCAACGGCGCCTTCCAATACATGCCGCATTTCGCCTGGCTGGTTGGTTGGTTGATCTCCGTCGTGCTCGTGCCCATCGGGCGCGGTGTGCTGCGCACGGAGCTCGCCAAGCGCAGTTGGTGGGGGCAGCCGGTCGTAGTTTTCGGAGCGGGAAAGGTGGGCCGCGCCGTGGTCGCCACACTGCAGCAGCGCCCGCAGCTCGGCTTGAAGCCCGTCGCCATCCTGGACGACGACCCGACCAAGCACGGTACCGTCCGAGCGACTTGGGGCGAAGAGGATCTGATGGTCCAATCCGTGCGCCAGGGCCCGGAGTCATCGCACACGCGCAACGACGATTTCGAAACGCCGTCACAACGCTCGGTGCTCGAGCAATTCGCCGAGGTCGAGGGCGTACCCGTGGTGGGCGGGCTCGAGCTCGCGCCCATTCTCGCGCAGCGCCTCGGCATTCGTTCTGCCGTGATCGCCATGCCGAAGTTGGATTCGGCGACCCTGCTCAGCGTCATCGAGCGCTACGCCGAGGGCTACTCGAGCGTGCTCGTGATTCCGGATTTGTTCAACGTTGCTCACTTCGGTACGCCGACGCACAGCTTGGGTGGCGTGCTCGGCATCGAAGTACGGCGCCAGCTGCTGCTCGCCGGCCCGCGGCTAGCCAAGCGTTTGATGGATGTCGTGCTGACCACGATCGGCGGCGTACTCGTGCTGCCGTTCGTGCTCGTGATCTCGATTTTGATCAAGCTCGACTCGAGCGGTCCGGTTTTCTACCGGCAAAAGCGGCTCGGCCAAGACGGCGTGCGCTTCGTGGCCTTCAAATTCCGCACCATGTACGGTGACGGGGAGAAGCGGCTACTGGAGGTCCTGGCGAACAATCCGCAAATGCGCGCGGAGTACGAGGAGTTTCACAAGCTCACCGTCGACCCGCGCGTCACGCGGATCGGTCGCATGCTGCGCAAGTACAGCCTGGATGAGTTACCTCAGATCTGGAGCGTGTTCGTGGGCGACATGAGTCTGGTCGGGCCGCGCCCCTACCTGGAGCGCGAGATTCCAGAAATGAACGGGCAAGAAGCCGTGATCTTGCGCGTCAAACCGGGCATCACGGGCATCTGGCAGGTCACCGAGCGCAACGCTTCGACCTTCGAGCAACGCGTTCATCTCGATGTCGAGTATGTCCGCAGCTGGTCGCCGTGGCTCGATCTATACGTCCTAGCGCGCACGCTGCCGGTCGTCCTCGGGGGCACCGGGTCTTGAGTTCCAGCCCGCTCGCGCTGCCCCGAGTTCGCGTCGGTTCGCTAGCCATCGACGTAGTCGACTTCCAGGGCGCGATCGACGCGATCGATCGGCTGATTGGCGCCAAAAATGGCGGCACGGTGTTTACGCCCAACGTCGATCACGTGGTCATGGCGGAGCACGACGAACGCTTCCGATCCGCCTACGCGGCTGCCGCATTGTCACTGGTCGACGGCACACCGGTGCTGTGGGCCGCGCGTCTGCTGCGAACCCCGCTGCCGGAAAAAATCTCCGGTTCGGATCTGGTGATGCCGCTCTTGCGGCGGGCGGCGGAGCGCGGCCATCGGGTGTACTTCTTGGGTGGGGCAGAAGGCGTGGCCGAGCTGGCCAAGAGCAAACTCGAAGCCACCTTTCCGGGCATTCGGATCGTGGGCACCGATGCCTCGCGCATCGACATCAACGCCCTGGGCGAAGCCGACGAAGTCGCCGAACGGATAAGCCGCGCCGCACCGGACTTGGTGCTCGTCGCGCTCGGCGCGCCGAAGCAAGAGATCTGGAGCCACACGCGCGCAGAACGGCTGAAGCCTGCCGTGCTGATCGGCGTGGGCGCCAGCCTCGACTTCGTGGCAGGAATTCAAAAGCGCGCCCCCCGCTGGATGTCCAAGGTCGGGCTCGAATGGCTGTACCGCCTGGCACAAGAGCCACGCCGCTTGGCGACACGCTACCTGCTGCGGGATCCGGAGTTTGGTCTGATTCTGCTGCGCCAACTCAGGCAGCGCTCCAAGCGCTCCTGAGTCCGATAGCGACCCGCTCAGGGGCTGGTTACGACAGTCTGCAGCCGCTTCTCACGGAACAGTGCTTGCAGCTGTGTGAGCGCGGGCGAGCCCTGCTTGCCGCACACGTACACGATGCCGTTGGCGACGGCATCTAGTGCCTGCGATTCGATGGGCAAAGAGCTGCTGGGGCCGTCGATGACGATGAAGTCGTAGTAATTCCGGAGGTCGGCGAGGCCATCGGAAAACTGGCGGGAGAGCAGTAGGCCGGGCGAACGCATCATGCCTTCGGCCAGGACGTGCAGAACCTTGCCACAACTTACCACCGTCCAACGCCGCTCGATGCTGCCGTTGATGCGATCACGCAGCTGCTGCGAAAAGCCTGCGCTCATTGGCATGTCGACGCGCATCAAGCGATGAACGTGCGGGCTCTGGATGTCTCCGTCGATGAGCAAGATTCTCGGATGGCCGGACTCCGCCAGGGCGAGCGCGAGCTCGGCCGCAACACGCGACTTCTGCTCGAGCGATTCCGGAACGCCGACCACCAGCACGATGAAGCAACCCTCGACGGCGAGCGGGTAGAGCTGTTCACAAACCGGGCGACGCAACGCTGGCACCAGCGAAGGGTCCGGCGCCCAATCATTGGGCGCCGGACGCACCATCGTCACCGTGTTCTCGCCACCCGGCGGCACCGAGCTGACGTAACTGTAACGGGACTGCGATTGCGGCGCGACCGAAGGCGAGCGAGCCGGCGCTGGCGACCGCGGAGCAACCGTCGGGCTCGGCTCGGCAGGCCGAGGCGCGGGCTCTGCTCGGGGGTTCGCGCTCTCTCTCGCCAGCAGTTCGGGGATGAACGAGCCGAGCGGCTGCGTGACCTTCATCTGACTTCGCGGCCGCGAGCGGGATGCGGGGTTTGCCGGCGCGTGGGCGGCAGGCGGTTCTGTGACTGTAGCGGGGCTGGTCGGTGCTGCGCTGGCTCGCGACGGGTTTTCGGGGGGCGGGGCCGAACCGCCCGTTGCAGCATGCGCCGGCGGCGGCTCGGAGCCAGGTCGAACCACGGCAAAGCCAGGCACCGCGTGGGCGCGGATCTCGTCGTCCCAAGCGCGCGTCGCGGTCGCGAGCACCGGGTCGGCACGCGGATCGGAAGCGAGCGGGTTCTCGGCAGGCGGCAACACGAGCGTCGAAGCAAAACGACGCGGCTGAGCAACGGCCGGCGGCGGATCGCTCGCAATTTGTTTCGCGCGCTCGCCGTCGTTGGAGCCGACATTCGGGTCAGGCCCGAGCTGCGTTTGATTGAAACGAGCAGGCGGCGACGACGAAATTGGACGCTGCGGGATCGGAATAATTGGCGGTGCGTTGTTTGGAGGCAGCGGCTGAAGGAGTGGCAGGTTTGGTCCGAGCCCCGTGGGCACTGCGGGCGCCGGAGGGAGCTCGAAGTTCAGCGCCTGCTGCGCGGTGGGCGCCGGTGGGCGGCTGGTCTTGATTCGCCGCTGCTGGGTCGCGCGTGTCACGAGGGAGAACGCAGCACCCAAGCCGGCCCCAAACACCACGCCAAAGAACAGGAGGAGCGGCCGGTTCGGCTCGAGCGGCGCGCTCGGCGTTGGCGCCAATGTGGCTACCTTCGCCGTCAGCGCCGGCGCAGCACCCTGCGCCGCAGCCCCGGACTTGCTCACTGCGTCGAGCAGGCGCTTCCATTCGGAGTGCAGCTGAGGGGACAGGACCTTGGCGGGACCTTTGGCATTGGACGCCTCGCGCCGGGCACTGAGCGCTGAATTGATCTCGGCCAAGCGTCGGCGGAGTAGCGTCGGATCCACTTCGTGCGGGTCGAGGTACGGGTTGTCCGAAACTCGCCCCGCGCTCAAGTCCGACAGCCGCTTTTCGAGATTGGCCTTTTCGGCATGGAGGGCCGACAGCGCGAGATCGGATTCGGGCAACTGTCCGGCGGACGGGGGCGCCTCGGCGGCCGCTTCGGGATGAAGCGCGAGGAACGCCGCCAGCTCTTGAATTTGCTGCTGGCGGATCAGCTCCTGTTCGTGCTCGGCGCTGCGATCGACCAGCACGGCGGGGGCCAGCTCGGCCGCGTGGCGCGCGAGATCGTTACAGGCACGCTGGACACGGGCTTTATCCGTGTCGCGGTAGCCGATGCTGAACGCATGCGCGTCGCTGGTGTCGATCTCGAGGGAGCGACGGACCTGACTCGCGGCCGCTGCCCGCGCTTCCGGAGTCTCCGAAGAAGCGCGTTCCCGCGCGAGACGCTCGAGCAGCGCGCGATCGAGAACGGCCTCGCTCAGGCGGCGTGCCGCTTCGAGCGGCTCCGGAAGCTTGGCCGGAACGCCGGGCGTTGCCGACTCGATGATCAGCAGAGCGCTAGTTCGATAAGTGGCCGGGGCAAGATAGGCGTACGCGCCAAAAACCGCGAAGACGATGATCGCGATTAAAAAACCGGGGCGTACTTGAGACATGCTTCGAAACGGTGGGCGTTCGGTCAACTCCGCTTGCCGGTATAGCATTCCCGGCCTGACTCGTACCACTTCGCAACGAGGGCGAAATCATGCGCCAGAGCCGCCTCCCCGCGCTCAATGTCGGCGAGCTCCGCGCGCCGATAGGAACTCCAAGATCTCGCCTACCGCCGAGGGTTCCAGCGCAAACAGAGCGAAAACGGCGGCGTCCAGGCGTTCGGCGAGCGCCCGGTCGAAACCAGAGCGCGTCAGCGTCGCGCTAATCTCGGCGACCTCGGCACGCCGGCCCGGCTCGCGCGGTGGCTCAGGGAGGGCCCGCAAATGCCCGATTTTGACCTGCGGAAAAACGGCTTGGCGGGCGTCGCGGCGCAGCGCAAGGTGCAGCGCCCGGTACAGCGAGCTATTCAGCAGGCCAACTACCAGGTCCGCTTCCAAGCCGTCGACCGCGAATCCTGCCAGAAGCGAATTGCGAAACGGTAACCCTCGATGCAGCGCCGCGATCGGATAGCGCGCGGTTTGGCGGATGACGAAGCGCACGCGCTGGTAATCGTCACGATTTCTGAGTCGACAGCGTGCCTTCGCCAGCGCGGCGGTATCCGGGGCTAGAAACAGCCGCGGTTCGCCCTCGGAGAACTCGCGCACGTCTCGCCCCTCGAGCAATGGGTAGTGATGAATCGCGTCGGGCTCGGAGCTTCTGCGCAAGAACTGTTTGCTGACGATGCTCGTGGTCTGAAAGCCCATTTCACCGAACAGCTCGCGCGGAAACTTGTGCGCATCGGCCAACGCCAGCAGGGCTCGGGGC
>Ga0170475_113949054_pt1 | contig 10627 bp, 9 predicted proteins | sample Soicark_Litter_5_FD_111474 | JGI IMG/M metagenome (GOLD analysis project Ga0170475, IMG submission 111474) | Avena fatua rhizosphere microbial communities from Hopland, California, USA. Combined Assembly of 48 SPs | reverse complement strand
TGCTCGCGCATGTGACCACCACGCTTGAGCTGATTGATCAGGGCTTGCCGGTCGATCTGGTATTCCAGTCGATCGCCGGGACCCAAGCTGCCAATCGAAGCTTTGGCGTCGATCTGGCGCTGCTGAAACAGGCGCATGAGGCGGGACGCTCGCTGGCGCGTGGCACCATCGGCAACAACGTGATGTATTTCGAAACCGGGCAGGGCTCGGCGCTTTCCGCTAACGCTCACCACGGTGTCGACCAGCAAACCTGCGAAGCGCGCGCCTATGCGGTGGCGCGTGTGTTCGATCCGCTTCTGGTCAATAGCGTGGTCGGCTTCATCGGTCCGGAATACCTGTACGACGGAAAGGAAATCATCCGCGCCGGCCTTGAAGATCATTTCTGCGGCAAGCTGCTGGGGCTGCCGCTCGGAGTAGACGTCTGCTACACCAATCATGCCGAAGCCGACCAGGACGATATGGACAACCTGCTGACGCTGCTAGCCGCCGCCGGCGTGACCTTCATCATGGGTGTTCCGGGCGCAGACGATGTCATGCTGAACTATCAGTCGACCTCATTCCACGACTGCTTGTATGTCCGCGATCTCTTCGGCCTTAAGCGGGCGCCGGAGTTCGACGAGTGGCTGTTTCGCGCCGGTCTTGTCGATGTCGATTTTCGGCTCTCCGGCACCCCGGCGCTGCTGCCCGATTTCGCATCCGGGCTGATCGAGTAGGAGGCGCAGATCAATCGCCCTTTTTCGGCGAAACCAACCGCTCGGTGCCGGGTTTAGACCGTTGCCACAATCTTGAGGAATTTATAGCTGAGCCTCGCCGGGCATGCTTAAGTCGGTGCAGTCGTGCCGGAGATCGCAGAGGAGATCTGATGAGAGCTGAGGCGCTTGAGACTGTACGGCGCATCCTGTGCGTTTTTCCGCGCTATACCTCGTCGTTCGGAACATTTGAATACGCCTACCCACTCACGGACGGCGTGCAGGCGTTCATGCCGCCCAGGGCTTGTTGCTGATCGCGGCATACTTGCCCGCAAACTGGCCGGTCCGTTTCATCGACGAAAACATCCGCCCCGCCACAGCGGAAGATTTCGAGTGGGCGGAAGCCGTGCTGGTCAGCGGCATGCATATCCAGCGCCAGCAGATGAACGATATCTGCCGTCGCGCGCATGCATTCAATTTGGCCGTGGCGATCGGTGGACCTTCGGTCAGCGCCTGCCCGGATTATTATCCTTCGTTCGACTATCTCCACGTGGGTGAACTCGGCGATGCGACCGACCAGTTGATCACGATTTTAGCTCGCGATCCGTCGCGGCCACCCCAGCAGGTGGTTTTAAAGACCGCGGATCGGGTCGCCATGACCGATTTCCCGATACCGGCCTATGAGCTCGCCGAGGTGAAAAAGTATTTCCTGGGCAGCATTCAGTATTCAAGCGGCTGTCCCTATCAGTGCGAGTTCTGCGACATCCCGGGCCTGTATGGCCGCAATCCCAGGTTGAAGAGCCCGCAACAGATCACCGCCGAACTCGACAAATTGCTCGAATGCGGGGTGACGGGATCGGTCTACTTCGTCGACGACAATTTCATCGGCAACAGAAAGGCCGCGCTTGACCTGCTGCCGCATCTGATCGAGTGGCAGAAAAAGACCGGCTTCGTGATGCGGCTTGCGTGCGAGGCGACGCTCAACATCGCCAAGCGGCCGGAGATTCTGGACAAGATGAGGCAAGCCTTCTTCGTCACGATTTTCTGCGGCATCGAAACGCCAGATCCGGACGCGCTCAAGGCGATGCACAAGGATCACAATATGATGGTCCCGATTCTCGAGGGCGTTCGCACCATCAACAGCTACGGCATGGAGGTGGTTTCCGGCATCATCATGGGGCTGGATACGGACAAGCCCGAAACCGGCGAGGCATTGCTGGCCTTTGTCGAAGAGTCCAAAATTCCGCTGCTGACGATCAATCTGCTGCAAGCGCTGCCGCAAACACCGTTGTGGGATCGCCTCGCACGCGAGAACCGGTTGATCGACGACGATACCCGCGATTCCAACGTCAATTTCCTGCTGCCCTATGACCAGGTCGTCAATTCATGGCGCAAATGCATGGAGGTGGCGTTCCGCCCCGACAAACTCTATGAGCGGTATCAGCATCAGATCGATTTCACCTACGCCAACCGGCTGAAAGTACCGGCCACGCGGGAACAAAAGAGCTGGGCCAACATCAGGCGCGGACTGATCATGCTCCGTAACATCTTCTGGAAGGTCGGCGTGCGTGGTGACTACAAGAAGGTGTTTTGGAACTTCGCGCTGCCGCGCCTGCGCCAGGGTGACATTGAAGGCCTGATTGCCGTCGCCATGATCGCGCATCATCTCATCGTGTTCGCGCGCGCGGCTTCGGTCGGCCAGCAGAACGCGTCGAATTATTCGATACGGCTGCGCGAGGCATCCGTTCCTGCCGAGTAGCTGCGGATGAAAACGCCAGCTCCCTTGCCCCGTTCGCTGACAGACTTGCGCAAGCTGACTCCGGCGCGGGTCGGGCTTGGAAGGGCCGGCGCAAGCCTCCCGACCGAAGCGATGCTTGATTTTACGCTTTCGCACGCGCGTGCCCGCGACGCGGTCCATGCGCCTTTCAATGCGCCGCAGATTATCGCAGGTCTGAACGAGCTTGGCCTGAGGTCAATAGAGGTGTGCAGCCGCGCGCGCGAGCGCACCGACTATCTGCGGCGCCCCGATCTCGGTCGCAGGCTCGATGAGGCTTCGAAAGATTCTTTGCTGAGCCATGCTCACGGGGCGTGCCGGCTCGCCGTGGTCGTCGGCGACGGCCTGTCGGCAACCGCGGTCAATGCTCATGCCGTCGAGGTCGTGCGAAGCCTTATTCCGCGATTGGCTATTGACGGCATCAAAATCGATCGAACGGTCGTCGCGCGCGGCGCCCGGGTCGGACTGGGAGACGAGATCGGCGAAACCCTGGGAGCGCGGATGGTCGTGATATTGATCGGAGAGCGGCCCGGCCTGTCCGCCTTTGATAGCCTGGGAGCTTATCTTACCTACGCGCCGAAGGTCGGCCGCACGGATGCCGATCGGAACTGCGCATCGAACATCCATCGCGGTGGGCTCGGCTATGATGCAGCAGCGTTCAGGATTGGATGGCTGATTCGGGAAGGTCTTGCCCGCGAACTGACCGGCTTGGCATTGAAGGATCAAAGCGGAGAACCAATGCATGCCGCCATCGCCTCGCGATCAAGCTGATGTGAATTCGCGGGTTGCCGGTAACACCGGGAAGTGGCGATTCTGCCCCAGCGCGCGCGCTTGCGAGACGGCTTTAAGACCTATACATCTGTCGCGATAATTTTGTTGTATGTTTTCAAAGGCTAGCGCCTTCAAAATCGGCCGTTCACAGGCCTCATTCGCGCCCTCGAATTTTACTGTACAGATTGACCGGATGTGAGGACTGGACACGGCATGCTCGAAAAACACGGCGACAGCGAGGTCCATGTCGAGCAGATCGAGCAGCGGCCCACCGGCAGCATTGCCTTCGGGTTGGAGCGGCTGGGCCTGATTGCCGTAAAGGCGCCGATTCTGTCTTGCATCGTTCTGGTGCTGCTGATGATCGGCGCGATTGCGGGGATCGAGCGGATCAAGATCGACGATTCCCTCAGCCAATTGTTTAGGTCAAATTCCAAGGAATACCGGCAATACGAAGCGGTAACGAAGCGATTCCCCGCGACCGAATTCGACGTGCTGGTCGTCGTGGAAGGCAAGACGCTGCTTGCGCGCGAAAACCTGGAGAAGGTTCGCGAACTCGTCACCGATCTTCAACTGGTCGAGGGCACTCGCGGCTTGATTTCGCTGTTCTCGGCGCGACAGGCGCCAGCTCCCGGCAAGCTGCCGGCAGCGCTATTCCCGTCGGAGCTGCCGACCGGCGCCGATTACGACAAGTTCATCGAGACCGTCAAAGCCAATGAGATCATACGCGGCAAGCTGTTGTCGGAAGACGGCTCGCTTGCGCTGATCGTGCTCTCGCTCGAGCCCGATATTGTCGCAAGTAAAAAGCTCAAATCCACGGTCCGCGAAATTCGTGCGCTGATGGTCGACGATCTCGCAAATAGCGGTCTCAAGGCTGAGTTATCGGGCGTGCCGGTGATGCAGCTCGAGATCCGAAACGCGGTAGAACGTGACGGGCTCACTTACAACGTTCTCGGGATTCTGGCCGGTTGCATCATCGCCATCATCTTTTTCCGCAAGATATCGTTCATGGTGGTCGCGGCCTTTCCGCCGATGATTGCGATCTTGCTGGCGCTCGGCTCGCTCGGATGGGCCAATTTCAATCTTAACATGTTCTTGAACGTGATGACGCCGTTGATCATGGTCATCAGTTTCTCGGACTCCATGCAGCTTACGTTCGCGGCGCGCGACCGGTTGATCGCGGGGCAGGACAAATACACCGCGTTCCGGAACGCGGTTCTGGTGGTCGGGCCTGCCTGCGTTCTCACGCATGCCACCGCCGGGATTTCGTTCATCGCCCTGCAATTTTCCGATTCCGACCTGATACGCAAATTCGGCGAGGCGGGACTTGCCGCCACCATTATCGCGCTGATCGCGGTGCTGTCGCTCGTCCCGGTGTTCGGGGTGCTGTTCGTGCGCAACGAAAGGGTCTTCGCCGTCAAATTCCAGACCGCTGACGCGGGCGTTCAAGCGTTGCGCAATTTTTGTTATTGGATCGCGGTGCGGATGGTTAGCCGGCCCGGCCTGTTCAGCCTGCTAGCGGTGGTTCTCGTGGGCGGCCTTGGGGTCATCTACGCCAATCTGGAGCCGCGCTATCGGCTGGCCGATCAGGTGCCCGACAAGCAGCAGGCGGTGGCGGCAAGCGGGCGTTTGGACGCCAAGCTGACCGGCGCCAATCCAATCGACGTGCTGATCGAATTCCCGAAAGGCGCTTCCTTGTATGCGCCGGGAACATTGCAGGCCATTGCAGATGTTCACTCCACGCTGGAGAAACAGGCGGGGGTCGGCAACGTGTGGTCGCTCGAAACGTTGCGACGTTGGCTTGCGGAAAAGGCAGGCAGTGGTGACGTCGAAACGCTTAAAGAATACGTCAGCTTGATTCCCGAGCATCTGGTGCGCCGCTTCATTGCCGCTGATCAGCAAGCAGTGGTGGTCTCCGGCCGGGTACCTGATCTGGATTCAAGCGAAATTCTTCCGGTCGTCGAAAAGCTGGATCATGCGCTGGACGTGGTGCGCAAGGAACATCCGGGTTTCGAGATCGCGGTAACGGGGCTATCGGCAATCGCCGCGCGCAACAGTGCCAGCATGATCGAGAAGCTCAATCGCGGGTTGACGATCGAATTCGCGTTGGTTGCGATATTCATCGGACTCGCATTCCGTTCGGCGGTGGTGATGTTCTCCTGCATCCTGCCTGGCATTTTCCCGGTGGTACTATCGGGCACCGTGCTATGGCTGTTTGGGGAAGGGCTGCAGTTTGCAAGCGTGGTGGCGCTCACGGTGTCCTTTGGCTTAGGACTGAGTGCGACGATTCATTTTCTCAACAGGTTGCGACTTGAGACGAGCCCTGGCGTGAGTCCGGAGCTTGCCGTGGAGCGCGCCACCGTGCTGGTCGGTCCAGCTCTGATTCTGACCACCATCGTGCTGGCCTGCGGTCTGGTGGTGACGGTGTTCTCCGACCTGCCTTCGCTGCGGCTGTTTGGGTGGCTCAGCGCTTTTTCGATGGTGGCGGGACTGGTCGCGGACCTCTTCATCCTGCGGCCAACGGCGATGTTCCTGATCAACCTGTCGCGGCGGCTTCGCGGGACTGTCACTCCTGCGAAGCCGGCCGGGGAAACGGCCGCGAAAAGCTAAGCGGCTGCTGGCGTCAGCTTCTTACCATCGTGATGGTTACGCCCCTGATTTCGCCTTTGGAGCTGATCTGTACGGTCTGCTTGTTCCCGCTGGTCCGCAGCGACAGATTAGCCGCGAACCCCGCAGCCTCGACGAATACTTCGATTTGACGGCCGCCCGCGGTGCCCTGGAGATTGCCGAAGATATTTCGGCTAGCTTCGCTCCAGTGACCCGAAATGCGGTCACCCTGGCTGGTAACGTCGCTGCTCAAATCGAATTTGTAGCTGTCGCTGGCACAGCGCAAGCTTTGCTTCAGACTGAGGCCGGTGCCGTCTACCTTGTAGTCGGCCTTACACCGAATCTTCTCTGTGGTTCCGTCGGAAAGAGCCACCGTGCCGTTGCCGGACCATGCGCCGTTGAAACCAGTAAACGGGCCAGACTGTGCCAGTCCTGCGGATGCCGCGAGTACAAGCACGGCCCCGACTCCGGCAGCCTTCATAGCGCGTCCAAACAAACTGGAGCCAAACAATTTCATGGCGTTTTCCTATCAAAGTTGACGTTCTCTAACGAGATCCGTCTCGCCGCATCGAAGATTTAGTGTTCCGACAGTGTCTTAGGTTCAAATGTCAAGTCCATCGCCGCCCGCAATTGCGCTGAAGGTTCTGGCAGGACGTCGGGATCAGAAAGGGAGTGATTAGATCGTGTTAAGCTGCCCATCGCAGGCGTTTGCAATTTAGTTTTTGCACGCGCAAGCCGCAACGGAAAACTGCAGGAAAACGGATCACCAAACAAGAGAGTTGATCTCGACGGGCTCGCCATCAATTTGGCCGCATTTAGCAGTGCTTCTCCTGCGCGCGCCGTGTAGGTACGGTAATCGCAACGTCCGTCGTGATCATGGTTGGATCAGGCGGTTTGGAACTCTCTTACGTGTACAAGGAACATGATGCGAAAATCTTCCGTGGCACTGCTCTCGTTGTTGTTGTCGTTTTCCACCGCGGCCATCGCCCAGCAACAGCGCAGCGGAACGCCGCAGGAGCAGGCTGCCTGCTCGCGTGACGTGCAACGCTTCTGCCGCCCGGTCATCGATCAGGGCGATTTCACGATATTGGCCTGCCTTCAGCAAAATCGTCCCAAGCTGACCGCAGCCTGCAGTCAGGTGCTCAAGGATCATGGGCAGTAGGGGAGCACGCTTTGGATGGGCTGGCGGCGCCCAATAACGGGCTAATCTGGGCCTTGGCCCAATCCGCCGGACCTGCCGGATAGCATTGGTTTTACCGCCATATTCCCCTATATGGGGTTCGCGATCTGTCGGTATGTGCGCCAGCGCCACAGGCGTATAAAGCCAGTGCTTTCTGAGCAAATGTAGCCTTCTTGATGTCCAGCGCGAGCGAACTACGGTCCGGCAAGACCCATCGTGACGAGAACTTCCCGGTCGCGTCGTGGATCATCCATCCACGTCACCGTGCGCTGATCCTTGCCTTCTACAACTTCGTCCGAACCGCGGACGATATCGCGGACCATGCGGCCCTTGGCGAAGCCGAGAAGCTCGGTTATCTCGACCTGCTCGAGGCGGAATTGCTTGGAAGTGGCGAAACCCAGCCCGAAGCGGTCAATCTGCGTCGCGCGTTGGCCGAACGTTCGATGCCGCCGCGTCATGCCCTCGATGTTCTGATCGCGTTCCGGATGGATGTGACCAAGGCTCGCTACGAGACCTGGGACGAGGTGATCCACTACTGCCGTTATTCGGCGATGCCCGTTGGCCGCTTCATGCTGGATGTTCACGGTGAGAGCACGTCCACCTGGGCAGCTTCCGACGCGCTCTGCGCCGGCCTGCAGATCAACAATCACCTGCAGGACTGCGGCGAGGACTACAGAAACCTCAATCGGGTTTACCTGCCACGCGATGCACTGGCGGGAGCGGGAGCATCGGTTGACGAACTCGGCTCTGACCGGGCTTCGCCGGCGCTCCTGAAATGCCTGAATTCGCTCGCCGTAAGAACTCAGACGCTGTTCGATCAAAGCAGATCGCTCAGCGCCGAAGTGCGGGATTTTCGGCTCGGGCTGGAAATATCCGTGATCCAGGCCTTTGCGGAAAAGATCGTTGGCCTTTTGAGGATCCGCGATCCCCTGAGCGAGCGAGTGCATCTCGGTTCGATCGAACTGCTCGCCTATAGCTTGTTGGGGATGGCTGGCGAGATGACCCGACGCGCAATCGGACGCGGACAAGTCTCCAAGCCGGCGGCCGGCGCATGACGAACGAGGCTGCGGCGACCAACCTGAGCTACGGCACGACCGCGTCGGGCAGTTCTTTTTACGCCGCGATGCGGATTTTGCCGCGCGAGCAACGCGAGGCGATGTTCCAGATCTACAGCTTTTGCCGGCAAGTCGACGATATCGCCGACTCCGACGGGCCACGACCGCAGCGGCTGGCGGCCCTGCAACAATGGCGCGACGATATCGAGGCGCTGTACAAGGGCGATCCGCCGCCCCGCCTGCGGGACTATGCAGCCTCGGTCCGCAGATTCGATCTGAAGCAGCAGGATTTCCTGGCGATCGTCGACGGCATGGAAATGGATGTGCCGCGCGATATGCGCGCACCGGATCTTGCGACACTCGATCTGTATTGCGACCGGGTGGCGAGCGCGGTTGGACGGTTATCGGTGCGGGTATTCGGTCTTGACGAAGCCGACGGCGTCCTGCTCGCGCATCATCTTGGCCGCGCGCTGCAGTTGACGAATATCTTGCGCGACATCGATGAAGATGCCGCGATCGGCCGCCTTTATTTGCCTGCCGAGGAGTTGCGACGCGCGGGCATCACGTCGACCGATCCTCTTGAGGTCACCTCCGAGGCGAGAGTGGCGCAAGTCTGCGCGTCAGTGGTAGAGCAGGCGCGGACGCAGTTCGAGAAGGCGGACGAAGTCATGCGCCGTAATCCGAAGCGCGTGGTGCGTGCGCCGCTGATCATGTCAAAATATTATCGAGCCATTCTGGAGTTGTTGGTCGCCAGGGGATTTGCACCGCCACGCCCGCCGGTTCGGCTGAACAAGATTGCGCGCATCGCGATTGTTCTTCGGCACGCTTTCATCTGATGCAAAAAAACGTTCACATCATAGGCGCTGGAATATCGGGTCTGTCCGCAGCCGTTCAGCTCGCGAATGCCAACTGCAAAGTGCATGTGCACGAGGCTACGCAACAAGCCGGCGGACGATGCCGTTCGTATTTCGACGCCGCGACCGATCTGATGATCGACAATGGCAATCATCTGTTGCTCTCCGGCAACCGCCACGCACTCGCTTATGCTCGATCCATCGGGACCGAAGCCGGGCTGGTCGGACCGGCAGTCGCCCAGTTTCCGTTCGTGGATCTCAGCACCGGCCAGCGCTGGCTGCTCGATCTCGGAGCAAGCCGGCTGCCACTGTGGGTGTTCGACGAGGCTCGCCGCGTCCCTGACACCAGCTTGCGCGACTATCTCGCGCTGATGCCGCTGATTTGGGCGCCGCAAAGTAAACTGGTCGGTAGCGCTATCCCGTGCGAGGGGACGCTGTATCATCGCCTGGTTCAGCCGCTGCTGCTGGCGGCTTTGAACGTCGATCCGCCGGAAGGGTCGGCCGGACTCGCCGGCGCGGTGGTGCGCGAAACGCTGCTGGCGGGCGGACAGGCTTGTCGACCGCTGATCGCGCGCGAAGGTTTGAGCACGGTTCTGGTCGAACCCGCCATCAAGCTGTTGCAGGCCAAGGGCGCCAGTATTCAACTCGGTCGGGAGCTTGTCGGGCTGGGTCTCGCATCAGACAAGGTGGACCTTTTGAAATTCGGCGGCGACACCGTCGCCATCGCGCCAGACGACGCCGTCGTGATGGCGGTTCCGCCGCGCCCGGCTGCTTCGCTGGTCCCTGGGCTGAAAACGCCGACCAAGTTCAGGTCGATCGTAAACGCGCATTTTCGCTTCGACCCACCCAAAGACATGCCGCCTTTGCTCGGTGTCGTCGGTGGGCTGGTGGAGTGGTTTTCGCCTTTCCGCAGCGGCTGTCGGTCACCATCAGCAACGGAGACAGGCTGTTGGACATGCCACGCGAGGAACTCGCGGCGGCGATCTGGCGCGACATCTGCAAGGCGGCTGGCCTGCAGGCGGACGTCCCGCGATGGCAGATCGTGCGCGAACGCCGAGCCACGTTCGAGGCCACGCCGGAACAAAATGCACTGCGGCCCGGCAGCGAAACCGCTTGGAAAAACCTGTTTCTTGCCGGCGACTGGACTGATACCGGGTTGCCGGCAACGATCGAGGGGTCGGTAAGGTCGGGCAATCGCGCCGCCGAACTGGTGCTGCGCAAGTCGCGGGCTTGATCGCAAGCTGGCACAAGGCCTGTGGCGTAACTTTGAGGAGGCAAAACAGCGATGTCGAGCCGGATGCATTCGGTTGACGAGTTAGCTGGGACCCGAAGCGGTGATGCCCTCGAGGCGAGCATCGGATCGGCTACGCGCGCGCTCCTGGACTACCGGCAACCGGACGGGCACTGGGTGTTCGAACTGGAAGCCGATTCCACCATTCCGGCCGAATATGTGCTGCTTTGCCACTATCTCGGCGAACCCGTGGACGCGCCGCTCGAAGCCAAGATCGCGAACTATCTCCGCCGGGTTCAGGGCGCCCACGGCGGCTGGCCGCTCGTGCACGACGGCGATTTCGACATGAGCGCGAGCGTGAAGTCCTATTTCGCTCTCAAGATGATCGGCGATGCCCCTGAGGCGGCGCATATGGTACGCGCCCGCGAGGCGATCCGCGCGCGCGGGGGTGCCATCCACAGCAACGTAT